>Ga0310829_1000834_pt1 | contig 20642 bp, 13 predicted proteins | sample WT_ome_4_FD_202244 | JGI IMG/M metagenome (GOLD analysis project Ga0310829, IMG submission 202244) | Sorghum-adapted microbial communities enriched on wild type (WT) sorghum from Joint BioEnergy Institute, Emeryville, California, United... ... | reverse complement strand
TATTGGACATCCCGGTTTCCATCAGTCGAAGCACGCTCTGTTCTCTGGCCGTCAAAGCAACCGGCGTTCCGGCATGGGGAATGCCTGCTTTCCCATCGGCTTGCGGGATCAGTCTTCGCAGTCGTTTTACATAGGATAAAGGCACCTTGTGAGTGGGGCGGTAATGCTGATTTTGCCGCAGTCGGATATATCGATCCAACAATTGTCCGAAGGGTGCTCCTTCGTCGACAAAAGTTCGGATATACCCTTCCGGCCGTGCCAATGCCAGCACCTCTTCCAATACATCCATGGAGGAGGAAATCTTTCCCTGCAAAGACAGGATCCTGCTCTTGTGAACGAGCAGACGGATTCGGTCGCTAAGCCGTCCGGCTTTTATCGAAAGCCGGAGCAGGCGCTCCGTCAAAGCTGCGGCTTCTTCTGTTTTGCCCTCCTCTGCCAATACAGCAGCCAGCAAATCATATTCCTTGATCATCGATACCGGAATTTCGTCAGAACTTCGCAAACCGCTCTTTCTCAGCCATTGTTTCACCGGTTTCTCTTCTCTTTGCATCCTTGCCAGCATTGCGCGAAACAAGGCGATTTTCCCGGACAAACGGGACTTCGCCGTCCTGGACGTGAGTTGGGTCAACTCGCGCAAGATTTGATTTGAGGTCTTCCCGTCTCCTTGTACGGCGGCAATGCGGGCGAGCCATAGCGCCGCGATGGTCGCCAGGCTTCGATGATCATGCAATTTTCCAATCTCATAAGCTTGACGCATTACCTTCTCCGCATCGACCAAGCGATTTCGTTCGTACTGCATTTTCCCCAAGTCGATATAGAGATGAGCGACAAAATATTGATTTCGGGTTCCGGACCAAATCGAGAGCAAGGGAGTCAGCACCTGTTCCGCCAGTTGAAGGCTGTCATCGGACACGTAGATGTCCAACACCGGATGATAACCGTCCCGGTCGCGCCCGAACCCGATGAAAAAATCGCCTTCCGCATGCTTCTCGACATACGCCTTGGAGAATTGAACCGCATCTTCAAAGTCGCGATCCAAAAACGTGCGAAATGCGGCCAGAAAAGCAAGTCCGGCACGTAAGATTTCGACTGCCGGAGGAGGAAGGGAGGCGGAGTCTTCATCCAACCTGCGAAGCGCTCTCCAATACCCGTCTGTGGCCGCTACGACTTGCCCGGACATGTATTGGGCGGCAAGTTTTGTCAGCAGCATCATCGGCCTGGCAAATAACAGCGTGTCGGGAATTTCGTTCAACCACGTACTAAGCGTCGTCCATTCCTTGTCCATCAGTTCCTGCGACATTTTCTCTATTAATGGAAGCGCTTGTTCGTAATCTGCGGCCATAAGGTAATGATCCACCGCTTCATGTGGATAACCGTTATTTTCAAGCCATTTTCCCGCTTTCATATGACAGGTTTTCCATTGCCGCGGCTCGCGCATTTTCAACTGCGCCGTCAAAAATTGCCGGAAGAGATGATGATACCTGTACCACTCCCGCCGCTCGTCCAAAGCTGCAAGAAACAGGTTTCCCTTGTCCAATTGCTGCAGATACGCATGACTTTCAGCGATACCGGTTACCGCCTGACAAAGTTCGCCCGTCATCCGATCCAAGATCGATGTATAGAGTAAAAAGTGCTGCATCGTTTCGGATTGTCGGGCGAACACCTCATCAAAGAAATAATCCGATATATCACGTTCCGTTCCGGCCATCCTGCGGATCAGGGAAACGGGATCGGCATGTTCGTGCGATGACAAGACCGCCAGCCGCATCGCCACTGCCCATCCCTCCGTCTTTTTTTGTACGGCAGCCGCGTCTTCATCGGATAATTGCAGACCGCCGCACTTCGCAAAAAATTTGGTCGTTTCGGCCGGCACAAACCGGAGATCACTCGCATCCAACCCGATCAACCTGTTTTCTGCCCGCAGCCTGGCAAGAGGAAGCGATGGATCATTCCGGCTTGCAAGATAAAGATGGACATGCGACGGCACGCGTTCCAGCAAATAAGTGACGCCCTTCAAGATTGACGCTTCTTCGATATGATGAAAGTCGTCCCATACGAGCACCGTCGTTTGCGGAATGCGATGAAGCCCGTTGATGAGCGCTGCAATCAGCGACTCGCCCGATGGATCTTCCGCGGCATGACGAAGCACGTCCTGTTGGTCGAAGGACGGATAAGCTTGTTTTAGCGCTGCAAGGGTATGTGCCCAGAAGCGCATGCGATCATTATCCCCATGATCCAGCGACACCCAGGCGACGGGATGTTCCAGCGCCATCACCCACTCGCTGAGCAATGTCGTTTTGCCATACCCGGCTGGAGCTGTGATCAACGTAAGCGTGCGATCCAACCCTTCATGCAAACGCCGGGTGAGACGGGGACGCGCAACATGCCTGCTTCGCGATCGGGGAATATGAAGTTTCGTGGTTATGATCATGGGGTGTCCCCTCCCTTTGAATCGAATCATTGGGATTGAACATTTCCCTCACCATATTACCAAAAATTTTTATTTTGGGCGGGAATATTTCTTGAAGAAACCTTCTCGCACGGGCAGATGCCATTATGGCGGGAGCGGAGCAGCAGTGATTGGAACAATACTGTCACATCTCAATCGTTGCGAACCATCAATAATACTGCCTCCACATGTGCGGTTTGCGGGAACATGTCCACCGGCCGGATCCATTCGAGCGCAAAACCGCCGTCCAGCAACACCTTGCAGTCTTTGGCCAGGGTGGCGGGACTGCAGGACACGTAGACGAATCGCTTCGGCCTTGCTGCGATGGCGGCAGACAGCAACTTCTGGTCGCAACCGGTGCGGGGCGGATCGACGACGATGACATCGGGCCGATACCCTTCTTTGACCCAGGAAGGGAGAAGGGTTTCGCTTTTTCCGAGGTAAAAACGGGCGTTGCGGATGCCGTTCGCTTGCGCATTTTCCTGCGCGTCCCGGACGGCTTCGGGGATTTCTTCGATCCCCCGCACTTCGGCAGCTTCCGGCGCCAGCCAGAGGGCGATTGTGCCCGTGCCGCAATAGGCGTCGACAACGCGTTCCTTGCCGGTCAGCGCAGCGGCTTCTTTCACGTAATCGTACAGGACCGTCGTTTGCTGCGGATTGATCTGGAAAAAAGCCCGCGGCGACAACCGGTACGCGAGGTCGCAGAGCCGCTCTTCGATCGCCGGTTTGCCCCACAGCACGCGGGTATGTGCGCCGAAGACGAGGGGCGTTTTCTTGTCCTGCTTGTTGACGGCGACGGTAACCACATCCGGGAGGGCGGAACGGATGCCCGCGATCAGCTTGTCCGCATTCGGCAACCGTTCCTTCGTCAGAACGAAGGTCACCTGCATGTCGCCGGTATGGGAACTTCTGCGGATGACGACGGTGCGGAGAAGGCCTTGGCCGGACTTCTCTTGCCAGGGCGGGATGCCGAATTGTTCGAGCAGGGAACGGATCACGCCGGCGGCCCGGTTGATGTCGTCATGTTGCACCGGACAACCCGCGATGTCCACGAGCCTGTGGCTGGACGGCGAATACAAACCGAGCGCGGTGCGCCCGTCAATCGTGCCCGCCTGCAGCTGGGCTTTGTGGCGATAGTGCCACGGATCGGCCATGGATGCAATCGGCCGGATGGGCGGATTGTCCAGGCCGGCATAGCGGGCGAACGACTCGCGGACGATTTCCATTTTGGCCGCGCGCTGTCCCGCGTCGTCGAGATGCTGCAGCTGGCAGCCGCCGCATTGCTCGTAGACGGGGCAGACCGGTGCTGTCCGGTGCGGGGACTTTCGCTCGATGACGGCCAATTTCGCTTCGATGAAACGCGGGCTCGTCTTGACGACTTTCGCCTTCACGACTTCATCCGGCAACGCGCCGGGCACGAACACCGCTTTTCGCCGGTAATAGCCGATGCCTTCGCCGTTGATGCCGATCCTTTTGATGGTGACGACGATGGAATCTCCGATTTTCAGGTTGTCCGCTTCCGGCGCCTTTGGCTTCATCGCTGTTTGCTCCTTGCTCGTGCTTTTCGCCCGTTTCTTGTTCCCGCACCTTGCGGGAGCATCACGGACGGCGGCGTTTCATTGTTGTTGCTTTTATAGTGACAAGATCGAACCGGGAAGTCAACGCGGTCCAACAACTTTGGGAGGATGACGAGTCCGCCGGATCCCGCAAAAAAAATGGCCCGCCGCAACCGGCGAACCTGCCGGCTGCGGCGAGCCCTGGACGGTTGGCGGCGAAAGACGCCGATCAAACCTGCTCACGGAATCGGTATTTTTTGAGAATGACACCAAAAACGAGACAGATCGCCAAGCCCAAAAATCCCAGGATGAAGATCATCAAGCCTGCTCCGGATCCTTTTCCTGCGCCAAACAGGGCAACCATGATGCTTTCCGGAGCCATGCTTTCCATGAACGGTTCGCAAATGTCGTCGATCATCCACCCGCCAACAAAAAAGCCGATGGGGATCGTGAAAAACTGCAGCGTGTTCCGGCACGAATAGACTCTGCCCTGCATCCCGGCCGGAATCGTCGATCGTATGATGACATCCAGGCTCGCTCTCATCAACGGGACGGGCAAATAGCCGAAAACCTGTGCCATGCACCATGCTACCGGCGAATCGGTCAACGCCATCAGAAAGTTGCCCAGCGTGAGGGAGATCAACATGGTGACCACGATCAGGCGGATCCGGTCTTTGGGCGGAGGCATGACGGATGCAGCCAAACTGCCTGCCAGCATGGCCATGCCCGCGAAGGACGTGACGATTCCCAAAACGGCCTCTCCGCCGTTCTCCCTTGGCAGGATGAATGCCGGAAGCGCCGCATCAAAGGCGGAGGCCGCCAGATTGACGCCGGCCAAAAACAGGATCAGCATCAGCACCATGCGATTTTCGTTCAGGCACCGGAGACCGGCCTTGACGGAGGCGAACAACGATTCCTGATCCCCTGCGGCTGCTGCGGTTCGCGGAATCCGCACAAACAGCAGCAGCGCAAAAAACGCGATCAAGAAAGCGCCCAAATCGAACGCAATGACAACATCCATTCCACCCGAAACATAAAGCGACGTGGCAAGCACCGGGTGCAGAACGGTCACCAGCGACCGGGACAGGGAGCGGAGGCCGCTCACCTTCTGGTAATGTTTTCTGGATGTCAGCATCGTGGTCGCGACGTCGCTTGCCGGGCTCTGCACCGTGTTCATCAGGCCGTTTGCCGCATTCAGCACGTACAAATGCCAGGCGCGGAGCAAGTCCGTTTTCAGAAGAACAAAAACCAACATCGTGCAGCAAGCGGCAACCGCATCACAGACCAGCATCGTCTTTTTCTTGTCCCATTTGTCGGACAGCGCCCCGGCAAACATGCTCATCAGGACATACGGAACATAAGAGCAAATGGACAACCATGCCGTCTGCAGCGCCGACCCGGTCTGCTGATACAACCAAAGCGTCAATGCGAAGCTCGTCATCGTGCTGCCAAGCTGCGACAACCCTTGCGTACTCCACAGGATGTAGAAAACTTTCAGCTCATGTATGCGGTTTTTCATTTGACTTTGCCCCTTTGATGGTTTCATGAAGATCAAAAGTGCAAAGTCTGAGGATAGAAGAGCCTATGAACGGCTCATGGCTCCATGCAGGATCCTCAAACCTTGCATGGAGCTTTGTCCATCATGAGAATCACGGGAAATTCCCCCTCATCAGGTTTTCGCGATCAACAATGCACATTTTACAGATGAATGAGCGCGTTGATCAAGGTTGTCCCGCGTGATCAAAAAAAGGGATTGAAACCGGAAAAACAGAAGGAGACCCTTCCTGCGGGTTCCATGTCCGCGGGAAGGGTCTCCCTTTATGCCTGCTTACTCCTCGGCTTGGGCCAAATATTCGATGAGTTTGACAAAGACGGTGGCAATTTCGGCGCGGGTTGCGGTTCCTTTGGGATCGAAGCGGTTGTTGCCCTTGCCCGCGATCAGCTCGATGCCGCGCAGAGCCTGGACGGCCTCCAATGCCCACGGGCTGATCTCGTCTTCATCCGCGAAGGGCTCGGCTTCGATTTCCGGAATCTCGTAACCGGCGTATGCCAAATAGTTGTACAGGATCACCATCATCTGCTCGCGTGTCAGCGGAGCATTGGGAGCGAACCGGTCGCCGCCGATGCCGTGGACGATGCCGTTTTCAGCCGCCCACTCGATGGCCGCCGTGTACCATGCTCCGTCTGCCACGTCGATGAAGCTGGAAGCCGTGTATTCGGAGCGGTCCACGTCCTCGAGATTGGCCAGTACCTGTACGATCATCGCCCGCGTCACGACGGCATTCGGCGAGAACGTCGAGGACGACGTGCCGTCGAACAGGCTGAAGGTGTAGGCGGTATTCACGTAGTCGTAGAACCAGGCGTTCTCGTTGACATCATCAAAAGGATTGCCGGACGCCACGTAGAAGCCCAGGGCAAAGTCTTCGTCGAGCACAAGCTCCGCGCCTTCCCGGATGTTCAGCGTCCAACCGGCATCCAGGATGATCGTCGCGCCGCCCGATCCGATCACGATCGTGCCGCTTTCATCGATCGTTGTGCCTGCCGGCACTTGAATCGTGATTCCGTTCTCGAGCACAATCTCGCCGCCGCCCGGGAGGGTCGTGATGCCGTCTTCATCCGTGACGGCAGGCTGGTCTTCCGGCGTGATCAGCGTGTAGCCGGGTTGAGGCGACTCGTCGTCTGTTGCATCTTCGGAGGTGCCGCCGCTTCCGCCGCCTCCGCCACCTCCTCCGCCGCCTCCGCCGCCGGAGGAACCGCCTGTCGGCGTTGCATTCACGCTAACCGCCGCACTGTCGCCGTTCTCGTTGAATGCGACGATCTTGAACGTATACTCTTGACCGTTCGTCAGGCCCTTGAAGGTATATTCGTACGTCGATGCGTCCACCGTTACCGGCGTGTTGTCGCCATGCCAGACTTTGTAACCCATTATGTCATGTCCGCCATTGTGGGACGGAGCTGACCATTTCAACGTTACTTGCCGGTTGCCTGCCGTTGCCGTGAAGTCGCCCGGAACGTCGGGCACGCCCCGCCTGATTTGCGAGAACATCCAGTCAAAGACGTCGGTGTAGTCATCGTCCCAGGCCGGCAAGTCGGGGGACTGCATGATCGGAGCGATGCTCCAGATCTCCTCCGTAAACGGATTTTCCATCGTGATCCGGTTGTAAAGCACCGCCGCTTCCACTTCGTGCGCGATGTAATCGAGCAGGGGAGGCGTGCTGTTCGGATCCGGCCGCTGGCTCGGCTGATCGTATTGATTGTACGGCCACGTCAGCGCCTCGTTGCTTTCGAACCGGGAAGCCCTTGCGTTGGTCATATCCACAATGTCATTGGCGAAGTTGTCGAGGTTGCTTGCACCGACCCGGGTGTCGTAGGCGTTGACAAAAATCCAGTAGGCCAGATCCCGGTGAGCTTCATTAAGGCTCGCCTGCGGCCAGCCGGCTGCGATGCCCATCGGTGCGGCCGCCGCGAAGAAGCCGGGGTATGTGTTCACCAGGTTGTTCGTATAGAAGCCGCCCAGCGAGAAGCCCGACGCATAGATGCGGTTGGGATCCACAAGCCCGTCGGCAATCAAATCGTCGATCACTTGCCTGACATCGCCGATCTGGGGAGCCGAACCGCCGCTGTAGGAAATATTCAGGATATGGCTGGCGTATTTCTCGGGATCCTCTTCCATCTTCTTCATCAGGGCAACCGAACCGTTGGCCGATTTCATCGATGCCTTCTGGTCGATGTGGGCTTGCGTGCCGCCGCGCGAGAAGCCGTGGGTATAGATGTACAGCGGCAGTCCCTTCACCTCGTTGCCCGCTTCATCCTTGTGGATGTACAGCGCATAGTTGAGCGTTTCGTTGTTGCCGGTCGTGAATTTGTCCAGGATCGGGTTCACGACGTCCGTCTGCTTGAAGACGGCATACGTGATCGGATCGCCTTCCGCCAGCACGATGTCGCCTTTCTGCACAATGCTGTAGGTTTGCAGCGTCGAGTTGCTGCTGCCGTCGAGCGTCGTGCTGCCGCCGACTTCCGTGTAAAACTCCAGCTCCACGACGATGTAGCGGCCTTGGTCCAGCCCTTCCCGGTAATCCGGCGAATTGTGCACTTTGCCGCGATAGCCGCGCACCTTCGGTTCGTCGTTGGCGTACACCCGCGAGATGTTGCGCTTCCCTTCGAAGACCACCGTGTCGCCGCTTAAGGTCGTGTTTCTGGCCGACACTTCAAACAGGCCCGGATCGAGTTCGGAGCCGAGCGCTTCACGGCCTTCGCCCAGGTCGATGATGACCGCCGTCGTATATTCGCCTCGGGCGAAGTTGTCGTTCCACACGATGAAGGAAAGCGGTTCGGCCGCCGGGTCGTCCTTGAAGGTCACGTGAATCCTTTGGTTGGCGTTAATCCCGGTCAACGTGAATTGGTTATTCTCATCCACATCCACCGGTTCGCCATTGACCGTCAAGGTGTCCACGACTTTGCCGTAATCGGGGATCACCGTAAAGGTGATGTCCGAGCCGGGATCCACCCGCAGCACGTTGCCCGGCGCATTCGGCGTGATGGTGCCGCCCGTCTCCGCCGAAAGGATGATGGACAAGCGGGGATCCTCCACTTCGGCCGGAATGAGCTCAATGCTGTCCTCGAAGGATTGATGGCCGCCAAACCCGGAGTCCGGCTCACCGAAGGCGGACACGACTTCATAGCGGTCCCCGCCGTCAGCTGTCGAGTTGTTGATGTTCACTTCGAAGGTGAATTTGCCCGGCTGCAGGGTCAAATCCCGTTTCGGGATTCGCATTTCCACGATGTAGCCCGTGTCCGTGATCTCGGTCCACGCGGCTCTGCCCGCATAGGACAGCCCGGAGAACACGCCCGTTGCGCTGACGCGCCACTGGTTGGAGCCGCTCGAACCCGGACCGACGAAAAACTCCACGCTGTCGTATGTATAATCCGCACCGGGGCCGACGTACAGATTGCTGTCCTTCACCTCGACGCGGGCATACAGGTAGTCATAGTCCCAGAGGATTCTCACCGTGCCCGTGGCATGGGGTCTCTCGTCATCGGGAACGGTGCTTTTGTCGATGGGATACTCCTTCGTCATGGCCCACAGCGGATCGTCGGCGCCGAGCTGGGGCGTTCCGAACAAGGCGGTCGGCGTTTCCGCCGGCGCTTCATCCTCCGCGGCATACCCGATGTCGTCAGCATCGGCTGCCAACCCGATGGACCAGGGCGACGTCAACATGGCCAAGCAACAGAGCAATGAGAGCAGTTTCTTTAAACGTTTTAGCATGGAAATGATCAACCTCCTGTTCTTTCAATTGATGCGCCCGCAATCGCCTGCACTTCAGTTGGACACATGCCCCGTTTTGCAATCACCCCCTGTCAAGCCGTGAAACATGGAACCCCCAAGATGGGAGCCCATTCGTTTCACCGCGACAATCCAAGCGCCTTCTCCAACAACATACGAAAGCGCATTCTTTTGGTATTCCTAGTAAATTCTACCAGATTTATGGCAAAAAAAGAAGAGGAATTCTGACATGATAGATTTGCAGCGCGTATCCTCTCTCCCATCAAAATAGATCGCAAAAAGAAAGCCCCTGCACATTGGGGGCTTTCCTTGCATTGCACGCAGGGATGGACGCCATCCGCGTCGATGCCTCTATTCCCTTTTTACGCCTACCCTCATCTTCTTGCCATCCCAGGTGACTTCGGCGCCAAGCGCTTCGGCCACAAACCGGATGGGCACGTTTTTTGCATGCGAATCTGGTCGATCCGTTTGTTTCTCCATTTGTCATACCCGCTCAATTTGAAAACCATCGTTCCCTGCGGCAGCCAGGCATTGGCCACGGCGCTGAAATGGGGCGACCATTCCCACGACGCTTCTTTGGACAATCCCGGGGGCGGCGGGCCGATTTCAGCTTTCGTCACTTCGATCTCCGTCCACGGGTAACGGGCGCCATCAGGGCACAGATAGTTTCTTGACAGAAAACGCGAGAGTTCCGGGATGGGCATTGACAAAAGCGAAACGATGTTGTATCTTACTGGTGGCAAATGAAAAAACAACATATCGCCATTTACGGGGGCTCGAGGGAATCGGGCTGAGATAGCAGCTGTCGGCCGCTGCTGACCGTTTGATCTGATCTGGATAATACCAGCGTAGAGAAGATGGCGGAGAAACGTGCTTGATCCGTGCGTGAAACCGTCTGGCTTTTATCCAGGCGGTTTTTGTTTTTTCAAATTCCAATGGAAAAAGGAGAATCCGGGATGAAACAGTGGAAATTCACCGACGTGCTGGTGACGATCATGGTGGGCATCGTGTTTGGCGTCATCATGAAATTTTGGGACGATTTTTACACGTTCATCAAACCGATTTTGCCCACGCTGCGGCAGTTGTTGTACGGCATGTGGTTCATGGTGGGCCCGTTCGCCTTTTTGCTCATCCGCAAACCGGGAACCGCCCTGCTCGCCAGCCTGGCCGGGGCGGGGTTGTCCGCCTTCATCGGCCACGGCGTGCAGGTGTTGGTCTACGGGTTTGTGCAGGGTTTGGCGGCCGAGCTGTTGTTTGCGGCTTTCCGCTACAAACGGTACAACATCGCGGTCGCGGGTCTTGCCGGGGTCATGTCCTGTCTGGGCAGTTTCCTGCTGGATCTGTATTACGGCTATGCGGATCTGGAAGCGTGGGCGTTGGCTGTGAAGTACGGGCTGAGGACGATCAGTGCCTTCATCTTCACGGGCGTCTTCGCGTATTTCATCATCAAGGCGCTGGAAGCGACCAAGGTGACAAATTTGATCCGCCCCGTTTCGCCGGACGAATACGAACAGCTGGGCCGCTGAATGTTCGTTCGTTCTGCTTGCGGTGCAACGTATGGGAATCCCCCGTCATCCGCATCATCGACAGGCAAGGTGGGTCCGCATGAGGATTGCAAATGAACCGGCGCAGGCCGTTTCCGCGCAGGCAAGGTCCCGGGAATCTTCCGGATACGGGGTTTTCCGTGCGCCTTTGGCGGAGCATTCCGCTGGCGCGTTCCAAGATGCCGGAACCGTCGTCAGCGTTGAACGGTTGCGCCTGAAGTTTCCCGGGGAGCCGGAGATCTACTTTCATGATTTGACCTTGCATGTGCCAAAAGGCCAAAAAGTGCTCATCCTCGGCCCGAGCGGTTCGGGAAAATCGACGCTGCTGCAGGTGTTGAGCGGACTGATTCCTCATTCCGTCGAGGTGCCGATGAAGTGCGACCGCATTCAACGGCCCGCGTCATGGGGGTTCGTGTTTCAGGATCCGGACACGCAATTTTGCATGCCTTGCGTCGACGAAGAGCTGGCTTTCGTGTTGGAGAATCTGCGGGTTCCCCGGCAGGACATGGAACCGCGGATGCGCGAGGCGCTTTCCCGGGTCGGGCTGTCCTTCGATCAACTCCATGTCCCGATCCGGGCGTTGTCCCAGGGCATGAAGCAACGGCTGGCGCTGGCTTCCGTGCTGCTGTTGCGGCCGGAAACCGTCTTTCTCGATGAGCCTTCGGCTCTGCTGGACCCGGAAGGCACCGTTCAAATCTGGGACGCCGTCAAACACGCCCTGCACGATCGAACGGTCATTCTGGTCGAACACAAAATCGAAGCGATCGTGGACTGGATTGACCGGATCGTCTTGCTGGACGAACAGGGGCGCCTCATGGCGGACGGCAAGCCGGACGACGTGTTCCGGCACCATAAAGAAGCCTTCGTGCGATACGGGATCTGGTATCCCGAGGTTTGGGACGAATATTTGGCGTCGTCCCGCTGGAAGGCCATTTGCGCCGAGCGGGAGCGATCCGCCCTATCCCCCGCTTGTTGCGAGGAACGGCAAAGCGCAATGGAGACGGCTGCTGCCCTTTCACCGCCGGTACGGAGCGAAGTGTCGGGGAACCGTCCGCAGGCTGTGCCGGAAGGAGCGACTTCCGGCCGCGCCCCCTTGGCCCCAAACCGGTCCGGCAATACCCCCGTTCTGGAGTTGGCGCACTTCGAAGCTTACCGGGGGAAGCATTGCAAGCTCCGCATCGACAAGGCTGACGTCGCCGAGCGGTCATGGATTGCCGTCACCGGCGAGAACGGCGCCGGCAAAAGCACGCTGCTCCTGGCCCTGGCGCAATTGATTCCGACATCCGGCCGCTATGTGCTGAGGGGAAGAACGGTGCCGGAACATCCGAAAAAGCGTCTGGTGCCGGAGGGGCTGGCGCTGGTGTTTCAAAATCCGGAGATGCAGTTTGTGGCCGATTCCCTGTTCGATGAATTGGCGCTGCCCATGTCGAAGGCGGGTTTGAAGGGCGATGCATTAGCGGAGAAAGTGAAGCGGCTGCTGCAGCAATTCCATCTGCCTTCCGACTCCGGCCGGCATCCGTATGACTTGTCCTTGGGGCAGAAACGCCGGTTGAGCGTCGTGACGGCGTCGGCGGGGCAGGCTTCCGTCCTGCTGCTGGACGAGCCGACCTTCGGCCAGGACGCGCGTAATGCCTTTGCCATTCTGGAAGATCTGGAACAGCAGCGGATGGAAGGGAAAACGATCATCATGGTGACGCACGACCGGCGCGCGGTCGATCATTTTGCCACCGAAGAATGGGTAATTGACAAAGGGCGGTTAAAGGAAATCCGCAAGATTTCTCAGCCGTGACCGGGTTGCGAAGGCGGGCGTCCCGGCGGGCGTCTTCGACCGGCCCGGAACAGCCACAGGGGGAAACAGGCGATGTCCGAAACATTGGCGGAATGGTTGGTCCCGCACAAAACGACATGGTTGCATCATGCGAATCCGGCGTGGAAAGGCCTGCTGCTGTTTTTGGTGATGTTGGTGCTGTTTTTTTCCCGCGACCTTGCCTTCATCGTGACCATGGCGTGTTTGTATGGCGGTCTCCTTTTCCTGTTCAGCGGATTTGCGTACCGAAAACTGGCGCTGCTTTGCCTGCCCTTCGTCCTCACCTTCCTGTCCTCCTCGTTGACGCTGGCGCTGTTCGGCAAAGGCGAGCACGTGCTGTGGCAGTGGGGCATCGTCAAAATTTCCGAAGAAAGCATCCGGAGCGGGCTCGTCATCGGAACGAAGTCGCTTGCCATCGGCATGATCAGCCTTGTGCTGCTGCTCACGACCCGTCCGGTGTTGCTGTTTTATGCCTTGATGCAGCAATTTCGCTTTCCCGCCAAGTACGCCTACGGTTTTCTGGCGGCCGTGAGGCTGGTGCCGATCGTGATCGAAGAGTGGCAAACGAGGACGCATGCGTTGAAGGTGCGGGGCGTGTCATTTTCCAGAGGCTTGAAAGGCATCTATGAAAGGCTCAAGCTGTACAGCGTGCCGCTCATTGCCCAGAGCATTCGCAGGGCACAGCGCATGGCGATGGCCATGGAAGCGAAACAGTTCCGCATGGATGCGCCGCGAACGTTCTATTATGAAACGTCCATCAGCAAAACCGATGCATGGCTGGCCGCGTTCGTAATCGGCACGTTGCTGGCGGCGCTGCTTGTGTCATAGGGGACGGCGGGCATACGGGGAAGCCGGTCCGGGAACGCTTGGAAAGGGAGGAAACGTGCGCCTTGTCTTTTTTGCGGCAATGCCGCCTCGTTTCGTCCCGGTGATGGCGCCCGCGCGGAAAAACCGCAATGCATGGTTTCGACGACTTCCCGGTGATGGCGCCCGCGTTGAAGAAGCGCAATGCACGGCTGGCCATCGACAACTTCCGTCCCGCTCCCGCTGATGGCGCCCGCGTTGAAGGCAGATGCGGGATTGTAGTACAATCAGCGCAGCAACCAAACCATTTTCCAAGGTGAACCGGATGAAACAGCAGCGGCAGTATCCGAAAGTCCTGATCTCCCCCAAGGCGGAGGCCGGCGTCAAGAACAGGCATCCCTGGATCTACGGGGAAGAAATTCGCAAGATGGAGGGCGAGCCCCAAGACGGCGGGCTGGTCGATGTATTTGCCGGCAACGCCTACATGGGAACGGGCTTTTACAACAGCAACAGCAAGATCACCGTCCGGCTCATCTCCCGCAACGCCAACGACGTGTTTGACGACCGTTTTTGGCGCCGGCGCGTGGAATATGCCCTTCGCTACCGCAAAACCGTCATGCCGGGGGCAGACTTCGCCTGCTGCCGGCTCATTCACGGCGAAGCCGACCAAATGCCGGGCCTGACCGTGGACCGCTACGGCGGCATCCTGTCCGTGCAAATCGCCAGCCTCGGCATGGAACGCGTCAAGGAGACGGTTTACCGCGCCCTTTGGGACGTGCTCACCGAAATGGGCGAAACGGTCACCGGCATTTTCGAGCGAAACGACATCGCCCTTCGCACGCGGGAAGGGCTGGCGGAATACAAGGGCTGGTACCGGTCCGACTGGGCGTCGGCGCCGGAATCCGCCGTGACGGAAATTTGCGAAAACGGCGTGCGCTATCTCGTCGATGTGGAAAACGGGCAGAAAACCGGCTTTTTCCTGGACCAAAAATACAACCGCGCCGCCGTGGCCCGGATCGCCGGAGGCAAGCGGGTGCTGGATTGCTTCACCCATACCGGCTCCTTCGGCCTCAATGCGGCGATGGGCGGAGCGGAGCACGTGACTTGCGTGGACGTCTCCCAGGCTGCCGTCGACATGGCGAAAGCGAATGCCGAACGCAACGGGCTGGCCGGCAAAATGGATTTCGTCTGCGAGGACGTGTTCGACCTGCTGACCCGACTGGCCGAACAGAAGTGCCGGGACTACGATTTCATCATCCTCGACCCGCCGGCCTTCGCCAAATCCCGCAAAGCCGTGCACGACGCTGCCCGCGGATACAAGGAGATCAACCTGAAAGCGATGAAACTGCTGCCCCGGGGCGGCTACTTGGCCACCTGCAGCTGCAGCCATTTCATGACGGACGAGCTGTTCCGCAAAGTGCTCGCCAGCGCCGCGAAGGACGCCTCCGTCTCGCTCCGGCAGATCGAAGCCCGCCAGCAGGCGCCGGACCACCCGATCCTGTGGAACGTGCCGGAGACGGATTACCTGAAGTTTTATATCTTTCAGGTCGTATGACCGTCAAGGCGGCAATCCTGACGGAACGACAGGACACGATTTGCGAAACCAAGCGCTTCTGACGCGCTAACGGAACAACAGGGCACGAATTCCCCTTTTCCCGGCCGTTTTCACCGGTTTTGGCGTAAATCGCGCCCTGTCGTTCCGTTAGCGCCGTTGGAAATGAAAACGGAGGCTTGTCCGCCTTCGCATCCCTGCCCCCGCTTTTTGCCCCTTTCCCCCGTTGTTCAGAACGTGCACAGCAAGTCGATGCAAATGACATAATCCCGCCCGTCAGCCCCACGATAGGCACAGGAAATGGTCTTGCACAAATTCCCCGTCGCTTTCGAGATGTATTCCGGCGATATGTAGAGTTCCCGCCTGTTTTTCATCGCACGCCGGAAATATTTCTTGGAGCTGTAATCCTCGCCGGGCAACGCAGGCGTAAAGTTTTCGTCCTGCTCCACCAGGATTTTCGGATTCACGATCGTATGGCTCAATTGCCTGCCCTCTCCGTTGATCACGTACAGGCATTCCACATCCCCGAGCTTTTCGATTTCCCTGGCCAAAATCGCGTCCGCACTTTGGGTCGTCGTGGCGTGGGCCAGCTTTTCCGCCAACTCTCCGGTCAGCTTGCGAATGAAGGTTTCTTCCGCCTTTTGGTCCGTGGCCCGCGCATGGGCTTGTCCGACCAGACGGAAACGTTGCAGCACCTTTTTCAAATGGGCCGAAATGCCCGACAGCGTCACCGCCCCCGCACTGTTTTCCTCGGCATAGGCGGCATTGCTTTGCACGGCCTCCGAAATGTTGGTAATGATCGCCGACGTTTCCTTCAGGTTTTCCGCCTGCACATTGGACAGCTCGGCGATTTCCCGGCACAGGCCGGCGACCCCTTCGATGGAATCGCGGATGTTCCGGAACGTTTCCGCCGTTTTTTTCGTGATGGCGACACTGTCTTCGGCCGCGGCAATCCCGTTGTTGATCAGCTGTTCGGTTTGTCCGACGGCTTCGCTGCTTTTTTTGGCCAGTTTGCCGATCTCTTCGGCGACGACGGCAAACCCTTTGCCGGACTCGCCGGCCCTTGCCGCTTCAATGGATGCGTTCAGGGCGAGCAGCTTGGTCTGGCCGGCAATTTCGTTGATCAATTCGATGACGTGGGAAATTTCGTGAATGGAGGCTTTCGCCTTGTCCACGGAGGACAGCATCTCGTTCATGAAGTTTTGGCCGACTTCGGTTTCCGCCCGGATTGCCTCGACGGTTTTCGCGGCGGCCGTCGCGTGTTCCGCATTGTTGACCGTTTTGTCCGTAATGTCGTAAAGCGTGGACGTCAAATCGGCAATGAAAGCGGCCTGTTCCGTTGCGTTCGTCGCCAGGAAGGCGGCCCCGCTCTCCACATGCGTGCTCATCGCATCGATTTCTTCGGACAGTTTCTGAATCTCTTCGAAGGAATGGTTCAAGGATTGCCGGATTTTGTACAGGGCATTTCGGATCGGCAGAAAGTCACCGTGATAACGCACATCCGTCGAAAAGGCCACCGCCATGTTGCCCGCCGACAGATGGGACAGAATATGGGTGATTTCGTTGATGTAGGTATTGAACGTGCCGTTGATGTGATTGATGTCCTCCGCCAAATCCTTCAGAAACATGAACCGGTCCGTATCGATCTTGATGTCCAGGTTGCCGCTCAGCATTTGGTTGGTATGGTTTCGGATGCTCGAGGCCTCTTCCAGCATGTGCGCCAACTGTTTTCGAGATCGCATTCTCCTATCCACCCTTTTTTAACGGAGCTTCTGTGACCAATCTTGTCATTTTATATATCAAGAATGTATCAGAAATTCCCTCGAGTCTTGTAAAAAATAGCAGATTCATTGACATGCAAATTGCATTTTTGAGTAGAACCGTCGGATGGTTTGCCGTTGGATCCCGGATGAAGCGGCCGGGGGCTCAAAAAAATGCCCGGGACCGATTTCCCCTCGATCCCGGGCTCGATTGACATTCCTGTTTCGTTCCGTTTCTTCCCGTGAAGATTGAAGAAAGGAAATGCTGATAACCGTGAAGTTCATTTCGTGTACTTCGTTTTGAGCAATTTGGCCATTTTGTGACAACAAGGTGCATTTTGTGTACTTCATTTTGGTTATTTCAGTGGAAATGGTTCTTTTTCGGCAAATGTATGACATGAAATGCACTTCGTTCCCTCGTTTTCCGCCGTTCGGACAAAATGTGGTACATGAAATGTCCTTCATCGTCCTCACGAAGTGCATTTCATGTACTACATATTCCGGATCAGACGTCATTAGGCTTTACAACCGGGCGATCAAAATAACAGATTGCCTTACGCGGGACCAGGTTGACGGCCTGACGGGTCATTCGACGGCTTCTCGGAGGTTTACCATCCAAGAGTCCGTGCCAGGGGAGTCGCCGGACACAACTCCTTCTTTCATGATGATTCTAATTCCGCAATCAACGAATCCTGATCGCCAATGGCCTGTTCATGCGCGTGCTCATTCCGTTGCCAGTTCCTTCATCAAAAATTGCACATTCTCCTCGTGGCAAGCCTTCAAACTTCGTTTGTACGGATAGCCGGATATCAAATGATCATGTTCCGCACCGGACCGAATCGCTTGTTTCAAACTTGCAATATAATGAAGGCCGTCATTTTTTCTTTTGATGATTTCCTCTTTGCTGAAGGCGATGTGCCCATGCCCGGGAATCAACGCGTTGATTGGATGCTTCGACAGGATCATCTCCGTTTTTTCCAACGTTTCAACGTAGTCCTTCGAACTCGAATAGATAAACGGAAATTCCACATTCGACAAATAATCGCCCGCAATCCAGATGCCGAGGGGTTCAACGATCGCAAAAACCCCGTCATCCGTATGGCCTTTCGCTGCATAGAAGGTGAGGGTTGTGTCACCAACGACCAACCGCTCTCCATCTTTCGCAACGGCAACGTCCACATCCGGATAAAGAATCGGCCAATTTCTATCGATATAGTATTGATCATCAAAGGCCTTCGACGGCTCCAGGATCTCTTCCGGCTTTTTGGACCGAAATGCGGCACTTGCAATCACCGTCGCATCCGGAAACGCTCCGGCCCCGACAACATGGTCCCAATCGGAATGGGTCAAGATCAGGTACAGCGGACGAGTGCCTTTCACGCGCACGACATGCTCACGAATATCCTCGATTTCGGAAGGCAGCAGGCACGGATCCGCAACGATCACGCAATCTTCCGTTTCGATGATCGTGGATGTCGTTTTGTAGATTTGGCTTTCAAATACGGTGAGGTGTTTGGCGGTATATTGAATCATTCGCGATCTCTCCATCACGAGTCGAGTCCGTATTTTTTGCGGCCCGGACCGCTCCATCATGCGAACTGTTCCGGAGACGGACGGCCTGACGATTTCCAATTTTTTCAGATCGTCGGGTACGGATAATTATAGTAGAGTTGGAATGGACAGGCGTACCCGGTGATGATGACGTTTGCGGCAGCCCGCAAACCGGCAAAACCGATGCGTTGGTCCCGGGCTGATACTCACGCAGCAAAAAGGACGACGAACAAGGAATCTTTTCAAAACGGAGTCGATCACCTTGCCAATCACGATTCAAACCGAGCGGCTGAACATCTATCCTCTTTCCGATGAAGAAATGCGCGGCATGATCGAGCGCGAACCCGATGAAACGCTGAAAGCCGCCTTTTCGGAAATGCTGGAAGGATGCCTGAAAAATCCGCAGCAGCGCATTTGGCATGCGCTGTGGGCGTTGCAGCTGAACGACGGCAGCGGAACCGTCGTCGGCATGCTGTCGTTCAAAGGATTGGGCAATAGCGGAACGGTGGAAATCGGCTACGGCATGAATCCGGGATACGAAGGCCAAGGATTGATGACGGAGGCGGTGTCCGCCGTGGTGCGCTGGGCCGCGAAACAGCCGGGCGTGTTATCCGTCGAAGCCGAAACGAAACCGGACAATGCGGCTTCCCGGCGGGTGCTGGAAAAAGCGGGTTTTGTTCCGAACGGCGTGATGGGAGCCGAGGGGCCGCGATTTGTCTGGAAAAATGGATAATCGGCCATCCGTCCGGGAATTTTCAGCTTCAGCCCCTCGGCAAACCGTTGCTTGAGCCATCGGAGCTTTCGTTGGTATCCGGCCGACTCAGGTTTGCTTTTTATGCAGAAAAATCCGGTTTCTTCCACGTTTGTTGCGTTTACATCCTTTCTTGCATGCCATCTTCCGCCTAACGTCCAGTGAAATCCCTTTGGGGGATGAGAAAATAATCGGATCGGCAGGCGGAATTGTCTTTTCTGTATTTCGCAGGGGTACATCCCATCATCTCGCGGAACGTTTTCGTGTAATGGCTTGCGCTCGCAAAACCGGTGGCGTAGCCGATCTCCGTGATGCTCATGTCCGTTTTGGTCAGCAGTTCAATGCTTTTTTGAATCCGGTAATGGATCAGATACTCCCAGGGCGTCATGGAAACGTACTTTTTGAAAAGCTTCGTGCAGAGCGTTTTTCCGACATTTCCGGCGGCCGCAATCTCCTCCAGCGCCATTTTCTCCATGTAATGGTTTTGGATGTACAACATCATGGATTTGAAGGTGCCGACTTCGAGGGAAGCCGGTGCCGCCGCTCCGGAAGGCATGTCCATGTTTTGGCAAATCGTTTTCCATATTCTGAAGGACGCCTCCAGGATGTCCAGTTCGATCGTCTTGGGATCCGCGGCTTCAAACAATCGTTCCAGTTCTTCCAAAATGACATGCGTCCAGTCATGGCGACTCAGCAACAGATAATCGAAAGAATTCGCACCCAGCAAGGGGGCCACGTACGTGTTCTCGATATATTTGGAACTGCAAAGAAGGGACGGATGGATGATGCTGCAATAGTACGCACAAGGTTTCCCCGGGACGGAGCGGTTCGAATGGATGCGCTTGGAATTGACGCAAATTCCTTCTCCCGCATGCAACACGACGGATTTTCCGTTGACGTTGTATGCCAATTCTCCATCGATGACATACAACACTTCCACATCTTCGTGCCAGTGTTCCGTCACATAATAGATCTGGTTGGAGCCATAATAGGACTTTACGGCAAAGCTTTCAAAAAGCGGATTGTTGTACTCCACAATCTGGGATCCGTCCTTGCGGATTGTAATAATCTCGCGCGAATTTGTCATTATATCACTCATCAATGATTGATTTTTACAAAAATAAATAACAAAAAGATATAGATACAGCATTTTGAATGATATTATTATATCAGAACCGATGCGGCATTCAAACGACGCGGCAAAAATGAACCATGATATTCCGTGTTCAACCGGGAGGTGTAACCGATGAATCGGGTTCCTTGCACGGTCAACGCGTTGGACCATTCCATCCTGCGCGCCGCCGGACTCATCAAAAATACCCGTCGCATGGTGCTGATCTCGGGTGCCGGGTTGTCTGAAGATTCCGGCATGATCGATATCCGCTCCAAAAACGACCTGCGCGGCATCGATCCCCGGGCGGCGGCAACCGTCAAAGCGCTGGAGTGCAATTACGACGTGTTTCACCAATTTTTCTCGGTGCGCGTCAATCATTTGAAAGACGCACTTCCCCACGAGGGACACTACATTTTGGCGGAATGGGAAAAACGGGGCCTGCTGGCTTTCATCGGCACGCAGAACGTGGA
>Ga0310829_1000823_pt1 | contig 20944 bp, 14 predicted proteins | sample WT_ome_4_FD_202244 | JGI IMG/M metagenome (GOLD analysis project Ga0310829, IMG submission 202244) | Sorghum-adapted microbial communities enriched on wild type (WT) sorghum from Joint BioEnergy Institute, Emeryville, California, United... ... | reverse complement strand
TGCCGTCGTAGAAATCGACCCCGCCGGTATCCAGCTGAATTTTGTTCATATACAAGCGGCTGTGGTTCTCCCCGTTGATGCGCAGGCCATCCTGCATATCGGCTCCGCCTTCGGTGCCGCACAGCGTGCACCTGGCCTCGCCGGTCTGCAGCGAATTCAAGGCCCAGCTGGATTCCAGCATGATGGTCGCTCCGTTCTTCATGATCACCATGCCGAATGCGGAATCCTCCACCGTAAATTTCGCGGGATCCCAGGGGCCCCAGGCGTTGGCTGCGTTTTCACGGGAAGACAGCTTGTGGAAAGTGCTTCCCAGCACAACCTTCGGTTCGTAGTTGTTCATCATCCACAAGGTCAGGTCCAGTGCGTGGGTTCCGATATCGATCAGCGGACCTCCGCCCTGCTTCTCCTCATCCAGGAAGACGCCCCAGGTTGGTACAGCACGGCGGCGAATCGCATGCGCCTTGGCAAAATAAATTTCACCGAGTGCTCCTTCCTCGCAAATCTTCTTCAAATACTGGCTGTCCGGCCGGTAGCGGTTCTGATAGCCGATCGAAAGCTTCTTTCCCGTTTTCCTGGCGGCCTCCACCATGCGGCGGGCGTCCGCTGCGGTCTTCGCCATCGGCTTCTCGCACATCACATGCTTGCCCGATTCCAGGGCGGCAATGGAAATATCGGCGTGGGCATCGTTGGGAGTGCAGACATGGACGATGTCAATGCTCTTGTCCTTCAGGAGCTCCAGGTAATCGGTGTAGACTTTGGCGTCAGGCGTACCGTATTTGGCGGCCGCTTCCTTGGCCCGCTCTTCCACGATATCGCAGAAGGCGACCATCTGTGCATTGGGCTGCTTGGCCAGACTCGGCATATGCTTGCCGTTGGCGATCCCGCCGCAGCCGATAATCCCGATTTTGAACGTCTTCCCCATCGGTCGATTCCTCCTCTTTTGCTTTTGAAGCCTTTTCAAACAGTGCTCGACTCACTAAAATATAGTATAAAGAACCCGGGAGGAAAAAGATATTGCCGATCTGGGCGAACTTGTATGCGATTTTGGCATCTTTACCGATCCCGACTGCATGCCGAAGTCGGAATGGACGAGGAGGGAAATATGTGCAGATCTACAACGAGAAGGTGCCATACCCGAATCCGCTGATGCCGATCCGGATTTTCAAGCACAGGCGATACCGCGAGTGGTATGTCGACTGGCACTACCACAAAGAAACCGAAATTCTCGTCATTCTTGAAGGCATGCTCGACGTCTACATAGAGGATGAATTTCATCCGCTGAAGGCGGGCGACGTGCTGCTGATCGGTTCCTCTCAGCTGCACCGGGATCGTTCCCATGCCGGAGTGCGGCTGAAATATATGGTCTTTCAGGCCGATCTGGGGCAGTACTTCGAACCGTCCACCATGCCCTACCTGAAGCGGCTGCTTGGGATGAATGTTCCGCTCAGCCGGCTGAATTATATTTTCAGGGAGAACAACGATGCCCGCGCCCGGGTGATCCGCTGTGTGGAAGACATCTACGCCGAAGCTCGTTCCAGGGAGGAAGGGGCGGAGCTCGCCGTCAGCATTCGCATCCGCGAAATCATGCTGACCCTGTTGCGCAGCGATACCCGCCAGGTGCTTCCGCGCCAGGAGCCGCACGAGATCAGCCGGCTGAAGCCGGCGCTCGATTACATGGAGAAAAACCTGACCGGCAAAATTCAGGTGGAAGAAGCCAGCAGGATCGTCAATATGAGCTATTATCATTTCGTCAAATCCTTCAAAAAAGCAGTCGGCATGTCATTCGTAGATTATCTCAATTTCCAGAAAATCAAGCTGGCCGAACGGCTTCTTCTGACCCGGGACGTCAGCATTGCCCGGGTAGGGGAAGAAATCGGCATGCCGAACATGGCCCATTTCTACAAGGTTTTCCGCAAGTTCAACCATTGTTCCCCCAAAGAGTACCGCGAGAAGATGAGGGAGTGGGGGCGCTGAATTTCCCGGGCAATAAGACCTATTCTTTTTTGGCTGCGGGCAGTACCAGCTTGTAACCGACCCCGCGAATCGAATCGATCTTCACCGACTGCTGGCTCATCTCCAGCTTTTTGCGCAATGAGCTGACATGAACGTCCACCGTCCGCTGCCCGCCGATATAATCAAACCCCCATACCACGTTCATCAGATCATCCCGGGTGACTACAACGCCGGGCCGCTGCACCAGGTAGAGCAGCACCTCAAACTCCTTGGGGCGCAGCGCAATCGGTTCGCCATGCAGATAAACTTCGTATTTGTCAGGGTAAATCGCCAGTTCCCCGGCATAGATCGTTTTCTCTTCCTCCCCGCTCATCTGCTTCAGGGCTTCATCGGACAGGGAACGCCGCAGCACCGCCGAGACCCTCGCAAGCAGCTCCGCGACGCCGAACGGCTTGGTAATATAGTCGTCTGCTCCCAGCTTCAGCCCCTGAACGACCTCTTCCTCCGCATTGCGCGCGGTCAGGATGATGACGGGGGTTTTGTTGCCTTTTTGCCGGAGCTTTTCAAGTATTTCAAAGCCGTTTAAACCGGGCAGCATGATATCGAGAATGATCAGATCGAATTCGGATTCCGCGGCGATTCGCAGCCCTTCTCCGCCATGTTCCACCACTTTCGTCTCGTAGCCTTCCTGGCCGAGATTGTAGGTGAGGAGCCGGGCCAGGGTGGGCTCGTCCTCTATGACTAGGATTTTGGATGACATGGGATTCCCCCGTTTGCAAATTGTTCCGCTGCGGCAGCCGGTACCGCCAGCATAGCATGTTCGTGTAAACGCAATGTAAACACTCTGTAAACTTCTTGTTAAAGCTCAAGGCTGGACAACCGGAAGCTCAAGGATGAACCGCGTCCCGATTCCGACTTCGCTTTCCACCCTGATCGTGCCCCGATGCAGCTCGACCAAATGCTTGACGATCGAAAGCCCCAGTCCGGTTCCCCCGGAGCTCCGGGAGCGGGCTTTGTCCACGCGGTAAAACCGTTCGAAAATGCGCGGCAGGTCTTTCCTGGGAATGCCAATGCCCGTATCGGCTACGGTCAGACGGATATGCTCGTAATCTTCGCCGGCTTCCGCCGGCTCCGCGAAAACGGACACCTTCCCGCCTTCCGGCGTGTAATTGATCCCGTTTTGCAGCAGATTGATCAGGATTTGCCGCAGCCGGTCCTCGTCCGCCTCAATGTACAAATCCTCGCCGACCTGCACTTCGAGCCGGATCTGCTTTTTTCGGGCGGCCGGCTCGAGGATATGCACAAGATCGGTCAGAAAGCCTCCCAGCTCAACCGGCGAATAGTTCAGCGCGGCACGGCGGGATTCGATCCTGGAAAGTTCGAGAATGTCTCCGATCAGCCGGTCGAGCCGTTCGCTCTCATCATAAATAATCTGCAAAAAAGTTTTCGCGGTTTCCCTGTCCTCCAGCGCCCCGGAAAGAAGCGTCTCGGCGAAGCCTTTCACCGCGGCAACCGGCGTCTTCAGCTCATGCGAGACGTTGGCCACAAATTCACTGCGCATGTTCTCAAGCCTGCGGAGGGCCGTAATGTCGTGCAGGACGACCAGTACGCCCGACCATTCCGGATCGGCCTGCAGCGGAGCGGCATTCACTTCCACCGTGCGTTCCTCGGGATAATGAAAAACCAGTTCCCCGCGCATATGGCTTTTGGAGACAAGAGACTGGTCGACCAGGCCGATCAAATCTTCCGGAAGTCTCGCTTCCCGGCAGGACTTGCCCAGCATCTCCCTGGCGTTAAGCCCGACGATTTCTTCCGCCGCCCGGTTGACGAGCGTCACCCGGCGTTCGCAGTCAACCATCACGACGCCGCTGATCATATTGTCGAGCACAGTCTGCAGCCGGCTTTCGTTCTCGCGGATCCGGTTCACCTGCAGCCGCAGGCTGTCGGCCATCGCATGGATCGCCTTGCCCAGTTGTCCGATTTCGTCGTCGGAATGGCGGACAGGCACTCTCGCCTCGTAATTCATGCCGGTCATCTCGCGGGCCACCTTCGTGATGTTTTCAATCGGGCGGGTCATCGCCGAGGATATCCGGTAAATGACCAGCCCCGCCACCAGGAAAACCGCCGCCAGGCCGGCGATCAGAAAATACCACAGCTTCCGGATGGACGCCTCGATCAGCGCCAGGCTGATAGACAGCCGCAAATACCCCTCGATCCGTTCCCCCTGCCGAACGGGGAGCGCCACATACATCATATTTTGCCGGATCGTGTCGCTGAAGCGGATGGAGTAGCCAACGCCCTTCTCTCTGGATTCCGCCACTTCCCGCCGCCGGTAGTGGTTATCCATGCCGGCGGCATCGTGATCGGAATCGCCCAGCACCTTGCCGTCGGCGCGAATGAAGGTTACGCGGGCGTCGGCCGACTTGCGGAGCGTATCCGCAAGACCGCTGTAATACCGCATAAGCGAGGCTTCATCTCCGTCCCATTTCCAATCGACGGTTGTCCGCAGCAGCCTGGCCTCGCGCAGAAGGCTTTGACGCAGCGCATCGAGATGGGAGGATTTGAGCAGCTCGGCCATAAAAAAACCGGCCACGATCATGGCAAGTCCGATCATGGCGATGAAAATCAGGGTCAGTCGGGTGCGAAACCGGTTCATACACAGCCTCCGCTTCGATTCGGATATTTCCAGCATACAACAAAAAACTCCTCCGGGCCAATGCCCGAAAGGAGCCAAGCTTGTCAGCGGAGAAGCCGGGAATTATTTAAAGACCGGTTCCTTGAACTGCTCCAGCTTTTGCCGGGAATCCAGTTCTACGTCGGCATGCAGGCTGTTGCCGTGGGAATCCATGGTCACGATCGCCGCAAAGCCTTCCGCCTGGAGGTGCCACATCGCTTCCGGCATGCCGAATTCCATGAAATCGACACCTTCCACTTTCTTCAGGCACCGCGCGTAATATTGGGCGGCGCCGCCGATGGCGTTCAAATAAACCCCGCCATGCTACTGCGCGGATGCCGAACTTCTTCATAATATCCCCCTGGTACGGCTCTTCCCGGATCGATGTCGTCGGACCCGCGGCTTTCACCTGCCATTCCCCGTTCTCGTCTTTCATCATAACCGGCCCGCAATGGTATAGGACGGCACCGTTCAAATCCACGGGAGAATCGTGATCCATCAGGTATTTATGCAGGGCATCGCGGCCGGTGTGAATCGTTCCGTTGATCACAACCACATCCCCGACGCGCAGCTCGCGGATCTGCTCCTCGGTAATCGGCGTCGTCAATACGATTTCGCGGGTCTGGCTTTGGCCTGCCGCCGCTTCCTGCGTTCCTTCGTTCCCTCCGGTGATGTCCACTTCGCTGCCGCGGGGGTAAATCCATTCCTTGATCGCCCCGCTCTGCGAATCCAGCACAACCCCCTGGCGGCGGAACGCCCAACAGTTGTAAGCAACGGAAACGAAGAAGCTGGCCGGAAGCCGGTTGATGGCGCCGATTTTGCAGCCGAGCAGGGTAACCTGGCCGCCGAAGCCCATCGTTCCAATGCCCAGCTTGTTGGCATTCTCTACGATGTACTCCTCCAGCTTGGCGAGATCGGGATTGGGATTGATATCGTCCACCGGGCGGAACAACTGCTCCTTGGCCAGTTCATAACCGGTGGTACGGTCTCCGCCGATGCCGACTCCGATAAAGCCGGCGCTGCAGCCCTGGCCCTGCGCCTGATAGACGGCATGCATGATGCACTTGCGAATGCCGTCCAGATCGCGTCCGGCCTTGCCCAGACCTTCCAGCTCGGCGGGAAGGCTGTACTGGATATTCTTGTTCTCGCAGCCGCCGCCCTTCAAAATCAGGCGGACGTCGATATCTTCGCGCTCCCACTGTTCAAAGTGGACTACCGGCGTTCCCGGGCCGACGTTGGTTCCGGTATTCGTTCCGGTCAGCGAATCGACCGAATTTTCCCGCAGTTTCCCGTCCCTCGTGGCCTGGGCGATCGCTTCGAGGATCTGCCGTTTCATCACAATCTGATTGGCTCCTACCGGACAGCGGATGATAAAAGTCGGCATCCCCGTATCCTGGCAAATGGGCGACACGTTGCATTCCGCCATATGAATATTATCCGATATGGTCGACAGGGACAGGGCCGACCGGGTTCCCCGGTCCTCCATCTCGCGGGCGCGGATGATGGCTTTGCGCACATCGCCCGGCAGATGGGTCGACGTTTCGACGATCAGATCATATACACTCTGCTGAAATTGCTGCATAGCTCCCAGGTCTCCTCTCCATATATGCGTTCCTCTCCGGCGCTTTCCGGAAGAGCAACAGTTCTCCTGCTATTATAGCACAAGATGACCGTTCCGTTTGAAAAAAGGAGGTTCCAACCCCCCGCGCGATCCGGTATAATGAGGGCAGCCCCGCATTGACGTTAAGGAGTTCGGACCAACATGACCAAGCTTATCCTGAAAACGGTAATTCTTGCGATTCTCGGCCTGGGAATCATTCTTCCTTCCTTCAGCATTTCAACCGCTTCCAGAACCAAGGTATGGTACCGGGATCAGGTTGCCGTCATCATGTACCATCACGTTCACGACCTTGCCAAAAGCTCCAGCACCATCACGACGGCTTTGTTCTCCGATCAGCTGAACTATCTGCTCGCAGAGGGTTATCAGTTCATCACTTTGCGGCAGTTCAAGGATTTTCTGCAGGGCGCCACCGTTCCCAACAACGCGGTGCTCGTTACCTTCGATGACGGTTACGAGAGCTTTTACGAAAACGCCTACCCCATTCTGAAGAGGCTGCGCATACCCGCTGTCAACTTCGTCATCACGAAGGATTTGGAGAATCCGCTGGCCAGCTACATTCCTTCCCTTTCCAGGGATGAAATCGTGGAAATGACCCACGATACGAACTTTATCGATGCCCAGTGCCATACGCACGCCCTGCACGACAAAGCGCCTTCCGGCGAACCTTTGCTGACGGCCCGACTGGAGAAGGACGGCAAAAAAGAAACGGCGGAGGAATACCGGCAGCGCATCTACAGCGATACGCAGGCCTGCATAAACAGTCTGAAGGATCTGTATTCCGAGCCGATCGACAGCCTGGCCTATCCTTTTGGCATGTATAACAAGGAGGCCGCCCAAATCGTTCACGACGCCGGAATCCGCTATGCCTTTACCATCGTGCCGGAAATGGCCACCCGGGATGTCGATCCGCTGGCCATTCCCCGCATCAATGCGGGCAGCCCGTGGATTACGCCGGAGGGACTTCATAACTCGATCATCCGGCGGGTAGTGGCGACAGGCAGGCCCTTCAGCCAGATCAAGCTGCAGGAGGCCGTCAGCCAGCTGGGCGGCAGCGTCGTTCAGGAACGGAACGGTACCCTTCGCATCGCGTTCCGGGGGAAAACCTGGTCCGCCCGTCTGAACAGCCCGGAAGTCGTGACTGCGGACGGCATCCGCAAGACGACCCTTACAAGGCCGATCGTTCCGAAGGACGGAACGGCGATGATCAGCATGGACGATTTGCAGACCTTGCTGGGCGTTCCGATCATGTACAATCCGAATACCGGGAAATTCTCCACCCGCATTACACCCAATGCCGCAAAATGATGAACCGCGGGCCGCTATGCGCCCCGCAATTTCCCGCTTCGCAGAGAAACGCCCGGTCCTGTGCCATGACAAATCCGGACGTTTCTTTGTTGTCTGCTTTTCCCCGGCTCAGCCGTTAATCATTCGGATGACGCTGCGTACAGATTCGGCGGATTTCTGGAGAGCTGTCTTTTCTTCAGGCGTCAGCTCAAGCTCGAACACCTTCTCGATACCGCTGCCGCCCAGCAAAACCGGTACACCCATGAACAGATTGTCGAATCCGTATTCGCCTTGCAGAAGGACGATGGCCGGCAGAATTCGTTTCTTGTCCTTCAGAATGGCTTCGGCCATTTGAACAAGTGAAGCAGCCGGAGCGTAGTAGGCACTGCCGTTGCCCAGCAGGTTGACAATTTCGCCGCCGCCGGTGCGGGTTCGGGCGACAATCGCTTCGATCCGGTCAGCCGGAATCAGCTTCTCGACCGGAATGCCGCCGACGTTGGAATAACGGACAAGCGGCACCATGTCGTCCCCGTGCCCGCCCAGAACGAAACCGCGGACGTCTTCAACGGAAACGTTCAATTCCTGCGCGATGAAGGCGCAGTAACGGGCGGTATCCAGAACACCGGATTGGCCGATCACGCGGCTCTTCGGGAAGCCGAGGGTTTGGAAGGCCACATAGGTCATGGCATCGACCGGATTGCTCAGAATGAGGACAATGCTGCCCGGACAATACTGTTTTACATTCTCGCAAACAGACTTCATGATGCCGGCGTTCGTATTCACAAGATCATCGCGGCTCATTCCCGGTTTGCGGGCGATGCCGGCCGTAATGATGACCAGGTCCGATCCGGCCGTTTCATCGTAGCTGGATGTGCCGACAATCCTGCTGTCAAAGCCCTGAACCGGACCCGCTTCCTGCATATCCAGGGCTTTTCCTTTGGTCGGGCTCTCCAACTGCGGGATGTCGAGCAGAATGATATCGCCGAGTTCTTTTTGCGCAAGCATTAGGGCGGTAGTCGCTCCGGTAAAGCCCGCGCCAATCACGCTGATTTTTTTGCGCCGAATGGCCATGTTGAAGCCTCCTTCTTCTTGGCTGCGCCGGCCTTGCCGGCTTCCTGTTCCGATCCTCGTCCGGCGGTCCTCGTCCGCGACCGGCCGGAAAAGCAAAAAGGGGGGCCGAGCGTAAGCCGGGCCCTCACCTTTATTGTCATCGTTCAATAGGAAATTAATCCATGTGCTTGATGATTTCGTTCGCGAATTCGGAGCACTTCACTTCGGTTGCCCCTTCCATCAGGCGGGCGAAGTCATAAGTCACGGTTTTGTTGTTGATGGCAGTTTCCATGCCTTTGTAAATCAGCTGTACCGCTTCCTGCCAGCCCAGATGTTCGAGCATCAGGACGCCGGACAAAATCACCGAACCCGGGTTTACCACGTCAAGACCGGCGTATTTCGGCGCCGTGCCGTGAGTGGCCTCGAAGATGGCGTGGCCGGTCACATAGTTGATGTTGGCCCCCGGAGCGATTCCGATTCCGCCAACCTGGGCAGCCAGGGCGTCAGACAGGTAGTCGCCGTTCAAATTCAGGGTCGCGATGACATCGAATTCAGCCGGGCGGGTCAACACCTGCTGCAAGGCAATATCGGCAATCGCATCCTTGATGATGATTTTACCGGCGGCCTGGGCTTCTTTCTGAGCCTGGTTCGCCGCTTCGGTACCTTTTTCTTCCTTAATGCGGTCATATTGTGCCCAGGTGAAAGTCTTGTCGCCGAATTCCTGCTCGGCCAGCTCGTAGCCCCAGTTCTTGAAGGCACCCTCGGTAAACTTCATGATGTTGCCTTTGTGAACCAGGGTCACGCTCTTGCGGCCATGCTGGATGGCATATTCGATCGCGGCGCGGATCAGGCGCTTGGAGCCTTCCGAGGATACCGGCTTGATTCCGATGCCGGACGTTTCCGGGAAGCGGATTTTCTTGACACCCATTTCGTTCTGCAGGAAATCGATGACTTTCCTGACTTCCGGGGTCCCCGCCTGATACTCGATTCCGGCATAGATATCCTCGGTGTTCTCGCGGAAAATAACCATATCGACAAGGTCCGGGCGTTTAACGGGAGAAGGAACTCCGTTGAAATAACGCACCGGCCGCAGGCAGGTGTAAAGATCGAGCTCCTGGCGCAACGCCACGTTCAGGGAACGAATGCCGCCGCCTACCGGGGTCGTCAGAGGTCCCTTGATCGCAACGATGTATTCACGGATCGCGGTCAGCGTGTCGTTGGGCAGCCAGCTGTTGAATTTGTTGAAGGCTTTCTCTCCGGCGTAAACCTCGTACCAGGCGATTTTTTTCTCGCCCTTGTAGGCTTTCTCCACGGCGGCATCAAGTACCCGCTGGGAGGCCGCCCAGATGTCCGGGCCCGTTCCGTCTCCTTCGATAAACGGAATGATCGGCTGGTTCGGCACCTGCAGCTTGCCGTCTTTAATTGTGATTTTCTCGCCGGCCGTAGGCTGGGCAAATTGTTCGAATTGCGGCATGAGTCGATTCCTCCTCGTGTAATTGGACTGCTGCTTCAGCAGAATGCGGTGATTTTCTAAGTATATGGTAATGCACGGCGGTAATCGCTGCGTGCGACTTAGCGTTCGTTCAGCGGAACGAATGTCTGGCTGGCCGGTCCGACGTATTCGGCGCGCGGACGGATCAGACGATTGTCCTCATACTGCTCGAGAATATGGGCAGTCCATCCGGAAACCCGGCTTACGGCAAAAATCGGTGTGAACAAATCGCGCGGAATTTTCAGGGCCGTGTAGACGGATGCGGAATAAAAATCGACGTTCGGCTTCAGGCCCTTCTGGCTTGTGACCAGCTCTTCGATTTTGATGGACATATTGTACCACTGCATATTGCCGGTGATTTTGCCCAGCTCCTGCGACATCTTCTGCAAATGCTTGGCGCGCGGGTCGCCGTTTTTGTATACGCGGTGGCCGAAGCCCATAATTTTCTCTTTCTTGCTCAGCTTATCGTTGATGTAGGATTCGACATTCCCGATCGAGCCGATTTCCTCCAGCATGGCCATTACCGCTTCGTTCGCCCCTCCGTGCAGAGGGCCCTTCAAGGCGCCGATCGCCGAGGTAACACCGGAATAAATGTCCGAAAGCGTAGCGACCGTTACGCGTGCGGCAAAGGTGGAAGCGTTCAGCTCGTGGTCGGCATGAAGCACCAATGCTTTGTCCAGCGCCTCAACGGCCGTGCGGTTCGGCTCTTCACCGGTCAGCATGTACAGGAAATTCTCGGCGACGCCGGCCCCGCTTTTCGGCGCGACCGGTTCCCTGCCTTCGCGAATGCGCGCAAACGCGGCTACGATCGCCGGAATTTGCGCCTGCAGTCTGGCAGCCTTGCGCAGATTGGCCTCCCGGCTCATGTCGCCGGCTTCCCTGTCGTAAAGCGCCAGGCTGGATACCGCTGTTCGCAGGGCTGCCATGGAATTGGTACCTTGCGGGTACAGTCTGATCTGCTGGATGACTTCATCCGGAACTTTGGCATAGCCTTCAAGCTCCTTCTTGAGCCCGTCAAGCTCCTGCCGGTTCGGCAGCCTGCCGTGCCACAGCAAATAAACGACTTCCTCAAACGAGGCATTTTCCGCCAAATCGTCAATATTGTACCCGCGATACGTCAGCACGCCGTCAATAATCGAGCTGATCGAAGACTGCGCAGCGACAATGCCTTCCAAACCTTTCGTAGCCGTCATCAGTATCCATCTCCTTTTTCTGCAAATAAAGCCTCTATATCAAAAAAATTGAAAGGTAAATCCCCAAAAAAAAAGGAAATTTTGAGACCCAAACTTAATAATAAATGATTTTGTCCCCAAAGGGAACATAATGAAGCATAAAAGTTCATTATCGGCATCATAAAGATTTTTTGTTATTTTTTGAATCTTATACCCGAAATTTGCCGATTTCGTCCCGTTATCAAGGACATTGCCGGCAAATGTCCCCCATCGCCCGCATGGGAGACTGGGCCGATTGGCAATTTTCGTGAAAAGGCGGTTTCGTGATACAATGGAAGCAGAAGCCAGGTTGTCCATTTTCAAGGGAGGGTGGCTGCTTGAATCCGGTACTGGTCAAACAAATCCTGCGCGGGCTGTGGGTGGCGGTGATCTTTGCGCTGATCGCTCTGGCCATCGTTTACGTGACTCCGCTGGTTTATCCATTTATCTTCGGATGGCTGATCGCTTATTTGCTGAATCCCCTGGTGCGCTTCCTGGGGACAAGGACCCGGTTTCCGCGCTGGCTGGCGGTCAGTACGGCCCTGCTGTTTTTTATCGGCATTACCGCTGCCTTCTTCACGCTGCTGGTAGCCAATATTGTCGTGGAGCTCGGCAATCTGGCGGAATCGTTCCAGGCGCACATCAACGAGTGGAAGGACCAGTTCGTGCAATGGCTGAATTCATCGCAGATTCAAGGGCTTGTAAACCAACTGGGCAGTTTCTACCGGCAGAATCCGCAGTACCAGAACACGATTAACTCCAACGTCAGCTCCACGGCCAAAACGATCGCCGACTTCAGCACATCCGTCGTCACGGCCTTCATCAACGGCATCATCGCATTCCTTGCTTCCCTGCCGAAGATCGCTACGCTGACGGTGATCGCCCTGCTGGCGTCCTTTTTTATCAGCAAAGATTGGCACCGCCATGCGGCGGCCATCCGCTCCTGGTTTCCGGAGAAGGTTATAACGGCCACCCGCGCCATCTGGAGCGATCTGCAGAAAGCCTTGTTCGGCTATATCCGCGCCCAGCTCATTCTTGTAACCATGACCGCGCTGGTCGTAACAATCGGATTGCTCGTGCTTCGCGTCAAATATGCCATTTCCATCGGCCTCCTGACCGGTGTCGTCGATCTTCTGCCGTATCTCGGAACCGGTGCCGTTATGGTGCCCTGGATCGTCTACAATTTCCTCAGGGGCGATATGTTCATGGGGATCGGGTTAAGCGTGCTCTACGGGATTGTCCTTGTCGCCCGCCAAATTCTCGAGCCCAAGGTACTGGCAACCAGCATCGGCCTGGATCCGCTGGCTACGCTGATCGCCATGTTCGTGGGACTGAAGCTGCTCGGCGTCCTCGGCCTCATTGCCGGCCCCGTTACGCTGGTCGTGCTTTCCGCCTTCGCGCGGGCCCATGTTTTCCGCGATATCCGGAATTACATCGTCCACGGCTTTATTGCCAAGTAGCCGCGTTCCGGAGGCAGGCCGGTTCGGATCATTTTACGGAACCCTGCTTTGATCCGGGCGCTACGATCCTTCCTGCCGGAGCAGGCGGTAAATGTCCGGCGCCATTTTATCCAGCCTCTGCGGCCGGAACGAACGGTTGACCCAGACATGGCGGGTCTTTCCTCCGACCAGAAACTCCCCTTCCGGGAAAACACCTTCCCGACCGCTTTCTTCCCGGGGCGCAAAGCCCGGCTCCACGTGCGCCGGCGGTTGCGCCCTGCGGATCTCGTATTCAAATCCGGTACGCAGATGCGTCAGTTCCACAATCCGGGTATAGATCACCACCAGATCGTCGTAGCGGGCCGGGGCACGGAATTTCACCTCAAGCTCCGTCACCGGAAGCAGCAGCCCCAGGGCTTCAATCTCCGTGTATGGCTTGCCGAGCCGCCGGATCAGCTCGGTCCGGCCGATCTCAAACCAATTCAGATAATTGGCGTGATAGACGACGCCCATTTGATCCGTTTCCTGATAACGCACTCTCAGTACGTGCCGAAACCAGTTTCCCTGCATGGCTCGCGATCCTCCTTCCTGTTGCGGGCAGACCGAAGGGCGGGAACCGGGCCGACACCCTGCTCCCGCCCCGCGAAAACGGCGCGACTACAGCACTTGCTTCTGTCCGGAATAGATGACACCGACCTCCGGATAGATGGAAACTTCCATACCGTCGCTTAGCAGGCTGAGGGCATTCTCAACCCCGACAATCACCGGTTTGCCCAGACTGATACCCACTACAGCGGCATGGGAAGTGATACCGCCGATCACCGTAATGACGCCGGCAGCTTTCTCGAACGCCGGAATATAATCCTTGTCGGTGGAAATTGTGACCAGAATATCACCCGGCTTGACCTTCTCCACCGCTTCCCTGGCATTGTGCGCAACCACAACTTTGCCCGAAGCAATCTGCTTGCCGATGCCCTGACCTTTGGCAATCATTTCGCCAATTTGATGGACCTTGATCAAATTCGTCGTTCCCGAGCGGCCGACCGGAACCCCGGCGGTGATCACGACCAGATCTCCCATTTCCACCATACCGGACTTCAAACCCGCGTCAACGGCGATTTCAAACATTTGATCCGTCGTTTGGGCCGATACTCCGAGCACCGGTTGTACGCCCCAAACCAGGCACAGCTTGCGGATGACTTGCTCCGACGGCGTCACGGCGATAATCGGGGCCTTCGGACGATACTTCGAAACCATCCGGGCCGTATAGCCGCTTTCCGTACAGGTAATAACGGCTTTGGCGTTCAGATCAAGGGCCGATATGGCGACGGACTGGCTGATCGCTTCCGTGACCGTCGTCGGCTGGGCTTCGCTCTGTTTGGCCAAAATTTCCCGGTGGGCCAAGGCGCTTTCCGCCCGTTCGGCGATGCGGGCCATGGTGAGCACGGATTCCACCGGATACTTGCCCGCCGCGGATTCGCCGGACAGCATAATGGCGTCCGTGCCGTCAAAGATCGCGTTCGCCACATCGCTGGCTTCCGCACGGGTCGGACGGGGATTGCGCTGCATCGAATCGAGCATCTGGGTTGCCGTTATGACCGGCTTGCTGGCCTGGTTGCATTTCTTGATCATCATCTTTTGCACCAGGGGAACTTCTTCCGCGGGGATCTCTACCCCCAGATCGCCGCGGGCGACCATCAGGCCGTCGGATACCTCGAGAATTTCATCGAGGTTGTCCACTCCCTCCTGGTTCTCGATCTTCGAGATGATCTGGATGTGGCTGGCGTTGTTCTTCTCGAGCAGTTCGCGGATTTCCAGCACGTCGCTGGCTTTGCGGACGAACGAGGCGGCGATGAAATCAACCCCCTGTTCAATTCCGAAAAGAATATCCGCCTTGTCCTTGTCGGTAATGCCGGGAAAGGAAGTTTTCACGCCGGGAACATTGACGCCCTTCTTGCTCTTCAGCGTCCCGCCGTTAACGATGCGGCATTTGATGTCCTTCCCGCTGATCCCGACCACCCGCAGTTCAATGAGTCCGTCGTCCAGCAATATCGTGGAGCCGACATGGACGTCCTCGGGAAGGCCTTCATAAGTTACGGAGATGCGCTGCGCGTCTCCCAGAATTTCCTCGGTGGTCAGAACGATTTCCTTGTCCTGCTCCAGCTCGATCGGCTCTTCCCTGAGTTTGCCGGTCCGGATCTCCGGGCCTTTCGTATCCAGCAGGATGGCTACCGTCTTGTTCAGCTCCCGGCAGGCCTGCCGCAGGTTCCTGATGCGATTTCCATGCTCTTCAAAATCTCCGTGGGAAAAGTTCAGACGGGCGACATTCATTCCCGCCTCAATCATTTTCTTGAACATCTCGAGAGATTCGCTGGAAGGTCCGATGGTGCAGACAATCTTCGTTTTTCTCATGTATGTTTCCTCCTAAGAACTCCGCTTCGGCGGAGCTGCATCATAAGCGTAGGCTGAGGCTCTGATCCGGCAGAGCCGCACGGCGGGCGCCGGCCTGTCCCGCGGGGCTTTGTCCCCCTTGCGGGTTTCGACACCGCAGAACCATTCAGCGCCCGTCCCCCCGTGCTTCGGCGGCGCTCTGTAAAGCCAGATTTTCCGCGAGCATCGGAGGAAGCCCTGACTGAATCAGGGCTTGAGTTCATTCGTCTTGGCTAGACTTCGGCATATTCGGCGAGCGCAAATTTGCCCATGTTCCGGAACTTGCGGTACCGGTCTTCCCGCAGCTTGTCTCCCGTAAGGCCGAGAAGCTCCTGGAGATGCTTCCACAAGACTTCCCTGACCATCGCGGCCTGCCGTTCCGGCTCTTTATGGGCGCCGCCGCGCGGTTCCGGCACGATCTCGTCGATCACGCCCAGTTCCTTGAGCGAGTCGGCGGTAATTTTCATCGCTTCCGCCGCTTGCAGCGCCTTGCCGGAATCGCGGTACAGGATCGCAGCCGCCGATTCCGGCATGCTGACGGCATAAATGGCGTTCTCCAGCATGAGCACCCGATTGCCCATCCCGAGAGCGAGCGCGCCGCCGCTGCCTCCTTCCCCGATGACGATGGAGACGATCGGCACCCGGAAGCCGGCCATGGCCAGAAGATTGCGGGCGATCGCTTCACCCTGTCCGCGTTCCTCGGCAGCGCCTCCGGCGTGCGCACCTTTGGTATCGAGGAAGGTGAGGATCGGGCGCCCGAACTTGTCGGCCTGCCGCATGAGCCGCAGCGCCTTGCGGAATCCTTCGGGATGAGGGCTGCCGAAATTCCGGGCAATGTTTTCCTTGGTATCCTTCCCCTTCTGATGCCCGATCACCGTAACCGGCATGCCGTTGAATTTGGCGATTCCGCCAACGATCGCCCGGTCGTCCCCGTAGAGGCGATCCCCGTGAAACTCTATAAAATCGGTAAAGATGGCCTGTATGTAGTCGAGCGTCGTCGGGCGCATGGGATGTCTGGCAATCTGCATCCGTTCGGCTACCGTGAGATTAGCGTAAAGCTCCTCCTCCAGCCGGGCATACCGCTCTTCCAGGCGGCTGATTTCCTCAGTGAAATCCAGCTGTTTCTCCACGCCAAATGCGCGCAGCTCGTCAATCTTGGCACGCAGCTCGATCAGAGGCCGTTCAAAGGGCAATTCACCGGGCATTGACCGCATCCCCCCTTACCATATGCATGTCCAGAATCCGGGTCAGCGTGCCGCGCAGCTCCTTGCGGGGAACGACCCTATCGACCTGGCCGTGCGACAGATTGAATTCGGCGGTCTGAAAATTGTCCGGCAGCTTCTGCCGCAGCGTCTGTTCGATCACGCGGCCCCCGGTAAAACCGAACGCCGCACCCGGCTCCGCCAGAATGACATCGCCCAGCATCGCAAAGCTGGCGGTAATGCCGCCGAACGTGGGGTCGGTAATCACCGACACGAACAAGCCGCCGGCGTCGCTGAACCGCTGCAGGGCGGCGCTGGTCTTGGCCATCTGCATCAGGCTGAGGATGCTCTCCTGCATGCGGGCCCCGCCGGAAGTCGAGAAGATGATCAGCGGGTACTGTTTCTGCGTCGCTTTTTCAATGGCCCGGGTAATCTTCTCCCCGACGGCCGACCCCATGCTTGCGCCCATGAAGTCAAAGCTCATGACGCAGACGATCACGGGAAATCCGCCGATCGTTCCTTCCCCTGTCACCACCGCTTCGTGAAGTCCGGATTTCTCCGCCGCCTTCTCCAGCTTGGCCTCGTATTCCGGAAAGCCGAGCGGGTTATCCGAGACGACATCCGTATCAAATTCAAACAGCCGCCCGTCGTCCAATGTCATCTCGATCCGTTCCCAGGCGCCCAGCTTAAAATGATATCCGCACGCCGTACAGACCTTCAGGTTCTTTTCCAGTTCCTTGCTGAATTGAATCGTGCCGCACTTCGGACATTTATTCATCAAGCCTTCGGGAATCTCGCGTTTTGTCTTTTCGGAAGGGATGGTCGCATATTTCTTTTTCTTTTGAAAAAAGTCCTTGAACACGTGGACACCTCCCTAGGCGTTTGTAGTCTTCGGGGCGGAGAGTTCATCGTTATCTATGCAAAAGCGAATTCAATACTTCCTGCACTTCCTCCAGCTCGCCTTCGGGAACCAGAATCTCATACTGCTGGCTGGAAAGATTGATAGGCCGCACCTGAACCAAAAAACCTTCCTCCGACAGCTTTTCCTTGATACGTTCCGCAATCTTGGTCGTGGGAGCGATATAGATGACGGTCCACATAAATCCTAAAACCTCCCGAAACTCGGCCTGTCAGGGCCTGGCTGCGCCCATACAATGGATTAATGATAACACAAGTCCACTTTTTCCCGCAACAAAGCAACCCCACCCGGATGGCAGGGCGAAACAGGCACCGCCGGCGCCGGAATGTTTCCCCCGGGGTTTGCTTCAGTGTATGCGAACACATGGACAAATATTTCTTTGCCGGCGGCCGCCTATTTGACCACAACGGTATCCGGCCCGAGCAGTTCCTCCAGAGCCTTGAACAGGGCAGGCGAAGGCTTGATCCGGTACTGCTCGCCGAGGCGAAGGCTGCGTTGGCTTTTCTCGTAGAAAAGAATGACCGCAAGCGGCCCGCTGTGCTGCCGCAGCAGCCGCTGCACACCGGCGAGGATCCGCGGGTGCTCGTGGGCGCCGTCGACCTTCACGAACACCCGCTGCTCCCGCGGCGCCGGACGCGCGGTTGCCGTGCGGGCTGCGGCGCCCGGCAGCGGACGGGGCCGCGCCGTGGTGCCGCCGGCTTCCGCCGCGCGCGCGTCCGCTGCTCCGGATGCCGCCCGGCCTGAAGCGGCCGCCGGTCCGGCCGGGCGGCCGCTGCGGCGCAGGCGCTGCGCTTGCTCGCGTGCATCCGGATCGTCCAGCGCAAGCAGACGGTCGGCGATCAGCTTGGCGTCCTCCTCCTGACGCTGCACCTTGCCGCGGACCAGCACAAGCCGCCCCTTCTGCGCGATATGGCCATACCTTCGCCACGGCTCGGGGAACACCACCGTCTCGATGCGGGCAATGCGGTCCTCCAGCTCGAGGAAGGCCATCGCCTGGCCCTTCCGCGTGACTATGCTTTTGCAGGAGACGACCATCCCGGCGGCCAGCACCTCCCCGCCGTCCGGCAGCTCCTCAAGGAGATGCAACGGGGTGCATTCCAGCTCCTCGAGCAGCTCCTCGCAGGCATCGAGCGGATGTCCGGACAAATACAGGCCGAGCAGCTCCCGTTCCAGCTCCATCTGCCGGTGTCCGGTAAACGGCGGGATCTCGGGATAATCGAGCGCCCAGTTCACTTCCTCGGTAAACCCGAACAAATGCAGCTGCAGATCCTCCCTCTCCTTCCTCCACTTCACCGCGGCCTCGACAGCGCCATCCAGCATGGCCAGAAGCTGGGCGCGATGGCCCGGCAGCGAATCCATCGCCCCGCCCTGAATGAGCGATTCGATCACCCGCTTGTTGCAAACGCGCAGATCGACACGCCGGCAAAAATCGAGCAAATCCGTGAAAGGCTGTTCCTTCCGTTCCGCAAGAATCGATTCGATCGCCTGCGTGCCGACGTTCCTGATCGCCGCCAGACCAAAGCGGATCCGGCCGGATTCGGAAGCGTCCCCCTCCGCGGCGGGCACAGGCGCGGGCACCGGTGTGAAGGCGACGCCGCTTTCATTCACGTCCGGCGGCAGGACGGTAATCTTCATGCGCCGGCATTCGTCGATATATTCGGCCACCTTGCGGTGGTTGCCCATGACGGATGTCAGCATCGAAGCCATGAAAGCGACTGGATAATGGGCCTTCAGGTACGCCGTCTGGTAGGCCAGAACAGCGTAGGCCGTGGCGTGGGCGCGGGGAAAGCCGTAATCGGCGAACCGTACGATCATGTCGTAGACACGGTTCGCTTCCGCCTCGCTATAGCCCTGGCCCAGGCTTCCCTGCACGAAATGGGCCCGCTGCTCATCCAGCACCTCGCGCTTTTTCTTGCTGACGGCGCGGCGCAAAAGGTCCGCCTCGCCCAGGCTGAAGCCGGCCATCCGGCTGGCGATCTGCATGATCTGCTCCTGATAGACGATAATTCCGTACGTATCGCGGAGGATCGGCTCCAGGGACGGATGCGGATAATCCACTCCGATCTGCCCGTGCTTGGCGGCGATATATTTCGGAATAAATTCCATCGGCCCCGGGCGGTACAGGGCGAGAACGGAAATGATATCCTCGAATTCCGTCGGCTTGAGCTCCCGCAGCACCCGCCGCATGCCGGGCGACTCCAGCTGGAAAATCCCCGTTGTTTCCCCCCGGCTCAGCAGGGCGTAAGTCGGCGGGTCGTCGTCGGGAAGCGAGCGCAAATCGGGAGCCTCCCCCTCCAGCCGGGAGATCCATTCCAGCGTCCGTTCAATGATCGACAGGGTACGCAGCCCGAGAAAATCCATCTTCAGGAGTCCGATGGCCTCCAGCTTGTCCATCGGGTATTGGGTCAGCGCCGTACCCTCCGCCCCTTCCTGCAGCGGGACGTAATCCGTCAGCGGTTCCCGCGAAATGACCACACCCGCAGCGTGGGTGGAGGCGTGGCGCGGCATCCCCTCGACCCGCATCGCCATCTCGAGCAGCCCGGCCGTACGCGGGTTCCGCCTGGCGAGCGCGAGCAGCTCGGGGCTGGCGGCCAGCGCCTCCTTCAGCGTCATCCCGGGCTGGGAGGGGATCAGCTTGGCGGCGCGGTCGACCTCGCTATACGGAATATTGAGCGCACGCCCGACGTCGCGCACCGCCGCCCGCGCCGCCATCGTTCCGAAGGTAATGATCTGGGCGACGCGGTCCTCCCCGTATTTGCGCACGACATACCCGATCACCTCATCCCTGCGCTCGTCGTTGAAGTCGACGTCGATATCGGGCATCGTCACCCGTTCCGGGTTCAGGAACCGTTCGAACAGCAGGTTGTAGCGGATCGGGTCGACATCCGTAATGCGCAGCGTGTAGGCGACCAGGCTGCCCGCCGAAGAGCCCCGGCCCGGCCCGGTCATGATGCCCTGCTCGTGCGCGTAGCGGATGAAGTCCCAGACGATCAGGAAATAATCGGAAAAGCCCATCGTCTCAATAATTCCCAGCTCGTAGGCCAGCCGCTCCTCCGCCTGCCTCCGCCGCTTGGGATCCCGCCAGATTTCGCTGCCCCGGTAGCGTTCCTCCAGCCCCCGCCGGCATAAATCGGCAAGGTACGCCCCCGCTGTCAGATGTCCCGGAATCGGCTCGAACCGCGGCAGCACCGAGCGGCCGAATTCGAGCTCCAGACGGCACAGATCGGCGACTTTCGCGGTATTCTGCAGCGCCTCCGGCACATGCGCGAACAAGCGGCGCATTTCTTCCCCGCTTTTGAGGTACAGCTGGTCCGTACCGAATTTGAGCCGGCCTTCCTCGTCCACGGTTTTTCCCGTGCCGATGCAGATCAGAATATCCTGCACGGCATGATCCCCGGGGTGGATGTAGTGCACATCGTTCGTGGCGATTAGCGGTATGCCGGTTTCCCGGCTCAGCGCGATCATAGCCTGTATGACCTTCTTCTGCTCGGTCAGACCGTGATCCTGCAGCTCAAGATAGAAGTATTCGCCGAAGATGCTCCGGTAGCGTTCCGCCGCGGCGCGGGCCTGCTCTTTCCGGTCATGGAGCAAATGCTGGGACACCTCGCCGCCCAGACAGGCGCTGAGGCAGACCAGGCCTTCCGCATGCCGCCCGAGAAGCTCGGCGTC
>Ga0310829_1000809_pt1 | contig 21307 bp, 29 predicted proteins | sample WT_ome_4_FD_202244 | JGI IMG/M metagenome (GOLD analysis project Ga0310829, IMG submission 202244) | Sorghum-adapted microbial communities enriched on wild type (WT) sorghum from Joint BioEnergy Institute, Emeryville, California, United... ... | reverse complement strand
TGCTGACCGGGTATGAGCAGTTTCTCGATGTCCTGCAAAAGAAATTCCCGGACAACCTTTCCAGCCACGTCTCGGCGGTTACCATCGCCATGCTGGCGGATTTCTACGCTAGTCAGTGGATTTTCGGATTGGACGAGACGACCGCCTTTATGGAAACCGTGAAGATGGGCGAGGAGATTCTGGGGATGCTCGAAAAAACGAGCGAGGCCGACGATGCGCTGCGGGCTTACGACTATATCATGAGCTGGGCGGATGCAAATTCCGCGGCGTTCAGCGACACGGTTCAGAACATTTGGTACGGCAAGAAGACGGACGACTGGCTTTATATCTTCCCGGTGGTGTTCGAGAAGGCGATGAAGGACGGCGGATTTAATCCGAAGCGGATCCTCAAGGATTGGGCGCAGCAAGACGTGATAAAAACCGAAACGTTAGGTGGGAAAACAAGAAATAGAGTCCGTGAATACGTGAAAATGGGACATAGTGATTACGCAGCCAGCGAGCGGAAATGGTTTATCGCAATTAAAAGGGCAAAGTTTAAAGAGACGTCGGAAGAATTGTTTGAGTAATGGGATCACTGGGATCACTTTGGATCACTAAAGTTTTGCAAAAGTGATCCCAAAAAAAAGGATTTATATCGGGCTTTATCGATAATTTGGGATCACTGGATCACTAAAATTAAAAATACTCTACATAGCGCGAGAGGTTGTGTTGAGTGTGTCCAACATGACGGTGATAGACACACACAATTCAACACAACACGATCTATAAGTGGGTATGTTTTTCAAAATTAGTGATCCCGATCCCAAAATGCCGAAACGCCTTGATAATACTGCATTTTTTTGGGATCACTAAAGTTTTAAAAAAGTGATCCCAAACCTCGGAGGTGACTCAGTTGAGCCTCGAACAACTGATTTTTCAATATTCAACCGGGGATAGAATCGAATTGAAACCCGATAAGACCGAGGAAAAAGAGACATCGTATATACCGCCCCCGATCTACGAGGACCCACGGCCGGATCTTGCCGAAGACTCGCATCTGTGGAATGAGCTTTTGCGGATCGCTTACGAATTCCATCCTCAATTGCCAGAGAAGAATGCTGAGTTTTGCGGCGTGCTGAACGGGATGCGCTGCGGCGGTACGCGGATACGCGCGGGGAAAAACGGCTGGGTGCTCCGGCCGGATATCGACCCGACGGGGCGCGTCGCCTGGAGTAGCCAGGCTGAATACGACGAGATGAAACAAAAATACCTGGCGAGGTGGTTAGAGTGGCTCAAATTCGCGCTGCGAAGGCTCAACGAGAAGCATCCATACAATCAGCTATCCTCCGGTACCTAAACAGCCTGCCGGGCTGCCGGGCGCGAAATAATCACGGCAGCGCGTACAGCGGCGCCGGGACACCGGACATCACGGCGTGTTACCGTGGACGGCATATCGAGATTGAGGTGAAACGGCCCGGCGAGAAGCCGAAAAAACTACAATCGTACGAACTGGAAAAGTGGCGCGAGGCCGGCGCCGTGGCCGTGTGGGTGGAATCGTTGGAAGAAGTGAAGCAGTTGATGGAGGGACTGGAACATGAAACCCGGTGACAAAGTACGCAAAACGCTGAAGGTGCTGAAAGTGGATAAGCGAGGCATACCGACAGTGTATGCGATCGATGAACTGCGGTATGTGCTACTGCCGGAAGATGTCGAAAAAGCCGTGCAGATATTGAGAGAAAAGGCGGCGAAAAAGCAATGACCGCCCCACGGATATTACACTACCCCGGCAGCAAGTGGAGCATGGCCGAATGGATCATCTCGCACATGCCGCCGCACCAGACGTATCTTGAGCCGTTCTTCGGCAGCGGGGCGGTGTTCTTCAACAAAGCGCCTTCCCAGCTGGAGACAATCAACGACCTGGACGGCGACGTGGTGAACCTGTTCCGCGTGATCCGGGACCGGACGGAGGAACTGGCGCGGCTCGTGTACTGGACGCCGTACAGCCGCGAGGAATACTACGCTTCCTACGACATGGAAGGAGTGGACGATCTGGAGCGTGCGCGGCGGTTTATGGTGCGGTGCTGGATGGCGAGAGGTGCGAGGACGAGCGACAGGACAGGTTGGCGGCACAACATCGACATGGAGTATTCACCAAATCGCCCTGTTGCGAGGCAATGGTCTGACATGCCGGAAAAGATCCTGGCTATCACTGAACGGTTGCGTGGTGTTCAAATTGAACAACAGCCCGCACTCGAACTGATACAGCGATACAAACGCGCTGACGTGCTGATCTATGCTGATCCGCCATACCCGCTCGAAACCAGATCCGGCCGCATGTACAAGAACGAAATGACGGATGCTGACCACGCCGAACTGCTGGATGTGTTAGATGAGCATCCGGGGCCGGTGCTGCTCTCCGGGTACGCGAACGAGATGTACGACACCCGACTTCGACATTGGCACCGAGAAGAAAGACAGGCGCTGGTTGAAGCCGGGCAGACACGGACAGAAGTACTCTGGATCAACCCGGTCGCGGCGGAACACGTTGGCCGGCAACTGACGCTATTTTGAGGGAGGGAAAAGGGATGAAGATTGTCCTGCTATGTTGGACATGCGGAAAAGAATATGATTCCGAGACAATTCCTTATCAACACGGTTATAAGTGCGGTTGTGGCGGATATGTGATTAGTCCGAGCGGGAAGATTCAGGGAAAATGGGCGGACGAATGTTGGAAAGGAGGAACAAGTATGACCCGTAATGAGATATTGGCGCTGAAGCCGGGGCGGGAACTCGACGCCCTGATTGCGGAAAAGGTGATGGGGTGGCGTAAGAAAACTTTCCCCGGCGGTGGAGGCGGTTTTACTGCTTGGGTAGATGAAAATGAAAAAGTCATGAAATTGATCTCAAACAGCACGATGAGCGAAACATGTTATCGATGCGATTACTTCAGACCATCCACCGACATATCCGCAGCGTGGGAAGTGGAAGCGGCGGCCATGGAAATCGACCGCGTTGAATATGTGGCAGCGTTGATGCAGGTCGTCTGGAATGACATGAATTACATTGAGTTGGCAGACCCCGATAATAGGACCGCATGGCAGGCTATTCCCGACTTGCTGCGCGCCACACCGGAACAACGTTGCAAAGCCGCACTACTGGCGGTGATGGGGGAATGACCATGGACAAGGAACAGGAGATCAAGCGGTTGGAACAGGAACGCGACAAGCTGATCGAGGGGTTGCGGTGGTATGCTGACGAAGACACGCATATGATCAAACGCCGATCGGACGGGGACTATGCCCCGATCGCACTTGATCATGGCAAGCGCGCCCGCGACATCCTCCGCGAAATCGGGGTGACGATCAATGCATGATCCTGTACAAAGCCCTTCGCACTACACTTCCGGTGGCATTGAAACGATCGACTTCATGAAGGCGAAACTTTCTGCTGAGGGATTTGAGGGATACCTTGCCGGGAACGTCTTGAAATATATCACGAGATACCGGCATAAAAACGGCATAGAAGATTTGAAAAAAGCCAAGAGGTATCTGGAATGGTTGATTGAGCATTTGGAAGGTGACCGCTCATGATCTGCCGATATCCCGGCTGCCAAAAACACGCCACCACGACCTGGGCACTAGTGCCGGTGTGTCGTGGGCATCATGAGGCGATCCGGGCGGAGACGGTTCGGTACTATCGGATGGATGGGCGATGGAGACGGACTATATACGAGCGCATACGACATTTGACGCCGTGGAGGTGAAAAGGTGATCGAAACCAAACTTCGTAGAGGCACGTTCCAGCACGTGGAATCTGAGCTGTACGCCTATTATGAAACGAAAAAAGAGATCGTCCACCTGAAGAACGAAATCCTCCACACCTCCGCACCACCGAATGAAGTTGGTGGCAGCCGCGGGAACACGCCGGGTGACCCGACCGGACGGACAGCGGTGCTGCTGGTCACGCATCGTCGGATAGAGCAACTGGAACGGATTGTCGAAGCCATTGAAAGCGTCGTGGAAAGGCTACCCGAGAAGAAAAAGCGGCTGGTTCAGCTGCGGTACTGGGACAAGCCGAGGACATTGACGTGGGATGGGATTGCATTGCGGCTGGATGTGAGTCGTGCGACTGCGATACGCTGGCGCGACGAGATTGTTTATGCTATCGCTGAAAAACTTGGATGGCGCTGAAATGATACTTTCGTGAGACTTTTGGCCTCGCAAATCATGATAAACTGATAACGTCGGAAGAAGTGTAAGAGAGGTCGTCCAGGCACGCGGACGGCCTTTTCTATTTTGCCGCCGCCTCGCGGGGTGATACAGCGCGTCATCCTCCTCCGCCGAGTCCGGATAGGTGCGGGGCGGTGTCCGGGGTTGAGGTGATCCTATGCGAAGGCTAAAGCGGCCATGTAACCATCCCGGCTGCAAACAGTTGGTGGACAAAGGTTATTGCGCCGATCATGAGAGAAAGCGACGGCAGGAATACGATCGCTGGCGCGGCTCATCCGCAGAACGTGGGTATGGACACAGGTGGAGAAAATACCGGGAATGGTTTCTGAAACAAAATCCGTTGTGTGTGCGATGTAAAGAGGACGGGAAGCTGGAGCCGGCCACGGTGGTTGACCATATCGTGCCGGTGACGGGCGCAGATGATCCAAGGTTTTGGGATGAGGACAACCATCAGCCGATGTGTGATAGATGTCACAACATCAAGCGGGCGACGGAGGACAAGGAGACGTGGGCAATGAGACGTCAGGGGTAAGGGGGTCTCAAAATCTACAGCTTTACGACACATGACCGCGCGCCCAGCTTCGCGCAAATTTTTTTCCCAAAATGGAGGTGACGATGATGGCGGGAAGACCGAGCAAACCTGTTCAATTGATTAAACTGGAAGGAAAAAGCCACCGGACAAAAGCAGAATTGGAATATCGGGAGAAGGCGGAGAAGGCTCTTTACACCGGGACGACGTTTAAGGAGTCTCCCGCCGTCAAAGCCGATCCGATTGCGCATAAAGAATTCCAACGCCTCAAACGGCTTTACAAAAAAATCCAGTTTGTCGATGGACTCGATGAGCAGATGATCAATCGCTACTGTCTGCTCATCAGTCAGGAACAGAAGCTCATGCAAACGGATGACTTCCAGGCGCTACACAAAACACGGGAGATGATTCTCAAACTGGAGGACAGGCTTTTCCTTAACCCAGTATCCAGAATCAAAGCTATCCCGAAGCAGCCGCCGGAGGAAAAGAAAGAATCTCCAATGGCCCAGTTTTTAAAGCGACGTGGTGCTCATGGCTCATGATAAGCAGCGGGCGCTCGAAGTCATCGAGTTTGTCCAGATGCTCCACGCGGTTGATGACTTTTACGGGCAGCCCTTTACGCTCCTGGATTGGCAGCATGATATTCTCTGGGACGTTTACGGGACTGTCAAAGAGGATGGGTACCGTCAGTACAGATACGCTTATCTGGAGATCCCGAAGAAAAACGGAAAAACAAGCCTTATCGCCGCGCTAGCCCTTTATCACTTAGTGTGTGATCCTCCTGGCGGTCAGATTTATTGTTGTGCGGCAGACAGAGGGCAAGCCGAGCTCGTATACAAAGCGGCACTCGGGATGATTGAGCAGGAGCCGGAATTTGACGGTATTTTGAAAGTCCTCGATAGCCGGAAAGAGATCAAAAACCTGCATACAGGCGCAACGTTAAAAGTCCTGTCTGCTGAGGCTTATACCAAACACGGCATCAACCCGACAGTCGTCATTTTTGACGAGCTTCACGCGCAGCCTAACCGCGATCTGTGGGACGTTATGACGTTTGGTGCAGGCGCAGCGCGGAAAGAACCGCTGTGGTGGGTGATTACAACAGCAGGAGACGACCCGGATCGGAAGTCCATCGGCTGGGAAATTCACGAATACGCGCGCAAGGTGCGGGACGGGGAAATAAATGATCCGCACTGGTACGTAAAGATATACGGCATCCCGGAAGATGCCGATGACATCGATATTTTCGATGAAAAGCTGTGGTATGAAGTCAATCCGTCATTAGGGCATACAATCAGTATAGAATCTCTTCGACAGGAGGCGCTTCTGGCCCGCAACAGCGAGTCAGCGGAGCGTCTTTTTAGATGGCTCCGGCTTAATCAGTGGATCAGTACAAAGCGTGTTGGTTGGCAACCGCTCACTCTGTGGGACAAGACAACTGGAGACTGGGGGCGCTCGGAACTTGTAGGCAAGAAGTGCTACCCTGGAATCGACTTGTCCAGCACAACCGACTTGACGGGTGTGGTGTATCTTTTCCCTCCGCAGGATGGTTTTGACGAGTGGCGTTTTATCATGGAAGCGTGGATTCCGGAAGACAGCATGAAGGAGCGTGTCCGCAGGGACGGCGTACCTTATGACCGCTGGGTCAATCAGAAGTATCTTCACGCTACGCCAGGCGAAGTCATCGACTACGACTTTGTTGAAGCCCAGCTGCTCGCGGCCAATTCGACATACGAGATCCCAACCGCCGGGACAGACGTCTGGAACAGCCGGATGCTCTCCCAGCGGCTCATGCGCGCGGGGATGGAGATCATCGAGATTCCGCAGAATATGAAGAACATGTCGCCAGCCATGAAGATGATCGAATATCTCATGAAAACCGGGCAGATGACACACGAAAAGCACCCGGTCGGCCGCTGGTGCTGGGGGAATGTGGTTGTTGAGGTGGACGGAAACGAGAATATCAAACCGATGAAGAACAAGTCAAAAGAACGCATTGACTTGACGGTTGCGCTGATCAACGCGATGGCCACAGCGATGCTGTTTGAAGATATGGACATGGATTCTGTCTATGACGAACGTGGCTTCATCACATTGTGACCTGAACCTTTTGAAAGGGGGTGTCTGAGTTGTGAATGTTCTGAAACGAATATGGTTTGCGGTGAGGTCGTCGCTTTCGAACCCGGAAAGGTGGCTGGTCGATATGTTCGGCGGTCGCCGCACTGCGTCCGGCGCGATTGTGAACGAAAAAACGGCTATGACGTATTCGGCGTTTTGGGCCTGCGTTCGCGCGATCGCGAAGCCTGTTGCATCGCTCCCGCTGCATCTGTATGAGCGTATGGACGACGGGCGACGACGGGCAACGGATCATCCGCTATACCGGCTTTTGAACAGCCGCCCAAATCCGGAGATGACCGGGCTTTCGTTCCGGGATGTGATGACCACATATCTTTTAACATGGGGGAATGCGTATGCAGAAATAGAATACGGACCGAACGGCTACCCGGTGGCGTTGTGGCCACTTCCGCCGAATCGCGTCAGGGTTGATCGTGACAAAACGACCAGGAGCATTAGATACTGGGTTACTGTCCCGGACAAGGGCGAAGTCCCGCTCCGACCGGAGCAAGTGTTTCATCTGGTCGGTCCTGGCGGCGATGGGTTGGTCGGAAAGTCTGTTGTCCAGCTTTTCCGGGAAAGCATCGGCATGGGCCTGTCGGTGCAGGAATACGGGGCGCGTTTTTTTGGGTCCGGCGGAAAGCCTGGCGGTGTGCTCAAGCATCCTGGAAAACTGAAGGACAAAGAGCAAATCGAGCGACTGCGCAATCAGTGGAATGAAATTCATGAGGGTTTGGAAAAGGCTCATCGCATCGCCATTCTGGAAGAGGGTATGGAGTATCAGCAGATTGGCATTCCGCCTGAAGACGCGCAGTTTTTGCAGACGCGGGCCTTCCAGCGGCAGGAAATGGCGGCGATTTTCCAGGTTCCGCTTCACAAGATCGGGGACTTGGAACGGGCAACATTCTCCAACATCGAGCATCAGGGGATGGAGTTTTACACGGATACGCTCTTGTATTGGCTGAGCCTTTGGGAGCAGACGATTCATTGGAAGATCATCCCTGAGTTCGAGCGGGACCGCTACTATGCCGAGTTTATGATTGACGCGCTCTTACGCGGCGACCTAGAAAGCCGCTATCAGGCGTACGCAATTGCCCGGCAATGGGGCTGGCTTTCGGCGAATGATGTGCGCCGCATGGAGAACTTGGACCCGATCGGTCCAGCCGGTGACGTGTACTGGGCGCCGCTCAACATGATCAACGCCGAAGAAATGCTGGAAAGCGGAGAACCAGACCCGTTCGAGGAACCGGAAGAAGACAACGAACAGGATGAAGGCATCGACGACCGCATTGACCATCATCTCAAACAAATAGAGACCATGACAAAAGAACAGCGCCAGCTTCGCTCGGCGCGAAACCGCGCAAGACTCGCCAAACGCTATGAGCGAGTCTTTTCTAATGCGATGAAGCGGCATCTCAAAAAGGAGACGCAGGACATTCGGGAAGCGATCCGACAGCATCTCGGCGAGCGTGACGCGGCAACGTTCGAGCTTTGGCTCGAAGAATACTACCGCGACAACGAGGACTTGAAAAAGCGAATGAAGCCGATGTTCCTGGCGCTGGCGGAGATCATCTACGAGGAAGCATCCTCGGAAGTTGGCAAACGCAAGAAAATGCCCGAGGAAGCCCGGAAGTTCATGGACGAGTATTTGGAGACGTTCGCAACCCGCTATGCTGAATCGTCGAAGGGGCAGCTTCGTGCGCTGGTGCGTCAGGCGTTCGACGAAGGGCTTGATCCGGAGGATGTGATCGACGCACGGATGGAGGAATGGGAAGAGCGACGGCCGGGCAAGGTTGCCATGAACGAGACGGTGCAGATCAGCGGCGCGATCGCCCGAATGGCTTTTGCGGCCGCGGGCGTGATGTATCTGCGCTGGATCAATGTCGGCGGGGACAGTTGCCCGTACTGCACCGAACTTGATGGTCAAGTAGTTGGGATTGATCAGAGTTTTGTCGGCAGGGATGATGTTCTGGACAGCGAGGATGGAACGATGCGGATCAGGAAGCCTGCGTTTCATCCGCCGCTGCATCAGGGCTGCGAATGTCAAATTGTTGCTGATTGAGGAGGTGATACTTTGAAAATCGAACGCAGGCAATTTCCGATTGAGGACATGGAAGTCCGAAGTGAAGAAGGGAAACCCACTATCCTGAGAGGCTACGCGGCGGTTTTTGAAAAGCTGTCGGTTCCGCTGTACGGCTTCCGTGAGAAAATCCGAAAAGGCGCTTTTGCAAAGTCGCTTGAAAAGAACAACATCAAAGCTCTGTGGAATCATAACTCGGACTTCCCACTCGGGAGCACCAAAGGAGGGACGCTGAAGCTGGAGGAGGACGACAAGGGTCTTCGTTTCGAGCTTGAGCTTCCGGATAACAGCTGGGGTCGTGACGCTGAAATCGCCGTCCGTCGCAAAGACGTGGACGGTGTTTCTTTTGGGTTCAGCGTGAACAAGGACGAGTGGGACCGCTCGAATGAAAAAGAGCCGATCCGCACGCTTGTCGATGTGAACCTGATCGAGATCAGCCCGACGCCTTTCCCTGCATATCCGGCGACATCAGTCAGTGCGCGGTCGGTGCTGACGGCAAACGGAATTGACTACGATCGACTGTCCGGGGCGTTGGTTCGGGCGCAGCAGAACCTGCTGACGGACGAGGATCACGACTATATCCGATCTATTGTTGCGATGTTGCAGGGGTTGACCAAAAACCGCGAAGAAGCGCGGCGGATCATTGAAACGATTTCTAAAAAATACAAGGGAGTTGATGTGAAATGAGAATGGCAAAAATTCAAGAACTGCGCGCAAAGCGTGCAAAACTGATTCAGGACATTCGTGACATTCTGGAAAAAGAAGAAAAGGAAAACCGTTCTCTTGCTCAAGACGAGCTGGAACAAATCCAGCGCATGGACGCTGACATCGAAAAGCTGGAAGTACAAATCCGCAACGAGGAACGTGCCGCCGGCCTCGATGGTGTGTTCGGCGGCGGGGCGCAAGCTGGTGGACAGGACCAGCCTCAGCAAGGTGCCGGAGAAGAACGCACGAATCCGCGTGCGACGAAGGAATACCGGGACGCCTTCGAAGCGTACATCCGAAAATCTCACAGCGGCTTGTTCCCGGATCAAGTTCGCGCGCTGAATATCGGGAGCGATCCCGAGGGCGGCTACCTTGTGCCTGATGAATACCACACGCAACTGGTCGAAGCACTGGCGGAACAAAACGTCATGCGTGGTCTGGCCAGCACGATCCAGACGGGGTCCGGTGACCGGTTGATCCCGCTTGTCATCGACCGTGGCGAAGCGCAGTGGATTGGGGAGTCGGCTGACTATCCGGAATCTGATGCCGAGTTCGGCCGCGCGACGCTGGGGGCGCACAAACTGGCGCGGATCACTCGCGTTACGGAAGAACTTCTGAACGACAGCATGTTCGACATCGAAGCGTTTCTGGTCGACTCTTTCCGCCGCACTTTCGGCGATGCGGAGGAAAAAGCATTTATCGCGGGTACCGGTACCGGACAGCCGCGTGGGTTCTTGCTTGACGCAGAAGTCGGCGTGACGGCTACGGCTCAGGACGGTGTGACGACGGATGAACTGCTTGACTTGTATCATTCCTTGCGCCGTCCGTACCGCGCACGGGCGACGTGGGTACTGAATGATTCGACTATTCTGGCAATTCGCAAGCTCAAGGACGCGAATGATCAGTATATCTGGCAACCGGGTCTGCAAGCTGGTCAGCCCGACCGTTTGCTCGGTCGTCCGATTGTCGAGTCCCGCTTCATGCCGGAGCTTGGCGCGGACGAGAAACCGATCGCGTTCGGTGATTTCTCGTACTACTGGATCGCAGACCGGCAGTCGATCGGCATTCAACGTCTGGTTGAGCTGTATGCTGCGCAAGGTCAAGTCGGATTCCGCATGTTCATGCGGACGGATGGCAAACTGATCCTGCCGGAAGCAGTCAAGGTATTGCAAAACGCAAGCGCGTGAGAGGGCTCCGACCCTCTCCCCCTTTTTTGGGAGGTGATAGTGTGAGGGTACGGTTTTTGACCGGGATTGCTGCGAAGTCGTACAGTTATTCTGCCGGACAGGTAGCGGAATTGCCGAAAGAACAGGCTATTGCTTTTGTTCGTGCTGGCATCGCCGAATCGCTGGACGTCGAAACCGCGACCGCGCCGCCCGCAAAGGAAACCACATCCACCAGAAAGGGGCGGAAGAAGAATGCTAACAACACTGGAAACAGTGAAAAAGCAACTTGACATTCCGCCTGAGGACACTAGCGAGGATGAAAAGCTTGAACGAATGATCAGGGCTGTATCTGACGCAATCGAAACCTATTGCCGCCGCAACTTTGCCGAGGAGTATAATCTTCCCGGCGATCCAAACCCAGATCCGGATAAACCACGTCTGCCGTATGACGTTGAAGATGCTTGTATCCTTTGGACCGTGTACCGCTACAACTTGGGCGGAAATATTGGGGTGGCCAGCGAGCGGATCGACGGGCTGGGGCAGAAAAACTATGCACTGCAAACACACGGTGACAGAATGATTCCTGCTCCTCCTGCTGTCCTCGCGCTTATTGATCCATACAGGGAGATGGTCTATAGATGAGCGTGCGCGATGTGAACCGAATCCCTGAACTCGTCCGGCAACTGAAGTCTTTTGACAATCTCAAACTGCGGGTAGGTATTTTCGCGCCAGGCGGTTCAAAAATCTTTATGGTCGCTCGTGTGCACGAATACGGTATCGACATCCCGGTTACTGACAAGATGCGGGCATGGTTTCTTGCTCAAGGAATGCCACTCCGAAAAGACACCGACCGCATCCGCATCCCGGAGCGCAGCTATCTGCGTACAGGCTGGGACAAAAACGAGCCGGCATTCCAACGCAAGGCAGCTGAGCTGATGGATCGCGTGCTCCAGGGCGAAATAAGCGCCTATGACGCTCGTGAAGAACTAGGAGAATACATCGTCCAGAAGATTCGCGAAAACGTGGATGAAGTGGGTCTGGTGAAGACCGGTGAGCTCCGGGCGGCGATTGATTTTGCGGTGGTGAAGCGATAATGGATTTTTCAAATTTTATACGCCCGTATCTGATCACCATCCATCAGATTGAGACGACCGAAGGGCGATATGAAGGCGGCGTATGGGTGCCTGGTGGTGAAGAGCGCATTCCGTTCAAGGCGGCCGTCGTGCCACTGAATGACGACATGCTCCAGTTCGGCGAAGCAGGCACCTACACCGATAACGACCGGAGAATATTCACGTTCCGAAAACTCCGGGACGGCGACAAGTTGGAAATCGACGGAGAACGATATACCGTTTTCGGCGAGCGTGATTTTTCGTTCTACGGTCGCGGCCTGAAAATCTACATCGTCAGGAGGGAAGGCGATGCGAGTCAGTGAGATCATCGACATGCTTTCCGCCGACGTTGGTTTTCCTGTCATCCTGACCAATCAGGCCGCACCGCGCCCGCCGTATCCTTATATCGGCGTGACGGAGACGATTCCTTTTCAGCCGGGCCCACGTTCGCTTGAAAACGTTCCGGAGCCGATCGACATCAAGCAAGTGGCTTCGCAACAAGCGACCATGACGCTCAGTGTCACCGCGTATGGCAGCAACTTCGCCACTACGATGGAGTTGTCGCAAAAGGCGCATGACTGGTTCAGTTTTACAGGTTATCAGGCACTGAAAGAAGCGGGGTACGTGGTGGCGAGCATCGGGGGCATCGACAATCGCGACACGTTGGTTGTGGATGATTACGAGCGCCGCCGAGGTTTCGATGTAACGCTCAGATTTGTACACCAACAGGAACGCATTGTCGAGGAAATCGACAGCGTTGATCCTGAATTTGTAAGAAGGAGTGATTAAGGTTGATCACTGATGTGGAAGTCATTGTGACGCGAGAAACACAGCCGCTTACGCAGGCGGGCTTTGGCATGCCGCTGATTCTCGCGACGCATGCGGCGGTGCCGTATGCGGAATACACGAACATTGCGGATGTGGCAGACGACTACCCGGAGACAACTGCCGCATACAAGATCGCGGCGCGCGTGCTGGGACAAAGCCCGCGTCCGTCGCGAATTGCAATGGTAGGTGTCGAGTATGTCGATGATCCGACTACGCTCACGGCTGCGCTGAACGATCTGGTGCAAACGCATAACGACTGGTATTTCCTGCTGTGCGACCAGCAAGAAGATGCTGTGATTACAGCTCTTTCCGGCTGGATTGATGCGCAAAAGAAACTTTATTTTGCCAGCACGGATAACCTGAACCTGGCCGTGAATCTGGAGTCCGAGAATACTGTCATCATGTATCATGACGATCCTACACAGTACCCGGCTGAGGGTTGGGTTGGTCGGTGCGCTCCGGAGCTGCCGGGAAGCATTACGTGGAAGTTCAAAACGATTAACGGCGTTTCCGCGGCAAATATCAAAGCCGGAGAGCTGGCGCAACTGCATGAGGACGGCGGAAATAGCTATGTCCGTAAACTCGGCGTATTGCAAACATCGGAGGGGCTGACCACCAGCGGAGAATACATCGACGTGATCAGATCGCAACATTTCATTGAGGCGCGACTTGTTGAGCAGGTAATGAACCTGTTCATCAACAGCGGCAAAGTTCCGTACGACAATAGCGGCATTGCGATGGTTGTTGCCGCCTGCGAATCTGTAATGAAACAGGCGACCGACCAGGGTATCATCGCACGGGATGATGACGGAAACGGATTGTGGACGGTGACAGCGCCGCGCCGGGAGGATATTCCCGCTTCGGACATTGCTGCTCGAAAACTCGACGGCGTTGTCATTGAGGCTACGTTGGCCGGAGCAATCCATAGTGCTACTATTCGCGTGACGTTGAGGTACTGAGGAGGGGTGAAACATGGCAGTGCGAACGTATGATCCGCAAGATGTGAATGTGATTGTAAACGGGGTTGTTTTGACCGGATTGGCTGAAGGGACGTTCGTTTCGATTGAGCGTGAGGAAGAATCCTATACGGCATATGTGGGCGCAAAGGGTGAAGTCGCAAGGGCAGTCAATGCAAACAAAATGGGCACGATCACCGTAACAATTGAGCAAACCAGTCCGTCGAACGCCTATTTGCGCAGGTTGGCAAACAGCAAAGAAACATTTTCGATTTCCGTCGTGGATCAAAACACCGGAGAGACTTCCGGCGGGAACGAAGCTTGGATCCAACAGCCCGCGAGCAAAGAGTTTGGCGACGAAATCGGCACACGCGAATGGACGTTTGTTGTCCCCGAGCTTGAAATCTGAGGAGGATGAAAATGAGCGCGAAAATGCAGGAGAAAGTGACAATCAACGGCACGGAGTACACGTTTCAGAAGGTGCTTCCTCGCGAATGGCTCCGAATGCGGGATCGGTGCAAAAACAAGCACGGACAGCCGATAGAAGAAAAACTGTATGATGAAGTTTTGAAGCATATTGTCGTCAGCCCGAAGAAGACGCTTGACGATTTCACCGACGTCGCGGAGATGGAGGCCGTAGTCGAAGCGGCCGTCCGATTTCAACGCGGAGTCACTGACGACGAAGAGTAAAGAAGAATACAAACGGATAGCGCAAGAACATTGGCTTTTCTGGCGTCCGATTGTGAACGGGGTGCTTTCGTACTCCGAGGCGTCCCAGATGGACTGGGACGAGCTGATGGAAGCGAATGCGGCGCTCGACATTCACATTGAAAAGATGCCGAGACCGAAAATCAAAAAGAAATGACCTCCCGTGCCGAATGTGGTAAAATTAACCTAAAAAAAGCGCGGGAGGTCTACTATTTTGAAACGGCTTTTTGTTTTATCGATGTTTTTTCTTTTGGCCGCCTGTTCGGGCGGAGGAAACGAAGGAATCGAGGTTGTGAAAGAGTACGCAAACGAGATCGTGCCGATTGTAAATGGCGCGTATCTTGAGATCATAGGGCAGGCTGAAAAAGGCGAGCTCCAGGAAAATCTGCGGGAAACTGCCGCAAAAATACGCGACATAAATGATAAGTATTGGGACGGCGTTAATTTCGGCGGTTACACCGACGAACAAATCCGCAAATGGAAAATCCTGATGCAGAATGCGCAGGGCCAGAAATACGAAATCAACGGCGCGGAACTGTCCGACGCTTTGGCATATATGCAATTGCATAGCTCGATGCTGGCGGACGACATCGAGGTCGCCTTGGATGATCCGAGCGATGAAAACTATGAAAACATAGGAGAGTCATTAGGGCTGGCGAAGCAGTCCGCTGAAAAGTTGATTGGAATCATACTGAATCGTTGAGACGCTCGAAAGGGCGTCTTTTTTATGTACCTGAAAGGGGTGAGACCGTGAACACTTTGCGGAGCTTGGCCGTGGACATCATGTTCAACACCGGCGCGAGCAAGCTGCTAGAAGTAGACAGCGCGGTTGACGCGGTCAAAAGCAATGCGCTGGAAGCGTCGGAAAACATGGACGCGCTGGGTGACAGCGTGGAAGGCGCTGGGAAAAAGGCAGATACGTTTCTCGGCATCTCAAAAGGGTTTGCTGCACTCACAGGAGCAGGTGTTGCGCTCGGCGGGGCGCTGATGAAGTTGACAAGCCGTGCGGACGAACTCAATGCCGGACTTCGCCGAGTGGAAGTGCAGACAGGTGAGAGTGAAAAAGAACTTCGCAACATGCTCATGACCATGATGGATGAGACTTGGGATCCCAAAATGGCGGTGGCCTCCATGGAAGAATTAATTAAGATGGGCATAACAACGCGGGAGGAATTTGAAAAGGTTCTTCCCGTTTTTGATACATTCGGAGACGCCACCGGCAAGACAATGGTTGAGGGTATTAAATCCATGAACGCTGTTTTGTCCGCCCTGGATATACCTATGACTGAAAGTGCTGAACACATTGATACATTGACATGGCTCACTACCAGGACGACGGTTGCCATGGGAGACCTGGGCCGAACCATGCGCCGAGAACAAGCGCGAATCCGCGAGATGGGTCTGACGTTTGATGAGATTGCGGTTGCCCTTGCGACGCTGGAGGCTGAGGGCATCAAAGGTCCGCGTGCCATCATGGCGTTTCAGTCGGCGATCCAGAACGCCGAGGGTGATGTACAGGAGTTTTGGCGCGGACTTGGCGTATCGGTAGAAGCGCTACGTGAGCAAAATGATTTACTGCTGGAAAGTGGGGGGCTGACACAAAAGTTAGCTGATGCGAATAACCAAAGTTTAGGTATATGGGACAAGTTGAAATTTAAACTAGACATGCTTGTTTGGTCCGCCGGAAGCTTCCTGGAACCTGTGAAGGATCTTGGTCCGGTTTTGATTGCCCTCGGACCGCTCACGAAGGGATTTTCCAAAGGGCTTGGCTTGCTCGGTAAAGGTTTCAAGCTCACGCGAGCCGCCCTGATCCCGACTATTGCCACCACGTGGGCGTGGACAACGGCACTGCTAGCTAACCCGGTGACTTGGATCGTCCTCGGGATCGTAGCGCTTATAGCAGCTATCGTTCTGCTGTGGAAAAATTGGGACGCGGTAACCGAATGGCTGAGGAACGCATGGAATACGTTTGTCGATGGGGTTATGAAAGGTATTGAATGGATACGGAATCTGTTCGGCGGTATGCCGGGGTGGATTCAAGCAGCCATCGCGGCGTTCATGCCGTTTATCGGGATTCCGGCGCTCATTATCACGCATTGGGACTCTATCGTTGAGTTTTTCACCAATTTGCCAAAAAGGGCAATAGAGTGGGGCAAAAGTCTCATTGATGGCTTTGTTGGTGGAATCAAGGAAAAGTGGAACAATGCAGTTGATACGGTGAAAAACTTTGCCAATGACATTGCTGACAAGTTCAAATCCTTCTTCGGCATCTCCTCCCCGTCTAAGCTGATGATGGAATATGGCAACGACATTACGGCGGGGTTGCAAATCGGCCTAACAGAAGATATACCGGAAATCCCCGTTCCGGACGTACCGCAAGGAGGCGGGAGGGGCGGGATTGGGCAGGTGACTTTCAGCCCGAACGTGGAAATTCGTATCGAAGGGAATGCCGACGGCGAAGATGTTCGGGCTGCGCTGGAACGGTATTTCCCCGACCTGATGGATGAGTTTTTCGAGCTTTTGGCAGTGAGAATGGGGTGAGGGTATGCTTTCCAGGCTGACCGGAGAAAGTGGAACAGTTGAATTCGACGCTGTGATGAGCGAATCTGTTGAGATGTCCAGCCGCGTCACTTTTTTTGCTGTTGAAGAAGGGCAGGATGTTGCGGATCATATTTCCCTTGAACCTGAGACGCTTCCGATCAGCGGCGTGGTCGCAGGTGAAGATGCGTTTCAACGCCTGACAATATTGAGAAATTTCCGCAACAACAAAGAAATCCTCACCTTTGTCGGCCGTAACGTTTTCGCTGACGTTGTGATCGAAACGCTGACAACCCGGCACAATGCGAGAACACGGGACGGCTTCGAGTTCGACATGACACTTCGGCGCGTGCGCATCTCTCGCATTCGTGAGGTTCAGATCACAGCGGTGCGGACTCAGACCAGACCGGTGCAAAACAAGGGCAAGCAGCAGCCCGAGCCGGTGGAGCCGAAGGAAGTATTTTTCGAATTCCGACCGAGGGGGTCGCAATGATGTGGATTGTACCCGTTGACAAAGAGGCGATCCCGTACCGCTTCGATATGAGCCTGAATGGAGTCACATGGACATTCGAGATGCGTTACAACAGCGAGCATAACTTTTTTACGGTTGATTTGTATCGCGGAGAGGAATCCATCGCGGTCGGGGAAAAAATCGTTTACGGCTCGCCGCTTTTCGCGGATGAAATCCCGGGCATCCAGATAATCCCGCTTGACCTGAGCGGGAACGCAAACAGCGTCGGCTGGAATGAACTAGGCGAAACGGTATTTTTGTACCTGGAAGGCGGTGAATACGGTGAACTGGTTGCGGAAAGTGCAGGTGCTGGTGGCGGGAATGTCGATTGAACCACCGCTTGAGATTCATTTTCAAGTCGATTTTGACAACAATCCGGAGCCAAATACGGCTGAAATCAAGATATACAACCTTTCGCAAGATACTGTTTCCCGCCTGAAACGTGGACAAAACATCATCCTGAACGCAGGCTACGAAGGCGACGTCGGGACAATATTCGCCGGGGACATCACGAAAGTGGTCACGGAGTGGGAGGGAACGGACAAAATCACGCGAATCGTGGCCGGAGACGGTGCGGATGCGTGGCTCAATGCAACGGTATCGAAAACATACCGGTCGGGCATTCGTGCATCGCAGATCATTCGGGATGTGATCGGCGGGTTTGGACTTGAAATCGGAGAAATCCGGCTGGCTGAAGACGTGACGTATCGAAACGGCCGCACGGTACATGGAAAACTGCGTCAAGTGCTTCAGGGGATCGTCCAAGACTGCAAAAGCAAAATGACGATCACAAACGGCGTGATTCTGATCCGTCCACCTGCGGCAGGGACGCAAACCGGATTCCTGCTCAACTCTGACACCGGACTCATCGGCACGCCGGGCTATATCGACAGTGACGACGCTGATTTCGATGTCGAATGCCTTTTAAATCACCGCATCACGGCTGACAGTCTGATCCGGATTGAAAGTCGCACTGCACGCGGGAATTTCCGCGTTGTGAAAGGCCGCCACTCTGGCGACGACCAGAACTGGACCACGCAGATGGAGGTGGTGGCAGTATGAGCACGGTTGATTTTTTTCGATCGTTTGAGCGTAACGTCTCCGAAAACATCCGCGTGGCCGCAATTGCTCGCGTGAACCGATATGATGAAATCCGGAGACGCGCAGACGTGACGCCGCGAGGGTTGCCGATGATTCAGGGTGTACCGGTTTTGCATGGTGTGAGCCTTGAGTCTGGGGACACGGTGTTGATTGTGTTTGTGGACACGGCGTTGGATGGGTCCAGTTCCGAACGGCACCGAATCGAGGACGCGGTCGTCGTGGGGAAGGTGAGCGTATGAAGTCGCTGAAAATTGAGGGCGGCGATATTGTCATCGAAAACGGAGAACTCGTCGTCATAGATGGAGAAGAGGAAGAAGCGCAATGCATCGAACGCGTGCTGACGACGAATCAAGGCGAATGGTTTTTGAATTTGTTGCACGGACTGGACTACACGCACATCTTTGCAAAGCCGTTTGACGAGGACAGGGCACGCCTTTCGATCATCGAAGCGATTCACCAGGACCCGCGCGTGGAAAGTGTCGAGGAAGTCGAATTTCAGTTTGATCGAGCGAAGCGGCACATGACCGTATATGTTCAGGTGAAGATGCGTGGCGGAAATACGATTGAGGAGGTGATCCCGCTTGGCTGATTTCGGTTTGACGCCGAAGGGCTTCCGACGCAAGCAATACGCCGACATCGTGGGTGAGATGGAGATGCGTGCCAGAGAGTTGTTCGGGGAAAATATCAACCTTTCCGAGCGCTCGTTTCTCGGCTTGCTCATCCGACTGGTCGCGTGGTTTCATGCCGCCGGTTGGATGCTGGCGGAAAAAGTGTATTTTTCTGCGTATCCTGACACGGCGGAAGGCGTTAGCCTTGACCGACTCGGGCCGTATGCGGGAATCCGCAGAAGACAAGCACAGCACGCTACCGGAACGATCGAAATCACCGGCACGCCGGAATACACGGTGCCTGCCGGTTTTTTGGTTTCTACGGCGAATGAGGTCTTTTTTGAGACGACGGAAGCGGTGACGCTCGACCAGGATGGAAAAGGGACTGCGCCGATCAGAGCGGTCGAGACCGGTCCAAGCGGGAACGTCCCGGAAAGCGCGATCACGGAGATTGTCACGCCAGATCCGGATGTGTCGAGCGTGACCAATCCGGATCGGACCATTGGCGGCCGGGATAAAGAAACGGACACCGAGTTCCGGGCCCGCTTCGACATATCAGCTGAGGGGCGGGGAGCGTCTACGTTGTTAGCGCTCCGGAGTGCATTGCTGGCTGTGGACGGTGTGCGTGCCGCCACGGTGGTCGAAAACTACACGATGGAAACCGATGATGACGGACGGCCGCCGAAATCGATAGAGTGCTACGTGCTGGGCGGCGAGTCTCAGGATATTGCGCAGGCCATCCTGGACACGAAAGCGGCCGGGATTGAGACATACGGGCAGGAATCCGAAACGGTACGGGATATTTCTGGGCAGGATCACGTTGTCAAATTTACGCGCGCTGTCGAAGTGCCGATCCATATCCGGGTGACGATTTCCCGCGATAACCGCTATCCTTCCGACGGGGACGCGCGGCTCAAGACTACACTCATCCAGTATATCGGGGGCGAGGACGCAGACGGAACACTCTGGGTCGGGCTGAACATGGGTCAGGATGTCGTCTATTCCCGCCTGATTGCGCTTGCCTATCAGGTTGAGGGTGTGACGGATGTGGATATTGAGGTTTCGACGGACGGAACGACCTGGACACGTCAGAACGCCCCGATCAACATTAACCAGGTCGCACAAACGTCATATGCGTTGATTGAGGTGTCGCACAATGTTTAGTCTGCAAAAAATGCTCGACCGCCTGACAGACAACTACGCGAAAGACCCGGATAGCCGCATCGGGAAGCTGATGCGGATTTTTTCGGAACAACTGCAAGAGCTCGGAGAAACCTTTCAGCGCATCGAAGCCTGGCGCGCAATCGACGAAGCGGAAGGTGCAACGCTCGACCGGATCGGCCGGGTGGTGTTGCAACCGAGAGGCGTGGCGAGGGATGAAGTCTATCGCATCCTGCTCAAGTCGAAGATCGCGCGAAACCTTTCCACAGCTGACATCAACACAGTCATCAGCGTTCTTGCGGTCGCGCTCGATGTCGAACCGTCGGAAATAAAGATCGAAGAAATGTATAACGACCCGTTTGAGCCGGAACCGGCCGCAATCAAGCTGATTCAGCTCCCGATCAAAACGATCAACGAGGCCGGCATGGACCCGCAACACATGGCGATGATCATTCAACGCACCGTGGCCGCGGGCGTGCGGGTGGGGATCATTGAACTGACCGGGACTTTTCAGTTTTCGAGCCAAGAACCTGTGATCATCCCCGCTTTTGACGATGATGATGTGATCGACGATGAGATGATGCTGAATGATGAATACACATTTGATGAGAGCGACAATACTGCAGATTTTCTTTCATATATGTTCGAAATCGACTATGAGCTGAACGGATACGTCGAACCTGAAATTGATCCTGATGCTGGGTTTTCCGACGACGAACAGGAGACGGGCGGTTATTTCGGGTACACGTTTAGTCCAGAAACGGGAGATTTACCGATATAAAGAGGTGATAATATGGCTGAATTTCCTTTGAAAGATTTAATATCGGAAGTAGACGAAAAACGAGCGATGCATGTTCAACTAACGGGGAGTAATATGGAACATTACGGGCCGACCGTGAACGAACGACCCGCCGCCAGTGCGGTACCTATCGGGGCGATATATATGGCCGTGCAGACACAGGAAATTTGGCGGTCGGATGGGAC
>Ga0310829_1000785_pt1 | contig 21873 bp, 20 predicted proteins | sample WT_ome_4_FD_202244 | JGI IMG/M metagenome (GOLD analysis project Ga0310829, IMG submission 202244) | Sorghum-adapted microbial communities enriched on wild type (WT) sorghum from Joint BioEnergy Institute, Emeryville, California, United... ... | reverse complement strand
GTCACTTGAAAACTTCTCCAAGTTGGGGTGAAGTCCCTTTTTTATGTCCGAAAATCCTTACAAATCAAGGCCTTGGATTATTGCAAAACGCTCATAATAGAAGAACACAACATGAAGATCTCACGTGGCCCTACGTCAAACCCACGGGATTTTGATTTCCGTCCGGATCAGGGGAGGACGCATGGATCTCGCTCTCGAAACGTGGACAGAATGCCCGGGAAGACCGCTATAACGCTTCCGGCGAATGCTGGGCGCTTTACGGTGAACTTGCGGCATACAATTATTCAAAACCCGATCTGCAATTTACGCACCAGTTGGCGGTAGACACTTACGGCGCGCAGCATGCCGGGGCGGCACCCCGCAAGATCACAACCGCTTTTTCGCTCATCGGGCTTTGTCTGGCGCTGGAAAAGGGATTCACCGGCGTGCAGGTGCAACAGGCGCACATGAAGCTGGCCAGGCAATCCATCGCCTGGCCCCGGCTGGAACCGCCCACTATGCAAGGGACACTTACGGTACTGGATGTCATGCGGGCGGAACCCGGACCGAAGCGGGAGGAAACGATCCGGCGCTGGGCGGCATCGGTCTGGAAAAGGTGGGAGAACAGCCACCCGTGGGTCAGGCAAGTGATTCGGGATTATTTGTGACAGCTGCAGTGGCAGGTGCAGTGGATGCCGATTTCAGAAGGAGTTATGTCATGAAGCCGATCCGGAATTCCGCCAAGGCGGTCATCATGCAAGACGGTCGGGTGCTTTTGACCCGAAACATCGATCATGAAGGGATCTTTTACCTCTTTCCCGGAGGCGGGCAGGAAAAAGGGGAAACGCTGAAGGATGCGCTCGTCCGGGAATGCCTGGAGGAAATCGGAGCCGAAGTGGAAGTGGGCGACCTGTTGTTCATCCGCGAGTACATCGGCAAAAACCACAAGTTTGCCGAATGGGACGCCGATGTGCACCAGATCGAGTTTTACTTTGCATGCCGTCTGAAAACGTCGCCGGCGTCTTCCGAACCAGGCGGCACACGGCCGGACGAGCGCCAGATCGGCGTGGAATGGATGGACGTGAGCAAGCTGGACGAGATCGTTCTTTATCCGCAATTGTTGGGAACCATGCTCAAGGAAGGCCGGTTCCGCCCTTGCTATATCGGCGACACGATATAATCGGACCGGCGCGCGGCATCGCCGGCGGCGGACAGGGAGGGACGATCGGGACGTGACACTGGCCCTCAAACGGTTCCTCGCGTACTGGATTGATTTTGTGGTGCTCGGCTCCTTCCTTGTCAGTCTGCAAGGGTTGATTTTCCGGATGACCTCCGGTTTTCCCTTTGTTTCGCTGGATCAGGGGTACAAGATTGAACTCTGGGTCCTGCTCACATTCTCGCTGCCGGTATGGTTGTATTTTGTCTGGTGCGAAACCGTCAAACGACAGACGCTCGGGAAACGGCTCCTGAAACTCGTCGTCGTCAGTGAAACGGGAACCGCCATCGGCTGGAAACAGGCGCTGTTGCGCACGTTTGTCCGCTTGCTTCCCTGGGAACTTACGCATCTCATCATCTTGATCCCGACGCCCTGGTGGAGCGTGGAACATCCGCCGGCCCCCTGGAGGTTGTGGATTCCCAATCTGATGATCGGGATTTACATCGCTGTCTTGTTTGCGACCGGGGGCCATCGGGGGCTGCATGACGTGATCGGGAAAACCCGGGTAAAGGCCCGGGTCAAGGAAAGGAGTTCGCCATGAACACCATCGTCTACATGGTGCGGCACGCCGAATCGCCTTACATCCACGGCGAAGAGCGCAGCCGGGGACTGTCCGAAAAGGGAAGGGCGGACGCGGCGAGGGTGACGGAAATTTTGGCCCTGGAGCCGATCCACGCGGTCGTCTCCAGTCCTTACGCGCGGGCGATCCAAACCGTCGAGGGGATTGCCGCCGCGAGGAATCTGGAGATTGAAGTTTACGAAGATTTGCGGGAACGTCAATTTGCGGCATACGATTATGATATTGCGGAAGAGGATTTTTGGCCGTCCGTGAAAAAGATGTTCGCGGATCCGGACTTTGCGTTACCGGGCGGCGAATCGAACCGCGTGGCGAGAAGCCGGGCGGTCAAGGTGCTGGAGGCGATATTGGATGCTTACGCGGGAAAACGATTCGTGATCGGGACGCACGGCAATATCATGACGCTGATGATAAGCCATTACGACGACCGGTACGGGGTGGATTTTCTCATCCGGACGAGCAAGCCGGATATTTACAAGCTGGAATTTGACGGCGACAAAAGGTTGATAGCGGTGGAGCGGTTGTGGCGGGAGTAAATTAGATCGGCAGAACGAGATGGAAAGGAACGCGCGGGATATTATTGTATAATAATAAAAAAATCTTCTTTAAACAACTAATCAAGCTGAATCTTCTGGTATAATATGGATTCTACGACAGAACGGCTTGCAAGGGCGGTCGGCTAAGCCTCCGAAAGGAGGTGATGCCCGTGGAGGTTAAGGACGCTCTGACGCTCATGCTGATGTTCGGCATGTTTGTGCTGGCACTCCTGATGTACCTCAAAAAGAAATAGACCGCCTCCGGTAAGACTGCGGTCTATTTCGTAGTCAAACCGTACAAGCCGACCGCTCTTGAAGCGGCTGTTGTACGAGGGGAGTCGTGTTGCCCCACGGCTCCCTTTTTCATTTTAAGCATACCATGCTTATGATATACCGGCAAGCATAAAGAATGGGGTACATTCGCCGAAAATGGGAATTGATTACTTCCGCCTGCGGAATAGCCGGCCGGAGGACATAACCAAAAATTAAGAATTACACCAGCCTGTGATACCACTTTTCGCCCTTCCTGAATATCGTTCCGTCCGATGCATTGGCCGACCACGGTCACGATGGCAATGCTGAGCGCGTTCGAACCGGTTTGAAACAACATGGCCAGGGAACTGCCGATCGCATTGGCCGTAAGCGCCATCGTGCCGAATTGAACGATAAAGGTTTGGATCAGCAGCTTTCCCCCGTTGAAAAAAAGCTGTTCGGACGCGAACGGGATGCCGACATATAAAATTTTCCTGGCGGTCGAGAAATTCAGTTTCAACGAATCCTTGATTTTGAACCGCAAAGACGGGACTGTATTTGAGAAGATAGCCGAAAGCGATCGCCGTTCCCATCGTTCTGGACAGCAGAAGGGAGATCACCAGCCCGGTAACTCCCATGTCCAGCAGGAGCACGAACAAAACCGTTCCAAACGAAATAGGCGACGTTCAAAATGATCGACAACATCAGGCTCGCTTTCGTTTCCGCAGCGCCCCGCAGGACGCCGACGATCGCCTGGTACATCGCAAACAGGGGAAATGTAACGCAGTTGCCAATCAGAAAAATCCGGGCATTTTCCAGCACATGGGCTTCGGCTTGTCCAAACAGCAATTGCAAGATCGGCCCGGAAAAATGAGCAAAAGCGCACTGATCACGCCGCCGATCAACGTCTCGACGGATACGGCTTGCGAAGCGGTCGAGGATACCATGCGCGGATTCCCGCTGCCTTTATATTGCGCGACCAGGACGGTGCCGCCCGTCGCCAGGGCGACAAATAGGCTGACGATGAACATATTGAGCGAATCCACCATGCTTACCGCGCTGACGGCGGCGACGCCCGAGGAACTGACCATGGCGGTGTTCAGCATGCTCATGAGCACAATAAAGGCCGTATCCGCCAGGATGGGAACGTAGATGTCAATGATTTGCCGGTAATTCAGCGTATTGCCCGAAAAATGTTTGTTCAACAGATCAACGGCTTTGTTTCTGATCGCCGAACTTGTTTTACGCATGGCAAGACAGAGGCTCTCGCATGATGATGTGGATTCCTCCGATACGATTCCGCGCTTTCACCCCCATCATACCACGAACCGATGTTTTTATGTCGTGTGATGAAGGAAGATCCCGGTTCGAACCGGGATCTGATCTTTTTGGTGCACTTAATTTGGTGATGATCGTAATTTTAGACACCTTCAAAAGATGGAACAGCCGAGCATCAGGAACATAATCAAAAAAAAATGACACCCAAGATAAGAACGAAAACGGTTACGATTGGGGACGTTCCCTTTCATACTATCAATGTACCACAACAAAGGAAGGGGAGTCCGAACATGAAGCGCTTTAAGAAGTATCTGGCGGGGGGTTTCGCGCTCGTTATGATTTTCACGCTTGCGGCATGCGGTGGCGGAAATAACGACGGAAACACAGCTTCTCATTCCGGCAATGAAGCAAGTAATGCCGGAGGCAGCGATGCGCCGGCCAAAAAAGTGACCATCGAATACTGGCACACTTACAGCGACGCGGAAGAAAAAGTGCTGACGGAAAAAGTGAAACCCGCATTCGAAGCGGCCTATCCGAATATCGAGCTGAAATTGACGCGCATGCCGTATGAAGGCTTGAAGCAACAAGTCATTGCCGGCGTGGCGGGCGACGCCGCTCCGGACTTGATGCGGATGGACATTATCTGGGTTCCTGAATTCGCCTCCCAAGGCGCCTTGAAAAACCTGGGTGAAATGGAAGGTTTCGACGAAATCAAGGCTAACGTATTCGAAGGCCCGATGGCCACCAACCTGTACGAAGGCAACTACTACGGCGTGCCGGTCAACACCAACACCAAAATCGCGATCTACAACAAAGATACGCTGGCCGAGGCGGGGCTTACCGAAGCTCCGAAAACGATGGATGAATTGGTGGCAGCCGCCGAAGCGTTGAAAGCAAAAGGCAAATACGGCATCGGCATCTCCGGCGTTCACGCATGGGCGTTGACTCCTTACTTCTGGAGCCTTGGCGGTACGATCACAAACGAAGATTACACCAAAGTCGACGGTTATCTGAACAGCGAAGCCAGCGTCAAAGCGCTTGAAACCATCGTGGAATGGCATAACAAAGGCTTGATCGTTCCGGCGCTTCTCGGCGGCGAGCCGGGAGCCTGGGACGGACTGAAGAGCGGCGAATACATGATGGTGGACGACGGTTCCTGGTTCTATAGCATTCTGAGCAGCGAACAGGAAATGGCCAACAGCGGATTTGATCCGATGGAGAAAACGGTACGCGGTTTGATTCCGGCCGGTCCCGGCGGAAGTCGCTCCGTAATCGGCGGAGAGAACCTGGTGATCTTCGAAAACTCGAAGCATCCGGAAGAAGCGTGGACTTTCGCCAAATGGATGCTGTCGGAAGAGCCGCAAAAAATGATGGCTGAGCTCGGGCTGATTCCGACGAACAAAGCGGCGGCCGAAGCCATGAAGGAGATGAACATCCCGTTCATCGCGGAATATGTGCAACAGCTCGAAACAGCGTTGCCTCGCCCGCCGATTGCGAAATGGGGCGAAATGGAAGCGATTTTCAACCTGGCCTTCGAAAAAGCGATCCGCGGCGAAATGAAGCCGAAGGAAGCGCTGGATGAAGCCGCGGCGCAAATCGAAGCGATTCTGAAGTAATCCCTTTCGACAACATCTTGGTAATTCGGCTACTCCATCGAGCCGTGACCTGTGGTGGAGTAGCCTTCCGCTTTCAATGAAAGGAGGATAGTTGATGAAAAGTCCTGCATTGGCGTCCGGCAGCCCCGTGAATCGCAAGGTCCCCCTAAAGAACAAGTTCATGTTGGGCTTTAAACAATGGATGACGGTGCTGCCGTTTATCGCGATCGGAATCCTGGGTACGGCCGTTTTTGTCATCTATCCCATGATCAAGAACGTAATGATCAGCTTTCAAAATTTCAGCATCATGCCCAATGCCGCGAACGAATGGGTTGGCCTGGACAACTATCGGGCGGTATTTGAAGACCCGAACCGTAAATTTCTGACCGCGCTTAAAAATACATTTCTGAACGTCGCCGTGACAGTGCCGGTGAACTGGTTCCTGGCGGTTTTCTTCGCGACGCTGATTGATGCGAAATTCGTCAAATTCAAGAACGCGTTCCGCACGATCTATTATTTGCCGATCGTGACTTCCTGGATTATCGTGGCGCTGCTGTTCAAATATTTATTCGCCGACGGCGACGGAGGTGTCGTGAACTTCATCCTGCATAAACAACTGGGGATTTTGCCTGAGGCGGTTTCCTGGAGAAATCATTACTGGTCGGCCATGATCATGATTTGGCTGTTCCATATTTGGAAGACGGTCGGATGGGGAGTTGTCATATATTTGGCCGCCTTGCAAGGTATTCCAAAGGATCTTTACGAAGCCGCCGACATTGACGGAGCGGGTTTTGCGCAAAAGTTCTGGCGGATCACCATCCCCATGCTGAAACCGATCACGGTTTTTGTCATCATCAACCTGGTCAACGGGGCGTTCGGTTTCTTCCCGCAGGTTTACTTTATCACCAAAGGCGGACCGATGGATCAAACCCAGGTCATCCCGAGCCTGATCTACATCCAGGCGTTCGAACAATTGAAATTCGGGCCTGCGTCCGCGATGGGCTTTATGATGGGAATTCTGGTGTTTATCCTGACCTTTACGCAAATGAAAAAATTCGGAAGACAACGGTTGCTGTAGGAGGTGCGCAAGATGAAAACGTCTTTATTTGGCAAGATCGTCGTATACGCCATTATTATTTTCGGCGCACTTCTGTTCGTTTTTCCGTTTATTTATATGATTTTGACAACCTTCTTTTTGGCGACGAATTCGTTGCCGAAGCCGCATGAGGTATTCTCGGTAACGCCGAATTTGACCAATTACCTGATCGTGCTGCAAAAAAACAATTTTACCCGATATTTCATGAACAGCGTGATCGTCACCTCCGTGGCGATGGCGGGATCCCTGTTTTTGGGCGCGATAACGGCTTACGGCTTCGCCCGGTTCACATTCCCGGGCAAGGAAGCGATCTTCCGCGTTTTCCTGCTGATGTTGTTTATTCCGGGTGTCATCAACATCATTCCCACCTTTGTCATTGTCAAAGACCTGGGACTCGTCAACACCTATTCGGGTCTGTGGCTTGTTTATATCGCGGGCGGCGTGATCGGGAACCTGTTCTTCCTGAGAGGCTTTTTCGAAAGCATCCCGAAAGAGCTGGAAGAATCGGTGCTGATCGACGGCGGCGGAAACTGGCGGGTATTCTGGAACATTTATTTGCCGCAATCCTTGCCGGCGATGGGGACGCTGGCGATCTTCATCTTCCAGGGCACATGGGAGGAATACTTCCTTGCGCTCACGCTGATCAAGGGCGAAGAGCTGCGGACGCTGCCGATCGCCATCATGATGTTTAATGACAAGTATGCGACAAACTATGGTCAAATCTTCGCGGCATCCGTGATCGCGCTGCTGCCGGTTATTCTGCTCTATATGATTTTTCAAAAGAAATTCGTGCAATCCGGCTATAACGAAGGCAGCCTCAAAGGTTAACGGCTGCGGGTAAAACTCAAGAGGTGATCAAGAAGATGTCATTCCCCAAGAAACGGGCTGCCGCGGTTTGCATATCGGTGCTCGCGCCGACTTTGCTGCTGACGGCTTGTTTCGATCAACCGGCGATCCGCCCCCAGGAGGTCAAAGACATGGACGCGTTCGGCGATGCCGTGACGGACAAAGCGCGTTACGAACCGGGCGAGCGCGTGAAATATGCGCTGAAGCTGAAAGAAGGCATTGACGAGGGTCAAATCATTGTTCGCTACAAGCACCTCGATCGGCTGGTCGAGGAAGAGAAAATCGACTGGAAAGGCGAATCCGAAGTCCGCTGGGAATGGGAGCCGCCCGCCGATGATTTTACCGGCTATATGACGGAGATCTTTTTCAAGCAAGGCAAGGAAATTGTGGACCAGACGAACATTGCGGTCGACGTGTCCTCGGATTGGGGCAAATTTCCCCGCTACGGATATCTGGCCGATTTTATGGCGATGGAGCAAGCGGACCGCGAAGCGGTGATCGAACGGTTGAACCGGTTCCATATCAACGGAATCCAGTTCTATGACTGGCAGTGGAAGCATCATATGCCGCTAAAGCTGGAGTCCGGAAAACCGGCGGAGACATGGCCGGATATCGCCAATCGGCAGGTATCCTATGAAACGGTAAAAAGATATATCGATCTCGCGCACGAAAAAAACATGAAGGCGATGAATTACAATCTGCTGTTCGGAGCCTATGAGGATGCGGAAAACGACGGGGTCAAGATGGAATGGGGATTGTTCAGGGATCCGCTGGGCAAAAATCAGGATCGTCATCCCCTTCCGGATTCATGGGCCAGCGACATCCTGCTGATGGATCCGTCCAATCCGGAGTGGCAGCAGTATTTGATTCAATCGGAGATGGAGGTCTTCAAGCATCTGCCGTTTGACGGCTGGCACGTGGATCAGCTTGGCGACAGGGGCCCGTTATGGAACAAGGACGGCGACAGCGTCAATCTGGCCCAAACGTATGCCCCTTTCCTTCAGGAGGCAAAGAAAAAACTCGATGTCGATTACGTCATGAACGCCGTCGGACAATACGGGCAAGCGTATATCGCCACGCAGGCTCCGGTCAAGTTTCTCTATACGGAGGTTTGGGGCGATCATCCGCATTACCGGCACCTGAAAGAGATCATCGATCAAAATGCAAAGTACAGCAAAGGCAAGCTGAATACGGTATTGGCCGCCTATATGAACTACGACCACGCGAACAAGCCGGGCGAGTTCAACACCCCGGGCGTGCTGCTGGCAAACGCGGTGATTTTCGCTTCCGGCGGTTCGCACCTGGAGCTCGGAGAAAACATGCTCGCGAAGGAATATTTCCCGAACCGCAATCTGACGATTCCGGAGGAGCTGGAAAAGCGGCTTGTCCATTACTATGACTTCCTGACCGCGTACCAGAATCTTTTGCGCGACGGCGCGCAGGAAATCGAAGCCGAGCTTTCGGCCGCATCAAGTATCGCGCTTTCGCCGACGATGGAGCAAGGCAAAGTGTGGGTGTCCGTCAAGCGGAAGGATGACAAGCAAATTTTTCACTTCGTCAATTTCACCGATGCCGTCCACATGAATTGGAATGACGCAAACGCGACACAGGCCGAACCCGAACAAATCGAACATGTGACCATCGCGCTGAAAACGGACAAAAAGCCGAAAAAGGTGTGGATGGCCAGCCCGGACTACTACGGAGGGTCTCCGATCGCAATCGAATTCGAACACGACGGCGACACGCTGGAGTTCGCGCTGCCCAAACTGAAATACTGGGATATGGTTGTCGTCGACTATGCCGATTAACTTCACGCGGCATGACCGGAAGGTGCCTGTATTGGCGCCTTTCCGCCTGTGGTCAGGTGTCGCCCGTTATTATAGACTTGAGGAAAAAGAGTAGTGGAGGGCCGCCGCTATGTTTGGCATGACTCGGTTGTTCAACCGATTTGCCACCCGCATGATCGTCGCGTTTGTCGTGGTGATTTTGATTCCGGCCATTTTTACAAGCGCTTCCTTTTATATCGTTTCCAATAACACCGTCAAGAAGAATGTGCGGGAATCATCGGTGCAAATCGCCAAACAGGCGGCCGACTCGCTTTCCTATATTCTCAACGCGGGGAGCGACGCCTCCGATCGGATATACAGCGACCTGCGGATTCAGAAGATGATCTTGAAGGATGCCGGGAACGGACAAAATCTGATCGAGCGGAGAGAAAACGACGAGTACATTCGCAGCTTTCTTAACAATATGGTGTACTCCAGCTCGTTCGTCAATATCGTTTATGTGTTGACGAGCGGCAACAGCGGCTGGGGAAGCGGCACATTCTCCAGAGTGAAGCTGGCCAGATACGATGTGGACAATCTGGACTGGGCCAGGGAAGCCCGGAAGAAAAACGGCGGTCTCGTCTGGATGGAGCTTCAGGACGACAAGTTCAGCGGCGGCGGCGACAACACGGAGCTCGTGCTGCCGGTCGGGCGCGTCATGAAGGATTTCGCCACGATGGAGACGATCGGTTATGTGCTCGTGAATCTGAACGGCCGCAAAATTCTGGATACGATCGAGCGAATGAAGCTTGGGGATACCGGCGAGTTTTTCGTGGTCAATGAAGAAGGACGAATCATGGTGGCTCGCGACATCTCCAAAATCAACCGGTTGGTCGGCAATTCCGAGTTGCTGCGGATTATCGCCGACAGTGACGACGTCGAGTTCGAGTTCATGAACGGCAACGTGCCCTATTACGGCGTGAAGCAGCGGCTCAGCAACGGCTGGCTCATTGTCGGCACGGTTCCGGTTCATGAAATTACCGATAAGCTGGACGCTTTGCATCATCAAATCCTGCTCTCATTCGGCGTTTTTACGCTGGCGGGAATCTTGATCGGACTTCTGCTGGCGCAAAGGGTAACACGCCCGGTCAAACAGCTGACCCGGCAAATGAAGCTGGTGCAGCAGGGAGATCTGACGGTCCGCACGGAAATTCGTTCCAGCGACGAGTTCGGGATGATGAGCCATCAGTTCAACCGAATGATCGCCGAGATCAACCGGCTGATGGCGCAGGTGACTTTGGAGCAAAAACAAAAGCAGGAAGCGGAGCTTCGCGCCGTGTTGCATCGCATTAATCCCCACTTTTTGTTCAATACGCTGAACACGCTCCGCTGGCTGATCAAATATGACCAAACGGAAAAAGCGTACGCGGGCATGTCGGCGCTTATTCGTCTTCTCGATGCCAACATGGGGAAAAAGGGCAATTTTATCACCATTGAAGAAGAGCTGGATATCATCGAAAAATATTTGGCGATCCTCGAGATTCGTTACAGCCATACTTTCAAGCTTCACAAGCAAGTGGATCCGGAAGCCGCGAGCTTCATCATTCCGCGAATGCTGATTCAGCCGCTGGTTGAAAACGCCATCTTCCATGGCATCGTGCCGAAAGGAACCGACGGTGAAATCGATATCCGGGTGGAGAAGCGGGAGGAAGCGGTTGTCATTACGGTGAAGGATGACGGAATCGGGATTTTGCCCGACAAAAGCATGCTGGAAAAATCTATTCGCGATGCGACGGGGGCCGGACATACCGGCATCGGCTTGAAACATGTCATCGAGAGCATCGATCTTTATTTCGCAGCCGGATCGACGTTTGAATTGAACAGCGCCGGTCAGGAAGGCACAGTGGCACGGATGGTTTTGATTCCAATGCCGGTGCAGCAAGGGGTTGAGCCGCATGCTGAAAGTCATGATCGTGGATGACGAGCCGGTGATCCGGTTCGGGATCAAGGCTTCGATCGACTGGGAGAAGGAAGGCTTTTCGGTTATCGGCGATTTTGCCAACGGCGCGGAAGCGTTGGAGAGAATGAAAGAAAAATCGGTCGATATTTTGATTACGGACATCAAGATGCCGGTCATGGACGGCTTGACGTTAAGCCGCGAAGCTTTGAAATTGAATCCGCGGATCAAAATCGTTCTGGTCAGCAGCTACAACGACTTTGAATTTGTCCGGCAGGGCTTGAAGCTGGGCGCCGTGGATTATATCCTGAAGCATACGCTTGAGCCGGAGGAACTGCTCGTCGTGGTGCAGAAGTGCGCGCAAATGATTTATGAGGAGTCCAGGCTGCAAAGCAAGCTTGAGGGTGTGCTGGACAGCGAGCTGATCAGCAGACGCAAGAAGATCGAGCAAGAGTTGAAGCACTTCCTGATTCATCCCGGCGAGGTTCTCAGGCCGGGCAGTTATCCGGAGTGGCTGAACGGCAAGTATCTCGGCGTGTACGTGATTATGAACCGGGTTCGTTTTTTGGAAGAAACCTACGGGTATTTATACGCCTCGATTATGCAGGAGCAATTGATTGAAGCCTGTTACAAACTCGTGCCAAGGGGCATTGCGTTGCCTGCGGCTGAAAACGAACTCTTTCTCGTCATGCCCGATCCGGAGAATGCAGAAAACCGGCTGCACAGGCTAAAAAAAGAATTGGAAACCGAGGTGAACGTGGCGCTTACGTTCGGATATAAGGCGAGCAGCGGAATTGAGGCGTTCTCCAGCTGTTTTTTGCATAGCAAAGAAGCGTGCGGAAAAGGATTTTTTGAGGGCGAGGGGGTCTATCCTTACACGAAAGAGCAAGACGTCAGACGGGAAGGCGGCCATTTGCCTTCCATGATGAAAGGGATTCCGTTCATCAGCGCGGATCAATTCAGGGCCGCCGTGCTGAGATGGAAAGCCGACTGGACAAAGGGAGGCATCCCGCCGTTTGAATTGAAAGAGCAAGCCGGCCGGGCGCTGTCGATGTTGTTCAAGGATACAACAGATCCGTTTACGCTGGTCGAAACGTTCGACCGCCTGTTCAAATCCGAAACCCTGGAGGAATTATGCGAACATCTGATCGAGCAATTCGACGAGTTAAAGAGGCATAACGCTGAGCGGATCTATGTCGCCGCCGATCTGAATCCGGTGGATAAAGCGGTTGCTTATATCCGCCAGCACTATCTCGAGCCGATATCGCTTCAGCAGGTCGCCGATCAGGCGCATGTGAGCAAAAATTATTTCTCCATCCTGTTCAAAAAAACCATGGGCAAAAACTTCATTGATTACATTATTGATCTGCGTATTCTCAAGGCAAAGGAACTGCTCGGGAAAACCGATCTGAAAATCTATGAGGTTGCGGAGCAGTCCGGTTTTAACGACGTGAAATATTTCAGCAAGCTGTTCAAGAAGATGACCGGCCTGTCGCCGGTGGATTACCGGGAATATCATCGCTTGAACCGTACCGGGTCCAGTGAAGGGAAGAGCGGTCAATGAGAAGAAGAATGCCGCTTCTGTCGCTGATCGCCGCGATTCTGATTTCCGGCTGCCTGGACAGGAGCATTATCGAAGACGGGGACCAGGTGGCCAAGTTGGAAGACGAACCGAGAAAGACCGTCGTGATCTGGCATACTTACAGCGATGAGGAAACCCGGGTATTCGAGGAAGAGGTCGTTCCGAAGTTCGAGAAGGAATATCCGCATATTCGAATCGAATCGGTTCGGCAAGCCTATAACCAGGAATATCAAGCCGTCCTGTTGGCAAGAGCCTCGGCGGGCAAAACGCCGGATTTGATCCGGATGGATTACACGTGGGTTCAGCAATTTGCGCATAACGGATTGCTGCAGCCATTGGAAGGATTCGACGGCTTTGAAGAGGTGGCGTCCCGGCTTCGCAGGCGGATGCTGGAAACGACCCTTTATGAGGGAAACACCTACGGTCTGCCTTTGAATATTACGACGAAAGCGGCCATCTACAATAATCGGCTGTTGAAGGAAGCCGGTCTGGCAAAGCCGCCCGAATCCGTCGCCGAGATCATACGGGTGGCGAGAGACCATCATTACATCATCGGGATGCTTGGCCTGGAAATGTGGCAAAGCCTTCCCTACTTCTTCGGCCTTGGCGGCAAGTTCTCCGATGACGGCTTTACGCAAACGGACGGCTATTTGAACAGCCCCGAAAGCATACAAGCCGTCGAAACGCTGGTGGAGTTGTATCACGAAGGCATTCTGAATCCGGGGATGCTGGACGGCTCGGCGGATCTTTGGAATGATGTCCATTCCGGCCGGGATACGTTTATGATCGATGAAGGACCTTGGTATTACAGCATTTTGCTCAACACGCCCAGTCTTAATCTTAATGTGCTGGAGCTGACGACGCCGGCTCCGTTTCCGTCCAACGGCCGATACCGCTCGGTGATCGGCGGGGAAAGCCTGGTGATGACGAAAGGAACGCGCCACAAGGAAGAGGCATGGACCTTTATCCGGTTCATGATGCGGAAGGACGTTCAAGGCATGATGTTCAAGGCCGGACTGATTCCGACGAACATGGAAGCCTTTGAGGGGGAGCGGACTTCGATCGCCGACAACGGATATATCGGACCTTATATGCAAGGGATTGAAGAAGGCTATTATTTGCCGCCGCATCCGAAGTGGGCGGTGATCTCGCAGATTTATGCGGATCGATTGGAAGACATATTCGTGAGCGGACGCGATGTGAAAGAGGCTTTAAACGAGGCTTCCTCCCAAATCGATGCGATTCTGAAAAAAGAACACACTCGGCGGCCGGTTGAAACTCCATAAAATAAAACACCACCTCCATAATGAAAGCGGTTACCCCAATAGGGTTGCCAGGAAGGGGACGACGTCGAGTCGGCCCCTTCACTTTACGCTAAAAGCGGCGTCCTAAAAGATATAAAAGGAACGAGAGGAAGTTGTGGTATAATATGGCTTGTACAACAGAACGGCTTGCAAGGGCGGTCGGCTAGGCCTCCGAAAGGAGGTGATGCCTGTGGAGGTTAAGGACGCTCGGACGCTCATGCTGATGTTCGGCATGTTCGTGCTGGCACTCCTGTCATACCTCAAAAAGAAATAGACCGCCCCCAGGGAAGGATGCGGTCTATTTCGCGGACTAACTCGGACAAGCCGACCGCTCTTGAAGCGGCTGTTGTACGGGGGGCGCGTTGCAATTTTCCCATCGCCGATTTTTTCGGTTTATGGATCATGGTCTCAAACGACCTCATCCCTTGTTGCACAGTCAAAACTTCCTGGGGTTTGTGATCGAGAACGGCAGGTCACGCTGGCTGACGGATCAGGAAATATCGGACACGGTCGTCGCCGCGATAGCCGCCAAGAAAACTAAGGCCGTCGTCGGCTTGCTGGAGCCGCGGGAACGGCGGCCGGGGTACTGAAATTTTTGGCGCAGCGATTGCATTTTCACGACGGATGCCAGGTTTTTGGTGTGTTTTATTCCTCTTTCTTCTGAACAATGTACATTTACAACACCTGTCCGCACCGGTTATTGTAGCATCAGGGACACTGACCATGGACAGGTGATCGGATGCGAAAGGCGAATTGGAAAGAAGCGGTCGTGTATCAGATTTATCCGCGCAGCTTCATGGATTCGAACGGAGACGGCATCGGCGATTTGCAGGGCATCATTTCCAGGCTGGACTATTTGAAGGAACTCGGCGTGGATGTCATCTGGCTCAGCCCGGTGTACAAATCGCCCAACGACGACAACGGCTACGACATCAGCGATTACCGCGACATCATGGATGATTTCGGCACGATGGCCGATTGGGAAGAACTGCTCAAAGGCATCCACGACCGCGGCATGAAGCTGATGATGGATCTGGTCGTCAACCATACTTCGGACGAGCATCCCTGGTTCGTGCAATCCCGTTCTTCCAAAGACAATCCGTATCGGGACTACTACATCTGGCGTCCCGGGAAGGACGGCCGGGAACCGAACAACTGGGTGTCCTTTTTCGGCGGTTCGGCGTGGGAGTACGACGAGCGTACGGGAGAATATTACCTGCACCTGTTTTCCCGGAAACAGCCGGACCTGAACTGGGAAAACCCGCGTTTGCGCCGGGAAATCTACGACATGATGAAGTTCTGGCTCGACAAGGGCGTCGACGGGTTCCGCATGGATGTCATCAATTGCATCTCAAAAGCGCCGGGTCTGCCCAGCGCCGGCGATGCCCGTTATGCCTGGGGCGGCGATTATTTTCTGAACGGGCCGCGCATTCACGAGTTTCTGCAGGAAATGCACCGGGAGGTGCTGTCCCGCTACGACGTCATGACCGTCGGCGAAATGCCGGGCGTCACCGTGGAACAGGCGAAGCTGTACACGGGCGAGGACCGGAACGAGCTGAACATGGTGTTCCAGTTCGAGCATATGGACGTCGATTCCGGCCCGGGCGGCAAATGGAATCTGAAACCGTGGACGCTCCGCGAGTTGCGCAGCGTGTTGCACAAATGGCAGGTCGGCCTGGCGGAAACGGGCTGGAACACCCTTTATTTGAACAACCACGACCAACCCCGGATGGTGTCGCGGTTTGGCGATGACGGGAAATACCGCAAACCATCGGCGAAAATGCTCGCCACGCTGCTGCACACGCTGAAGGGCACTCCGTTCATCTACCAGGGCGAAGAACTGGGCATGACCAACATGCCGTTCGAATCCATCGATCAATGCCGCGACATCGAGACCTTGAACATGTACCGGGAGTACACCGAAGAACGCGGCATCCCCGCGGACGAGGTCATGAAGATGATTCGCGCCAAAGGGCGGGACAACGCGAGAACCCCGATGCAATGGGACGACTCGCCGAACGCCGGCTTTACGACGGGCACGCCGTGGATCGGGGTCAATCCGAATTACCGGGAGATCAACGCCAAACAGGCGCTCGCCGATCCGGACTCCATTTTCCACTATTACAAAAAGCTGATCCGCCTGCGCAAAGAACACGACATTCTCGTCTACGGCAAATACGATCTCATTCTGGAACATCACGAGCAAATCTACGCGTACACCCGCACGCTGGGAGACGAGCGCTGGCTGATCATGCTCAACTTCTTCGGCGAGGAAGCGCTGTTCGAGTTGCCCGAGCACTTGTGGCACGCCGGCCGCCAGTTGATGATCGCCAATTACGGCGATGTCGACGAGCGGGAGCCGATCGATCGGGTGACGCTGAGGCCTTACGAAGCGCGCGTCTATCGGCTGCACCCGTGAAAGGAACCTGCGTTGGTGTTTCTCCGGTGACACGGCGCCTTCAAACCCCATAGACCCAAAACCAGGAGGCAGTCCATATGGTTTCGCAACGCATTCGAGTCGGTGTGATCGGATTGGGCGGCATGGCCGGGCATCATATGAACATGTTGTCGCGGATCCCGGAAGCGACCATCACGGCCATCTGCGACGTGAATCCGGACTTGCTGGACAAGGTGGGCGACCAACTGCAGGTGGACAGGCGGTACCGGGATTACGCCTCCATCGTGCAGGATCCGGAGGTTGACTGTCTTCTGTCGGTCGTCCCGAACGAGGCGCATGCGGACATTCTGGAGCTGTGCATCCGGCACGGCAAGCCCTGCATGAGCGAAAAACCGTTCACCGCAACCTTTGCGGAGGCGGAGCGGCTGAAGGAGCTCTACGAGGCCTCTTCGATTCCCTGCATGGTGGGGTTCTCTTACCGCTACGTACCGGCTTTCCGCTATGCCAAACACCTGATCGAACAAGGCGAACTGGGCGAGATTCGTCATATCACGGTGAACTATTTGCAGCAGTGGGGAGCGGAAATGTTTGATACGCCCTTCAGCTGGCGATTCAGCAAGAAAATGTCCGGATCCGGCGCGCTGGGGGACCTGGGTTCGCACATGATCGACGCCGCGAGGTATTTCGTCGGGGAATTTTCCCAGGTGGCATCGCTCATGAAGACGTTTGTGCCCAGGCGGAAAGCGCCGGGGACGGGAGAATGGATCGACGTCGATGTGGATGATTTCGCCGCTTTCGTGGCGGAATTTGAAAACGGCGCCGCCGGCGTGTTCACCACGTCCCGCAACGCAGTCGGCTTCGGGAATCATCTGGAAGTGACGGTGTTCGGCACCTTGTCGACGATCCAGGTTAACTGCGAGCAACCGAAAGTGGTCCGGCAACGGGTGAAACGGGACGGGAGTTTCGAAACCGACGTGACCACCCTCACGGTTCCCGAATCGTTCGAAGTCAGTCAACTGCAGGACTTTCTGGACATGGTGCGGGGCGAACGCAAGAAAGATGCGCCCGATTTCTGGGACGGCTATCAAAACCAGTTGGTCCTGGACAAGGTGATCCGCTCCTTTGAGACAGGCCAGCGCGTGAGCGTACGCTGAATCGGCCAATCGGCCGGCCGTCGCACCCGCTCAAGCAGGCCAACGCAAAGAGCCATAGCGAATGCTCCTTCGGCATGTTGTCCGTCGGAAATTTTTCCGGACGTCCGCATTCCGACAGGGGGGTGCCTGTGGCTCTTCTTTTTTTGTGCACATCGTTTTTTCCGGTTTTCAGGAAATGACTGTCGTGTTACAATCTATTGAAAGTTTTTTGGGCAACGTTCCGACGGGAGATTTGACTCTGGGGGCGAAGAAATGTACGGATATCGGTCATTACTGCCAAGTGACTTGAAAACGATTTGTACATTTCCGCAGAACGAGGAAGAGTTGTTTTACATGTTTCCGAAAGCCGTATATCCTTTAACTCCGGATCAATTGGAAGAGGCAGCCAAAAACCGCTTTAAGCCAACGGTGATCTTGCACCGGGAGCGGGTTGTCGCATACGCCAATTTTTATGATGTGGACGACCAATCCTGTTGGTTGGGGAACGTCATTGTGGCCCCCGATTACCGGGGGAAAGGGGCGGCAACGTATCTCATTGAAGTCATGACGAATGTGGCCGCGGAAGAATTGAACGTCCGAAAGATGAAACTGGTTTGTCATAACACGAATACACGCGGATTGTTATTTTATGCGAAGCACGGATTCAAACCCTATGACGTTTCCATCAGACAAAAACCGTCAGGCGAATTGGTTGCGGGCATTCTGATGGAGAAAGATTTGAGTGTTGAAAATCAACTACATGGCTGTTCACCCCTTGAACGATGCCAAAAACCGCTCGACCTGTTGGACGGCGTCGTCGATATGCTGCGCGCTGATGACGACAGCCGGATCTGATACGTAGTGGTCTGTGGCATGCGCGTACCGGGGGTCATAGTAGTATTGCAGCAGCATTTCCACCGCGGGTTCGTATTTTTCCTGCTTCAGGCACGATTCGATCTCGTGCGCGATCGGCGTATGAATCTTCGATTTGATCCGCATGAACGCCTGAAGGCAAGCCTCCCGATGGTTCCAGGGCTCGTAATCCCGGATAATCTGGCGCACGCGCTCTTCAGCGGGAAGCTCGATGAGAATATGGAGGCCCGACTCTTTTTTCTCCACGATCAATTCGGGCAACACAATTTTCCCGATCCGCTTGCTCTCGGCCTCGAAGATCACGTACGGCTTGTCCTGACAGGCCATCAAATCTTCGACCAACAGGCTTTCGAACGTCTTCTGATTGTTTGCTTTCAGGCCGATTTCACCGAACGTCGAGCCGCGGTGACCGGCCATCGATTCCAGATCGAGCACGGGGTAGCCTTTTTGTTTCAGGCGCCGGAGGATGGCAGTTTTGCCGGTTCCCGTATTGCCGTGCAGAACGATTGCCCTTGGCGCGAAGGACATCGTCTCCAGTTGCCGGACGACCCATTGCCGGTACGCGCGGTACCCGCCGACCAACCGGTAAACATGGATATCCATGAGGGACAGCACGGTGGCCGTCGCCTTGCTTCTCATCCCGCCGCGCCAACAGAAGACGGCTTTTTTCCCGGGGATATCCGCAAATTGCCTGACGAAAACGGGAAGCTTCGCCGAGACGATCTCCAGCCCCCGTTGTTTGGCCGCCTCAACGCTCACCTGCTTGTACAGGGTGCCGACTTCCGCGCGTTCGGCATCGTCGAACAACGGAATGTTCAAACTTCCCGGAATCGTCGCATTCGCGTATTCGGAAGGGGAGCGAACGTCGACGGTCGTCAGCTCCCCTTTGCGGCGCAGCGCGATCAATTCCTCGATGGTCATGTCCTGGAACATGGTTGCGGCTCCTTACTCAATTCAATTCCCCTGACACGATTTATTTGACCAGAATCCGGCCGGGTCCGGCATCCGTCACTTCGCCAATCACCGCTGCCTCCACGCCGCCCTTCCTCATCTCGTCAACGAGCGGTTCCGCATCCCGGCCCGCCACCGAAATCAGCAGTCCCCCGGAAGTGACCGCGTCGCACAAAATCCACCGGCCGATTTGATCCATGTCTTCGGGGAAGGTCACGGCGGCCTGGACATGCGCGAAATTGTTCTTCGTTCCGCCGGGAACAAAGCCTTGCTCCGCCAATTCCCTCACTCTCGGCAGCACCGGTAAGTCCCGATGGTCAATCGTGATGGAGACGCCGCTTCCCTTGGCCATTTCCAGCGTATGGCCCAGCAGGCCGAAGCCGGTGACGTCCGTGCAGGCGTGAACCTCGTAACCGCTCATGATCTCGGCCGCCCGCTTGTTCAGGGTGGCCATCACCCGCGTAACCCGCTCCGTTTCTTCCGGCGTCAACTGATCCTTCTTGATCGAAGTGGTCAGAATGCCGACCCCGATCGGCTTCGTCAGAATGAGCCTGTCGCCGGGCTTTGCACCCGTATTGGTCAGCACGCGGTCGGGATGCACAAGGCCGGTAACGGCCATCCCGAACTTCGGCTCCTTGTCGTCGATGGAATGTCCGCCCACGATGGTGACGCCCGCTTCTTTCGCTTTATCCGCGGCGCCGCGCAGAATTTCCGTCAGGATGCTTTTGTCCAGGGCGGTGATCGGGAACGCGACGATGTTCAGCGCCGTCAGCGGCCTGCCGCCCATGGCGTAAATGTCGCTGATGGCGTTCGCGGCCGCGATCTGCCCGAACGAATAAGGATCATCGACAATCGGCGTGAAGAAGTCGACGGTCTGCACCAACGCCAGTTCATCATTCAACCGATAGACGCCCGCGTCGTCGCTCGTGTCCAACCCGACCAGCAAATTGGGATCGGGTGCGGCGGGAGGGAGGCTGCGAATCACCTGGCTCAGATCGGCAGGGCCGATTTTGCAGCCGCAGCCGCCTTTGCTCGTGAGTGCCGTCAGTTTGATTTTTTCCGTTAGACTCATCAGACCCCACGATCCTTTGCGCTTTAAAACTTTTCAATATTTATACTGCTCCATACCAAAACCAAAGTCAAACATGACCAAAAAATAGCGGGACGAGCAAGTCAACGCGTCGTCTTCCGCGAACAGCGCCCGAAAGGTTGGCATGGGGTTTATAGGTCTTCGAGGTGGCGATCGTTTTCGTCGTTCAAGTACTTTTTACGGGGCGGCAAAAATCCGGACAAAAAACATCCTTTACCGATTACCTTAAAACGATTTAAAAGGAACGCGCGGGATTTTATGGTATAATATGGCTTGTACAACAGGACGGCTTGCAAGGGCGGTCGGCTAAGCCTCCGAAAGGAGGTGATGCCTATGGAGGTCAAGGACGCTCTGACGCTCATGCTGATGTTCGGCATGTTCGTGCTGGCGCTTCTGACATACCTCAAAAAGAAATAGACCGCCCCTCGTGTAAGTCCGCGGTCTATTTCGTGGAAAACACGTACAAGCCGACCGCTCTTCAAGCGGCTGTTGTACGAGGGGAGTCGTGTCGCTCCACGGCTCCCTTTCTCATTTTAAGCATACCATGTTAGGGATATACCGGCAAGGTGCAGAAGGCAGATCATTGCCGAGCGGATTTTGCCGTCCATGAAGCTTGCGGAATACTATTTCCTCAGAATGAGGAAGAGTTGTTTTACATGTTTCCCAAAGCTGTATATCTTTTGACTCCGGATAATTGAGTGCGAAAAATGAAACTGGTTTGTATAGGTCTTCACTCTGCCGATTGAAAGCTCCGCAATAGTAACCCTTCTCCTGCCTCCTGCAAGGTGGCCAGCGTCTCATCGATCGTTTGCGATCCTTTGTACGCCTTTTGGAATTCTTCCCGAGCCAGCGCGGTAAAATGAAGATAAAATTCTTGCGGCACCCGGTTTTCGTTTCTCGCCAACATAGGTTGTGTCCGATAGAAGGCTTCGAGGTGGTGACCGTTTTCGTCGTTCAAGTACTTTTTGCGGGTCGGCAAAAATCCGGACTCCGGATTTAGCATATAAACGCGGGCGTATTCATCGCTGTTCACATATTGAATGAACTTCCAAGAAGTTTCCGCCTGGGACGAACCCTGGTAAATGGCGAAAATATCGCCGACTTCCATCCCGCTGGTACCGCCGGGAGCGGCTGCCAAGTCCCATTCGGGAATATCCATATAAGATTGCGCGTTTTTCAAGGTAGCCATCAAATCGGGAGTCGCGAACACCATTGCAGTCTTGCCGCTTACAAACGGATTCGTTCGCAACATCTCCTCGTAGGACATGCCTAATTGCGGCTGTTCTCCTTGAAAAACGGTACCCGATCTCAACGTGTTGTAACCGTCAAGTACCTTTGAACAAATTTCGCGAATTTATTTTCAACAACTAGAAATTTCCAAATATGGTTTGGCGGTGCTTGAGCCGGTAGCTGTCTCCTGTCAGGTGAATCACCTCGCTTCGAT
>Ga0310829_1000783_pt1 | contig 21906 bp, 35 predicted proteins | sample WT_ome_4_FD_202244 | JGI IMG/M metagenome (GOLD analysis project Ga0310829, IMG submission 202244) | Sorghum-adapted microbial communities enriched on wild type (WT) sorghum from Joint BioEnergy Institute, Emeryville, California, United... ... | reverse complement strand
GAGGCGAGGATGAGGAGGGGCGTGGGATGAAACCAATCCCTCGCCCCCGTGGACTGAAAGGAGCGCGCCCGGATCTCGTGATGCGGGATGAGGGCTATGTATATACGACCATCGCGTTTTTCCGAAATGGATCGGACCTGATAATACGCCTAACAGGATCTCCGCCCGCGAGATGGCACATGATCGTGGGATACCGACGATACACGGCGCTGGACATCATACGTAGTTGCGACCTGGGGAGGCACTTCGAAGACGGAATCCTTCGGATATGGATGACCGAGGGGCTGCCTCTGGGCTGGGTGCAGAGGTGCACGAGGTCGTTAGATCGGCCGGCGGTGGCGTATACGGCGGGGGTTGATGTGGAGGAGCAGGGGCAGCTGGCGTTCCGGTTTTGAAAAAAAGTCCCCCGCAGGCAGAAAGGATATGGGAGGCGTGAGTTTTGAAAAGGCGGATCCGGAAGAAGTTGAATAAGCAAGCCATCCGGAAGCTCGAATCTGGTGGGTTGCCGACTCGCAAAGAGATCAAGGCTTACCTCGCGGAAACGAACTGGGCGTTTAAGCGGGCGGGGCATTTCGTAAAGCAGTTTCGTGGCGACAGATGGTTGGGAGTCACCCACTGGCAACCGCTGCCGGAGCCACCGAAGGAGTGATGACATGCTAGAGCAAATGTTTCTTTGGGAAATCGACAGGGAAGCGACGCGGCAGAGAGTGGAGGAATACCTTGAAACGGCGCGAATTTATTTGCAGATCGGTTTCGTACGCCGTGAAATGAAGGTGACGGCATCTCCTGAACCGAGATACCACGGTCCGACGAACGCTGTCGGAAAGCCGGCTGAAGAAACCGCGACCTGGAACGTGGACACCGAGGAGCGCATGAAAGAGATCGCCGAAAGAGTACAGAAGGCAGTCGGTCGTCTGGGAAGGTTGGAACGCCAGATCATCGAAATGCGATATCTGAATGACGAGGAAATATACGACTACAACGTCTACACCGAGCTGCACATGAGCGAACGAAAATACTATCGCTTGAAGTCGAAAGCCATATACAAGCTCGCGTTTATGCTGCGGCTGGAGGTGTTTGTGGAACCTGGATCAGAACAGACGGCCTAAAAACGTGGCAGAAAAGTGGCAGACTTTTGGCAGAAAAAAGGCAGACGATTTGCGCAAAAGCGTGGTAATATGATATCAGGGAATAGCGCGAGCGACCGCCGAATATGTGCCATTTGCGGGGGAATCCCCCTAGAGAATGGACCTATAGCGAACCTCGCGCATCACATATCCGCCGCATCGTCTACGGCACTCTGTCCACGGATGGCGTGACACGGGCGATATCCGGAGCGGCGGGAACAATGAGGGATCGGGGATAGCCCGGTCGCCGTCCTGATGGACGGAAAGGGATGCGGTGGCGGAATCGTTAAAGACGCTCAGGTATGCTGAATCTTAGAGGGCGCGCGCGAACTCCGACAAACGGTGCCGGAACCGAACGGAGCGGATAAGCGAATGGAAATGAACCGGATAAACCTTCGCGCCCGTGCAGGGGTGGAAGTCCCTTGCCCGCATCCCGTATGTAACCGATCTGGCCCGGGTACCTTACGAGGTCCGGGCCGTTATAACGCAATTACAGTCCGCATATCGCGGGCTGTTTTGTTTTGAATGGGGGTGTGGGTGTGCAGCGCGTTGTTTCGTGGACACCCGAAGAGTATGCCTATCTGCTGGAACTGATGGAAAGGAACCCGGATCATACATACCGCCAATATGCTGAAGCACTCACTCGGAAGTTCGGGCGTGAGTTTACAGGCGAGGCGGTAAGGAAGAAGTTACAACGTGCCGGCAGCCAAAAGGCCGGCATTCACTTTTTGGACAGGAAAAACGCCGAAGAACACGATCCCGAAAAACTCCTGTCCGTCGTCATCCAGGCGCAAAGGGAATTTCAGAAGATGGACGATCGGCAAACATCGGTGACGATCGAGATTGACGATGACAAACCCATCGGCATCTGCTTCTCCGGCGATTGGCATCTCGGCGGCCTGTATACGGACCACGAACAGCTTCTCCTTGACAGCGAAATCATTTCCGTGACGGACGGCCTTTACAACGTGCTGATGGGCGACTACACGGACAATTACATCACGCGAAGCCACCCCGGCGGCGCGTTCGAACAGGTCATCACGGCTGACAAGCAAAAGGAGCTGTGCGAATACTTCTTCACCAGGTACTACCAGCGCGGCAATATCGCCGTCCTGAAAGGCAATCATGATCAATGGTCCGTAAAGGAAACCGGCGAGGATTTCATCAAGTACCTGGCGCGTCGCATCGACTCGCCTTATCTGTGGTATGGCGGGGAGATCATCATCAGGCTGGGCGAAGCGACATACCGGATACATGCACATCACTCGTACCGGTACAACTCCAGCCTGAACACGACGAACAGTCAGCGGAACCTGTTTAATGCTACGCACGCGGACATTATCGCGCTGGGGCATGTCCATACCAACGAAACCCATGCGAAAACGGTCGGCGGCAAGGATACGGTTTGGATGCGGACCGGCAGTTACAAGATCACGGACGATTACAGCCAGTGGCTCGGTGGCTTAAAAGGCGATCCGCGCGTGCCGATGTGCATGCTGTTCCCGGATCGGAAGAAGATTGTGGACTTCCGCGATATGTATGACGGGATCGAGTATCTCGTGATGAAACGGGCGAATTTGGCGGTGGTTTGAATGATCAAAGGTCTCGGCAAAGACGCACCAAAGGTCATCAACGAACAAGGCGGCTCACAATCGCTTTTACCATATCGTTTTGATCTTATCGACCCACAAGCGATCTTTGCACTTGCTGAAGTGCTTTATCAAGGCGCAGAACGTCACGGAGAAGACAACTGGCGCAAGATACCGATCAATGACCACCTCAATCATGCACTCGCGCATATCTACGCATACATGGCCGGGGACACACAGGACGATCACCTCGGCCATGCGTTTTGTCGGATGATGTTTGCGGTGGCGCTGAACAAGTAATGAGTTTGGAGCGCGGCATAAAGCTGACGGGAAACGTCCCATTAGATGCAGAGGCGGGGGCAGGGGCGATATAGGCAAGGAGGGAAATCCATGTTATTCGAAGTTCCAACGCACGTTGATGAGCAACTAGAAAAGATCAAGAAAAATATGCTGATTTTGGACATGTCGCTCGATGATGCACCATACTTTGGTGTCACGAAAGATTTTGTGAACGGGGCGCGTTTTGCCATGAACAAGATTTTTGAGGGAACGGGGTTAACATTTTGACTTGGTAGAAAAGCTCCGAGAACCAAAGCAGCCACACAAGTGTGTCGGCTGTCCGTGGGGTAGGTGGGAAGGAACGGTGCAGTTTTGTCCGTGGCAAGGGTGCGTGAAGGAGGTTGGCAAATGAGGTGTGCAGTTTATGATGAGATGCATGATTTGAAAGTCGGAACACCAAGAAGCGTTAAATCACCGCATGAAATTCGACTGAACGTTAAAAGTAGTTTTGAGGGGAAGAATATTCCACGTTGGGTTAAGGCAAATCCCCGACTTATTCAACAACACCAGCAGGGAGAGGAGAGCAATGTATGACCTGGTTGTCACGAAGCTTAAAAGACTGTTTTTTATCCTGTACTTCTTCATCGAGAGAATGCTTTTTGAAAGATGCGTGCCGTGTTTGCCGATTGTTGCGGCGTTGGCAGATGGACACATGAGGTACAGATCGGCGATTATTCGCATCAAGCACTCGTGCGGACATGTGCGGTGGCGGCGGGAATTTGGTGACGCAAGCGAAAGGGAGAACAAGCGGAAGTTTCTGCAAAGCCATGAGTGCGCAGAGTGCTGGGCAAATAATTGGGCGATGAACAAACAGGGAGAGGGGAGCAATGTATGATCTTGTCGTCACAAAGCACGCACATGAACAATATTGCCGGCGAGTAGAAGAGATTGAACGCGACGAACTGATACGGCGGCTCAAGTCCGAGCTTAGACTGGACAAGCCGCCTTATTACTTGTTCCGTGCACTCAATAGTTGGTGGGTGTGCGAGGTAAGCGGGAAGACCGTTGTGGTTGTGACCTGTTATGGGAACGGGCACATGGACATACCGGCGGCGCTGAGGTGGGCGAGGAGGCACAATGACAGACTGCGGTTTGACGACGTGATCTAAAGTGGCGAGAGAATTTGCAGAAGCGTTCTACCGGTCCAAGGCATGGAAACAATGCCGAAGGGCCTTTTTTATTGCCAAGCATGGGATGTGTGAACGGTGCGGCGGTCCAGGGAAGATTGTGCATCACAAAATCTATTTGACGCCGCAGAATATCAATGACCCGAGCGTCACGCTGAACTTCGATAACTTGGAACTACTGTGTCAGGAGTGCCACAACGACGAGCATTTAGGCACCGGCGTAACCGTTCGCGGGCTGAAGTTCGATGAGAACGGCGATCTAATTCAAACAGCGAAGAGCGACGATCCGAATCTAGAATACACGAGGCGGTATCTTGCCGGTGAAATTTTACCGGGAAGTTACGACTGGCTGCGAGAGCGAGAGAAATGGCGGGCCCGGTAGCACCCCCCTGTCTCTGAAAGGCGAGCCCGCGATGGACACCGCGCGTCCCACCCACAAAAACCCCGGAACTAGGTTCGCGCACGAGGGGGGTTAGATTGGTGGTGGAAACAAATGGACAAAGAGCAAAAAGAAAGGCTGAGAAAAAAAGAGTTGGCCAAACTTGATAAGATTTTCAAGAACCTGTCGCCAGATAAGCAAAAATTGGCCGAAGGTTTGAAATCACAAGCCGCGTTCATGGTTGCGACGCTGCAAGAATTGCAAGAGATCATGAATGAAGACGGGCCTGTCGAGATGTTCGAGCAGGGGAAACAGCGTATGTTACGCGAACATCCTGCCGCCAAGACATATAACACGATGGTTCGCAACTACGCCGCCGTGTGCAAGGCACTTTTCGATCTTCTCCCCGATGAATCTAAAAGCAGGGCTGTTGAGGATGAACTTATGGAGTTCATCAAAGGTGCGAAAAAATGAACTACATTTTGGAATACTGGGAGAAAATCCAATCCGGGGAGGTTCAGGCATGCAGGCGGCTTAAGCAGCAGTACCAGAAGCTGGTCGATGAGATCGAGCACCCGCGTGATCCGTGGGTTTTCGACATCGAGAAAGCGAACCGCCCGATCGAATTCATCGAGCGGTTCTGCAAGCACTCGAAAGGCAAATGGGCCGGGAAGCCTGTCCGCCTTGAGCTATTTCAGAAGGCGAAACTGCAGGCAGTCTATGGCTTCGTCCACCGGGAAACGGGCCTCCGTCGGGCGCGGGAAGTTTTGACGATCGTCGGCCGCAAGAACGGGAAGTCGACGGAAAAGGCCGCGCTCGGGAATTACATGCTAGTGGCTGATGGCGAGGGCGGTGCTGAGGTCTACAGTGTCGCGACGAAGAAGGACCAGGCACGGATCGTCTGGACCGAGGCGCACAACATGGTTTCCCAATCCCCGGCGCTAAGCAAGCATATCAAGAAACGCAAGACGGACTTGTATTTTCCGGTGACGTTCAGCAAATTTGAGCCGCTCGCGAGCGACTCCAACAGCCTCGACGGCCTGAACGTCCACTATGCCATTATGGACGAGCTGCACGCGATCAAGGATCGCAACCTGTACGACGTGATCAAGCAGGCGATGACGGCCCGGGAGCAGCCGCTGCTCGACATGATCACGACGGCCGGTTTCGTGCGGGAGTGCATCTATGATAGCATTTACGAATATGCCTGCAACGTGCTGGACGGAATCGTGGAGGACGACCGGTTCCTGGCGTTTATCTATGAGCTGGACGACCGGTCCGAGTGGACCGATTTCCGGATGTGGGAAAAGGCCAATCCCGGACTGGGCACGATCAAGGACTATAATGAGCTCGCCGCCAATGTGGAGCGCGCGAAGAATGATCCGGACTTTCTGCCGACCGTGCTCACGAAAGATTTCAACATCCGGGACACGGTGGCCGGAACATGGCTTACCTTCGACCAGGTGAACAACGAAGAGACGTTCACCATGGACGACATCCGCGACACTTATGCGATCGGCGGCGCCGACTTGTCCAGCACGACGGACCTGACCTGCGCGACGCTGCTCATCATGAAGCCGGGCAGCGACAAGATATACTGTCTGCAGCACTATTTCCTGCCGGCGGAGCTGGTGGAACAGCGGGTGCGTGAAGACAAGATCCCCTATGACAAGTGGGCGGAGCGTGGGTTGCTGACGCTCTGCGAGGGGAACAAGGTCAATTACCACGATGTCACGGCGTGGTTCTTGCGGATGGTCCAGGAGTACGGCATCCACCCGGTCTGGATCGGGTATGACCCATGGAACTCAAAATATTGGGTCGACGAAATGGAGGCGAACGGCTTCCAAATGGAGATCGTCCGCCAGGGACCGCAGACACTCAGCCAGCCGATGAAGGAGCTGGCGGCCGACCTGATGGCGAAGCGGATCAACTATGGAAATCATCCGATTCTGAAGTGGTGCTTGACCAACGTCGCCGTAAAGCGCGACGAAAATGACAATATCCGTCCGGTGAAGGGGCAAAAATCAAGGCAGCGCATTGACGGCGCTGTTTCTTTGCTTATCGCCTACACTGTGTTGTTTCGACACATGGAAGATTACCGGGCTCTTGCATGCTGAAAGGAGGTGGGCCGGTGGCAGAACAACGGAACTGGCTGCAAAAGGTGTTCGGGAACCTGTTCGCACGGCGAACCGGCCTCTCCCAGGTAAAGGTGATGGCCGGGTACACGCCGGTCTTCACACCGTGGGGAAACCGCCCGTATGAGGCTGATGTGGTGCGGGCGGCGGTGGATGCGATTGCCCGGAACGCCGCGAAGCTGAAAGCGAAGCACATCCGCCGTGTGAACGGGGAAATCATTCCGGTCGGCGGGCAGATTGAGCGTCTGCTCCAGCTGCGGCCGAACCCGCGGATGAACGCATACGACTTCTTGTACAAGCTGGTCAGCACGGTGTTGCTGGACAACAATGCGTTTGCCTATCCGCAGTGGGAAGGTGGGCAGCTCGTGGCAATTTGGCCGGTGAACTGCGTTGGAGCTGACATCCTAGAGGATGAGCGTGGAACGCTTTACGTGAAGTTCTACTTCGCGGATCAAGGCAACGTGGTGCTCCCGTATTCCGACGTCATACATCTTCGGCGACATTACTATGACAATGACATGCTTGGTAGCCCGAACACGCCGGTGAACACCACGCTTTCGGTGATCCACACGACCCGGGAAGGTCTGGCCCAGGCGGTAAAGACGTCGGCACATCTGCGTGGCATCCTTAAGTTCACTCAGATGCTTAAGGAAGAAGACTTGAAGGCTGCGCGTGATCGTTTCGTCAAGGAGTATCTTTCGGTCCAAAACACCGGGGGCATCGCTGCGACCGATGCCAAGGCGGATTACATCGAACTGAAAAACGACCCGAAGATGGTCGATGCCGACCAGATGAAAGAGCTCCGGGACACGGTGTTCCGCTATTTCGGCGTGAACGAAAACATCGTGATGGGCAAGTACACGGAGGACGAGTGGAACGCTTTCTATGAATCGACCATCGAGCCCATCGCCTTGCAGCTCAGCCTGGAGTTCACAAGCAAGCTGTTTTCGGACCGGGAGATCGGACATGGTAATGAAATCGTGTTCGAGGCCAACCGGCTCCAATACGCGAGCGTCAGCACGAAGCTGGCGCTTGTTGCTTTGGTGGACCGCGGCGCCATGACACCGAACGAGTGGCGCGAAGTGTTCAATCTGTCGCCCATCGAGGGCGGCGACGTTCCGATCCGACGGTTGGATACCCGGCCGACGAATGAAAATCTGGAAGGTGGTGACGGCGATGCCGATTCCGGCACCGCAGCAGAATGAAACGAAGGATGAATTCATCCAGCGCTGCATGTCCGACGAAGCCATGCTGGCTGAATATCCTGACGAGGCTCAGCGATACGCGATTTGCCTTGCCCAGTGGGAGGGACAGCGCTCTTCGGTATATCCGCAGCGGGAAATCCGCATGGCGGAAATCAGGGCTCTGGAGCCTGCGGGTGATGGGCAGGAAATGATCGTCGAGGGTCGGGCCGTCGTCTACGAGAGCCCGACCGTTCTGTTTGAGATTGACGGTCGCAAATACTATGAGGTCATCGCCCGCGGCGCTCTGGACGGCGCCGATCTGCGGGACGTGCCGTTCAAGTACAACCACAGCGACAGCGTCATGGTGATGGCGCGGACCCGTAACAAGACGCTGGAGCTCATCCCGGACGATCAGGGTCTGCTCGTGCGGGCCAGGCTGGCGAACACGACGACCGGCCGCGATCTGTACGAGCTCATTAAGCGGGGCGACGTGGACAAGATGTCCTTTGCATTCACGATTGACAAGGATGAATACGACCGTGACACGCGCACCCGTCGGATTCTCCGATTCAAGCGAATCTGGGACGTGTCGGCGGTGGATACCCCGGCTTACGACCAGACATATATCAGCGCACGAAGCTGGTTCGCGGCGCAGGCGGAGGCCGAGCGTCAGGCGGCGGAGGCCGCTGCGAGACGGCGGAGGGTGCTAATCGCAAAAACTTATTTGTGAGGTGTTGAAAGGTGAACATCGAAAAAAGACTTCAAGAAATCGAGGCTCGCAAAGTCGAGTTGAGAAACGTTCTGGAAAACGACGAAAAGGCTGATTTGGACGCTATCGAAACTGAACTGAAGTCTCTGGCAGACGAGGAAAAGGAATTGCGTCGCCGACTTGACGTGGCCGCCGGCATCCAGGCGGGCGGCATTGAAGGTCGGAAAATCGGCTCCACTGGGCTGCCGGCGAAGGGTGAAGCTCGCGACGTGGATTCGCACGACACGATGGAGTACCGCCGGGCGTTCATGGAGTACGTGACGCGCGGCAAGAAGTCGGATGTCCTGGAATTCCGGGCCGACGAAACGACGCTGCCGAGCGACATCGGCGCCGTCATCCCGACGACGATCATCAATCGGATCGTCGAGAAGATGGAGGAAGTCGGCCGCATCTGGTCGCGCGTGACAAAGACCAGCATCCAAGGCGGTGTGGAAATCCCGGTTTCGACGGCGAAACCCACCGCGGTGTGGCTTGCGGCCGGTCAAGTGGCGGAAAAGCAGAAGAAGGTCGTCAACGCGAAGATCAGCTTCTCCTATCACAAGCTGCAAGTCCGCGTGGCTGTCGAGCTTGTTGCTGGTACGGTGGCGCTGCCGGTGTTCGAGGCGACGGTGGCCGACAACATCGCCGAGGCGATGGTCAAGGCACTAGACGCTGCTATCATTTCCGGCACTGGAACCGGCCAGCCGCTCGGCATTGCGAACCACAATGTTCCGTCTTCCCGGGTGGCCACGCTGTCGCCGGAAGACTTCGGCAAGTACGAAACGTGGCCGGCGGTGTTCGCGAAAGTTCCGCGTTCGTATCGCTCCGGCGTGGCGCTCATCGTGAACGATGCCGACTGGCACAAATACATCGTCGGCATGACTGACACCACCGGCCAGCCGATTGCCCGCGTGAACTACGGTCTGGATGGTACGATCGAAGAACGGTTCCTCGGCCGCGAAGTCATCGCCGTCGAAGACCTGCTGCCGTCCATCGACGAGGCGGACGCTGGCGAAGTGGTCGGCATCCTGGTGCGGCTGAGCGACTACATGGTGAACTCGAACATGGCGATCACGTACCGCCGCTACTTCGACGAAAACACCGACGAGTGGATCTCTAAAGCGACGATGATCGCTGATGGCAAGCTGGCCGATCCGAACGGCGTTGTGTTGATCAAGAAAGCATCCAGCTGAAGGGATGGGTAGTCATGGCGTTGTTGGATGATGTGAAGCTGGCGCTGCGCATTACCAGCAGCGCCTTTGATTCTGAAATTGACGATTTGATCGCTGCGGCCCGCGCTGATCTTAAGTTGTCAGGGGTTGATCCGCAAAAGGCTGACGCCAACGAACCTGATGCGCTGATAAAGAGGGCCGTTATCACCTATTGCAAAGCGAACTTCGGGCTTGACAATCCCGATGCGGAACGTCTGCAACGCGCTTACGACATGATCAAAGCGCACCTTACGCTTTCGACCGAGTACACGTCGGCTGGTGAAACGCCATGATGTGGCGTGATACCGTGAAACTACTGAAAATCGTCATGGACTACAACGAATATAACGAGCCGATCGAAACCTACGTTGAACGAGAGGTATTCGCAAACAAAAAGTCCGTGCGGCAAAGCGAGTTTTACCAAGCGCTAGCCGCCGGCATGAAGGCTGAAATCATGTTCGAGGTGCGTCTGGTCGATTATGATGGTGAACTTCGCCTGAAATACGGTGACAAGGTGTACGATGTCACCCGCACATATGAGCGCAACGGGGAAATCGTTGAGCTGGTTTGCGCGGCAATGGAGTGAGTGGCGATGGCTCGAAAAAGTGAAATCGTCGGCATGAAAGAACTGGAACGCGCGTTCCGCGAACTCGGGAAGGTGCCACAATCGGCGGCCACGAAATCGGCGCGCGCTGGCGGTCAAATCGTGCTCAAAGCAGCCCGTGCAAATGCTCCGGTTGACACTGGGGAATTGCGCGACGGCATCATTCTGAAGCGAGAGAAAACCCGTGTTCGTGGCAAGGCGGTCTATGACGTGATGATGGACCCTGCCAAGAACGACATCTTTGTAAAGACAACGAAAGACGGCAAGCGGTATTATTACCCGGCGTCGCAGGAATACGGCTTTCTCACGCGGGACGGTGGATATATTCCGGGCTATCGCTTTTTGCGCCGAGCGATCGACGAGAACGCGAATCAGATTGAACGGCGCATTCTTGAGGTGGCCGGCAAAGAAGTGGACAAAGCCTTGCGGAAGGGAAGGTAATGCGGGTGGATTTTGAACCGGCTCTTGTGCAAGAACTTAAAACCATCACGGCGCTTGAGAACCGGATTTACCCGCTCACCGCGCCGGAGGCGACGGCTTCAAGCGGCGTTCCATACCTGATTTACGCCAGCAGCGAGGGTTTGCGCGATAAGACGCTTGGCGGGCATCTCGACAGCAAAGAGGTTCGGGCAGAACTCAACATCATAGCCCAAAAGTACAGCGACATGAAGGCGATCACGAAACAGGTGATCGCCCTTTTAATTACCTTCGAGGGGCGGCAAATCGGAACGGACGGGCCGTTCATCGAGGAATTGACCTATCAGATGCCTGTCGAGATGTACGAATCGCAACCGGATTTGTACCGGTGCGTGGTGGAATTTTCAGCATACCTAAGGGGTGATTAAATTGCCGAAACAAAGGGCATTGGGAACAAAACTCCTGATCGGTGATCCGGGGGTGCCCGTTGGGCATCTTACGTCGATTTCGTCTCCGTCGATGAGTCAGGAAACGATTGACGTGACCACGCTGGACAGCCCCGGCGAATATCGGGAGTTTATCGGCGGATTCAAAGACGGCGGGGAAGTTTCGGCATCGGGGTTTTTCGATCCGTCCGATGCCGGGCAACAGGCTGTCTACACCGCTCTGGAAAACAGCGCGGTCGAAAAGTTCACGATTCAGTTTCCGGCCAGCATGGGTGCGTCGTGGGAGTTTGACGGTGTTGTGACGTCGTTCCAAACGACCGCTGAACTGGAAGAAGCGATCGGGTTCGAAATCACGATCCAAGTTTCGGGTAAGCCCACGCTGACGCTGCCGACGGGAGGCTAATGAATAAGCGGCCCGGGGCCATGCGCTCCGGGCTATTCATTTACAACGGGAGGAACAGATTTTATGACCAAACAAAACAACGACGTTGTTATCATCCAACTTGATCGTCCGCGTGAACTTCGATACGGACATAAGGCTCTGAAAACTCTTGCGGCTTTGACGGGCAAAACACTTGAGGACTTGGAAAACCCGACGTTTAACGTCGAGGACATCGAAAAGTTCATCTATTGTGGTCTTCTGTCGGATGCTCGCAAAAATAACGAGACCTTGAGACTTGAGGACATGGAAGACCTTCTGGATCAGGCTCCGTCATATCAGCATATCATCGAGAAAATGCAAGAAGCATTCGCGGCCGCATTTGGTCCGGTGGCGGAGGGAAACGGTCCGGGGGAGAATCAAAACCCTGGGACTGGGACGAAAGCCTGAAAGCGGCATTTAGAGTTGGCGTCTCATTGGATGAGTACAACGAGATGACGCCACACGAACTAAACCTACGCATCCAGGTTTACAACGAGGAAAAGCTGGAAAAAGGTGAAGAAGAATTCATCATTGCATACCTGACGGCGTACTGGAATCGCGTGAAGCGGATGCCGAATCTCAGGAACATTCTCAGCAGCATCAGGCCGCGTGAGGAAATGTCAGACGAGCAGTTGCTCGCACAGATCAAAGCCATGAACGCCGCGATGGGCGGTGAAGTGAAGATAAAGGGGCGGGAGTGATCCCGCTCCTTTTTCTATATCTTTTGCGTGGGCAAGCGTTTGGCTTGTCCTAAAGGGGGTGGTCGGGACCATGGCGGTTGTAAGAAACCTCCTGGTCCGAATATCGGGCTGGGGCTGATTTCTCCGCTCTCCGCCGGAGCATGCAGCAAGTCCAGCGTGACATGGAGAGATTCAAGAAGAATGTTGATCGCACGATGCGGAATGTCTCGACTGTTCTGGCATCGGTCGGCGTCACGCTGGGGCTGCGTGCAGCTGTTAAGGACGCCATGGACTTTGAGGCGGCAATGCAGCAAATCAACCGCCTCATGGGTGATAGCGCGGATGTATTTCGTCGGTGGGTAGATGAGCAAGCTGCTTCGTTCGGTATGGCGCGTTCCGAGGCGGTTAGGTACGGCGCGACATACGCAAACCTGATTAGCACGTTCAGCCGCTCGACCGCAGAAGTTGCGAAGCGCACCGAGGACTTATTGCGCGCATCCGCCGTCATTGCCTCCAGTACTGGCCGCACGATGGAGGACGTGATGGAGCGGATTCGGTCTGGACTCTTGGGCAACACAGAAGCTATTGAGGACTTGGGCGTGAACGTGAATATCGCCATGATCGAGTCCACGGATGCGTTCCGTAGATTTGCCGGCGACCGGAGTTGGCAGCAACTAGATTTCCAAACGCAACAAACAATCCGGTATTTTGCGATCCTCGAACAGGCCGCCGCGAAATACGGCGTTGAACTGGCGCAAAACACATCCAGCCGTCAAGCGGCTTTCGTCGCACAACTGAAAAACGCCCAGCTCGCCCTCGGACAAGCGTTTTTGCCTATATATAACGTCATTCTCCCGGCCCTGACACGGTTTGCTACTGCCCTTGCAAATACAATGAACACAATCGCCCAGTTTGTTGCGGCGCTTTTCGGGTATGAACAAGCTAAGCAGCAGACACAGATGACGGAAGCACAGGCCGGCGCTGTATCTGATTTGGGGGATGCCTATGAAAAAGCCGGAAAGCAGGCAAAGCGGGCCGTAGCCGGTTTTGACCAGCTTAACCTTATCAGCAGCGCTTCTGCCGATGCTGGTGGCGACGGTGCAGGTGGCGTTGCAGCCCCTGTAGAGGCGTCGGGCGGCCCTCTCGCTAAAGTTGGAGAAACGATGAGCCAAGTATCCCAACGCGCGCGCGAGATGGCCGAGAGAGTACGGCAGGCATTCGGAAATCTGGCACAGTTCATCAAATCCAACTCCGACATCATCATTGCCGCACTTGCTGGCGTAGGCGCGGGAATCCTGACAGGCCTGCTTATTACCAAATGGGGCGCAATCACAGCCACCGTAACAAAGGCCGTTGCAGCTATCCGCACGGCATTTGTTGGTCTCGGCACGGCGATTGCCGGGGCTAACTGGTGGATCGTGGCTATCGTCGCTGCCGTGGCGGCACTTGTGGGTGCTTTTGTGTATTTCTATCGCACAAACGAGCAGTTCCGCGGATTCGTGGATGGCATCCTTCGCGCTATCGGAGAGGCTGCTGAGTGGCTGTGGCAGAACGTCATGGTACCATTCGGCCAATGGCTCGCCGAAGTCATGCCGAAGGCGTGGGGTGCCGTGAGTGAGGCTGCGGAATGGTTTTGGAAGAATGTTCTAGTCCCGTTCGGTAATTTCCTCATGTGGATCTGGAACAATGTGCTTGTTCCAGTCGGGCGAGTAATTGGCGAATTACTAACTATTGCGTTTGAGACTTTAGCCAGTGTTGCAAAGGACTTCTGGGAGAATGTCCTGGTACCGCTGGGAAATGCTCTTATTGAGATGTTTGGGCCCGCTGTGGAGGCTGTTTCGTCTGTACTGATGTTCCTTTGGAAAAACGTTTTTGTGCCATTTGGAAAATTCCTTGGTACTACGATCATGGCCGTTTTGAAAGCATTGACTGATGCTTTTGTTGCGTTGTGGCAAAGCACGCTCAAGCCGCTAGCAAATTTTGTAAAAAATGTTCTGATTGTTGTTTTTCGAAATGCGTTCGAGGGGATAGGTGGCGTGATCAACGGTATCAAGCAAACTTTTATCGGCCTCATGAACTTTATCACCGGCGTGTTTACTGGTGATTGGCGGCGTGCATGGCAAGGGGTCAAAGACATATTCGCAGGCATTATGTCCGGTTTGTGGGCGGCAATAAAAACTCCGCTGAACATGATCATTGATGGGCTGAACGCGCTCATCAAAGGCATCAACAAGATCAAGGTAGATGTGCCCGGTTGGGTCGAAGACTTGACCGGTTATAGCTCGTTCGGGTTCAACATCCCGCTGATTCCCAAACTCGCTCGCGGCGGTCTGGCTTATGGTCCGACACTCGCAATGGTTGGCGACAATCCGGGTGCTCGCACGAACCCGGAAGTCATTGCTCCGCTGTCTGACCTGGAGTCGATGCTGGACATGGGACGGACAAACGACCTTCTGGCACGGATTCTTCGGGCAATTGAGCGCGGCCAGAACGTCACCGTGAGCATCAGCCGGAACGAAGTCGGGCAGGCTGCGGCCAGCTACATCAATGACGAGGCGCGGCGCGGTCGTAATCCCCTTCCGGCGCTGTGAGGTGATTGGGATTGTACCTTGCGATTGATGGGCAGGAGATCGCCCATTATCCGTCCGAATTTAAATGCACGATCATGGATTTGGACAACGCCGAGACAACGAAACGGACGGCAGACGGCCAGCTCACGCGAGAACGGATCGCCGTCAAGCGGCAAATAGAGCTTCGTTTTAACGCCATGACGTGGGACAAGCTCTCGGCGATCCTGACCGCGCTCAAGCCTAAATTTGTGCAGATCACATACCCCGATCCGGAGTCCGGGCAGCAGGAGACCCGGACTTTTTACGTGTCTGACCGCGAGTCGGCGATCGCTATTGAGCGCGGCGGGACGTACTACTGGAGCACAGGGTTTACATTGACGGAAAAGTAGGTGAGAGTGTGTATCCAATATCACCGCTATATGACGAATACTTGAAAGAGCGCGCTCGCCAGTGGTCCGTGAAGGTGGACATCGCCGGGACGGAATATGGGATGGACTCGATCATCGACTTCTCGGTCGAGAATAACCTGACGCCGACGGATGATTTCGCGATCGGCCAGGCCATCCCGTCCAAACTGGTCCTGCGACTCAAGACGGCCGATGAGATCCCACCCAATGCCCGCATTGTGCCGTATATTGCGCTGATTCTGCCTCCCGAAATGGATGGGGCAAATGTCGCATGGCAGGATGCGGATGTTGCATGGCAGGACGCTGATTTCCCGTGGCAGGGTGCGATTACCGAATACATGCCGCTGGGCGAATTTTTCGTCGACCGGCGCGAGAAGATCGGCCCGGAAACGTGGGAGTTCGTGGCCTACGACAAATTGGTGTATGCCGATGTCGCCTACGTGTCGCAACTCTCGTACCCGGCGACGATGCAGGCAGTATGGGACGAAATCTGTACCCAGCTCGGCTTTACCTACGACTCAAGCGTCGTGATCGGCTCGTACACGGTCCCGGTCGCGCCGACGGGATACACCTGCCGGCAGGTGATGGGTTATATCGCTGGCGCGAATGGCGCGTCTGTGTACGTGGGCAAGGACGGTACAGTCAAGTTCCGGCGCTATTCGGCCAGCGACGTGCCCGTGATGGAAGTCACGGATGCCGAGTATATCGCCGTGACGGAGACGGGCCCGGCGAAGACGTACACACGGGTTGTCGTGGTCTATGATCCTGACGAGGGGCTCGCGTACGAGGCTGGTACCGGTGACGAAAACCATACGCTCTATGTCGAGTGCCCGTTTGCCACGCAGACCATCGCGGACGCGCTGCTGGTGCAGCTTAGCGGGTTCTCTTTTACACCGATTCAAATGGATATGCGCGGCTATCCGCAAATCGAGGCCGGCGACCGCATCCGGTATGGCCGTGCAGCGCCTGAGCTCACCTGGGAGACGGCCGACATCGCGTGGGAGGACGCGGATTTTTCGTGGGATGGCTTTTATGACGGCGGTCAATCGCTCTGTCTCAACATGACGTACAGCTTCAAGGGCGGTCTGAGCCTCGGCATCGACGCGCCTGCTAAGTCCGAACAGGAGTCCGAGTTTGGCGTAGACGGCACGTTGACGGCAGCAATAAATAGACTGAACCGAAATTCCGTGAAGAAAGGCAAAACGTACTACGGACTCACGATAACGGATGATGAGGGGTTTGTCGTCGAGCGCAGCGATCACAAATCCAAAATCACGCTCAACTCCGACACCATGCGTTGGGACGTGGATGGATCGGCAGCCCTCGAATATGATGCATTCGCCGGAAAACTCCGGTATCGTGGCGACATCATCATGGAAGGCGGCTCCATCTCGTGGAGCGACGTAAACGCTCCTGATATCGATGATATTCCGAATCTTTCCGGACGGCTCACCTATATCGGCCCGACCGGGATTTATACGGGTACGATCAACGCGAATCAGATCAATACCGAGTCACTCTCGGCAATTTCGGCGAACCTCGGCACGGTGACGGCGGGTCAAATCATCGGCGTATCAATTAACAGTGCGGTAATAACGGGTTCAACAATCCAAACCGCAACGTCCGGCCGGCGCATCGTGATGTCGGATGCCTTCCGTTCATACGACAGCAACAACGTCGTCCGGATTTCGATCGAGGACTTTCCGGGGTTCAACTACCATCAACTGCAATTTTTTGGCCAATCTGGAACACGTGTCGGGGTTATGTCGGGGACAGATGGACAGACAAACCTTGCCACCGTGAACAATGCAATGCTTGTTTTGAGGGGTAATCCGATCGCGATTGATACAACGTCAAGCGTTAACTTTCAAGGCGTACCGGTGAGTGGACTGACACTACCTATAAGCGCGATAAGTGGTCTTCAAGATCAACTAAATGCCATCTGGAGCGCTCTAAATAATAAAGCCGACAAAGGGGCGTTTACCCAACCGGCCGGGCCATATAACGGCGGCATACCTATCGGGACTAACCTCATGACATCTGGCGGAGGGGTTGTAACGTGGAACGGAATTCCGGCACATAGTCACGTACAATCGTGACACGCAACCCAATATACTATCCTGCGTATAATTTGGTATAATGTACCTACCAAATTATTGAACGGAGGAAGGGAAATGAGAAAGGTAATTGTATCCTTTGTCGCTGGTATATTGGTTGCGATTGGAACAAGCGCCGCGTATGCGGAAGTAACGTCAATGATCGGGAAACGGGTAGACGGACAGTTTCCTCTTAAAATTGATGGAGAACTGTCTGAAATCCCGGCAATCACGATCGAGGGCGTATCGTATATTCCGCTTCGTGCGGCGGGCGAACTTTTTGGCGCGCAAGTTTCGTGGCTGGACGGTGAAATAATCATGGAGAAGATAAACAAAAATGTAGGTGTATTACCCCCAACCGCTGAAGAAATGGCGGAGGTTGCACGGATCGAACAGGAGCGATTGGACAGGGAAGCACAACAAAGAAATGAAATTGACAGGCAAATCAATCAGTTGCAAAGTGAAATCAAGACCAAAATTATACGCAAACAAGCGGATATCTCCGCCAAGAAAGCAACCATTAAGGAAATCGAGGAAAAAATCGAGGAAAACCCTGAATATATATCTGTTGAGGGGCCTGTTCGCTACAAAGATACACCGCAGTACCAACGGGATTTAGAACGGACTGCACAACTTAAATCGGAAATCGAAGCAATCCAAAATGAAATTGATGCTCTCGAAGCCCAACTCGCCGAACTCGAGCAGCAGAAAGCCGAGCTCGAGGCACAGCAATAACACAAATGCCCCACTCCGGGGCGTTTTCTTTTACCCTCCCTCGCGGAGGGTTTTTACTTTACCGCGAAAGGATGATCCGAATGGAACCGATCAAGGCAGTCTCGATCCAAACGAGCGCGACCTCGGGCGAGCTGACCGAGGACCGCATCCGCCAAATCGTGCGCGAAGAAATAGCCGCCCACGAGGAGCGGCGGCATCAAGAGGTCACGGAGTTTCTTGCTGCGACTGAAGGACTTGTTCGTGGTACTTCTGAATCGCGATTGTAGCGGCTCTTGCGGCAATTTTGGCTACATCCATCGGATATACTGTCTTGCCGAATCGCTTATTTTCGCTTTGAAACTCTTCAACAATGCGTCTTTCTAACTGCTTGAAATCGATGTCCAATGCACAAACCTCCCTTCTCTCGAAAATAGGCCGGGCAGCCTATCCATTCGACAGCATGGGAGGTTTTTCATTGCAAACAAACGTTTGGAGGTGCGACATGCCTAAAATCACACACATTATCCGGGTCGACATCGACCTGTCCCAGCAGCCCGTGCAGGAACTATGTGACGTGATCGCTGCCGTTCTGCCAGCGTATCGAGGGATGGAAAAAGAGATTTTGAGCAAGTTGCGTGAGGCAATAGACGGTCATCTCGAAGTTTTGAAAAAGGAGGATGAACAACGTGGCGCAAATCGAATTGCTGCAGCCGACCGAAAAGATTAAAGATTCCTACGGCAAAATCAACACCAGCCTGACAAACCTGAACAATAATAAGCTTGAAAAGTCAGGCGACACGATGACGGGTCCACTTACGATGACGGCTCAAAATTCGAACCCGAATGCATATTCGCAACCGATCTATATGAAATATGTGGATTCGGGCGGAACCGAACGATCGGCATATTTACAAACGCATCCTACCGGAAAACTGATTTTCCGGGATGGGGTTAATGATGGTGAGCTAACATTTTGGCATGATGGGAACAACCCGGCCAGCGTCGCAGCTAACGGGTACCAAGTATTGGCTAGCGGGCTGATCGTCCAATGGGGGTTTGCCACGGTAGCCGGAAACAACGTCGGAACGCCGATCACCTACCCGATCACTTTTCCGAACGTCGTCGCAAATGTACTCACAGTCCCGCGAGCGAATATAGGGGTCGCTGCCAGTCCAGAAAACCCTACGACGAGCGGGTTTACCTGTTATCAAGGACACTCGACGGATCTCACGGTCCATTGGATCGCGATTGGATGGTGATACCGATGTTTGGGCAAGAACAACCGCAGTATTTTGTCACTTTTGACGGCACCGGCAATATCGCCGGTTTTTATGTTGACACAATCCACGTTGACATCCCCGCGAGCGCCGTCCCGATCACGGTCGAACAGTGGCAGGCATACGCTGCTGCGCCGCACCTGTACAGGCTGGACGGCGAGACGATCCGCGAAAAAACGCCCGAAGAGATCGAGGCGGAGCGCGCGCAGCGGACGCCCGCGCCGCCGACGCTCCAACAGCGGGTCGAGGCGGCCGAGCAGGCTCTGATCGCGCTCATGGAGGCGATGTCCGATGTATGAGTTCATCCGAACGCAATGGATTCTTCGGAAAGTGACGGCCGAGTGGGTTCAGGCTCAGGTACCGCGCTGGATCACGCAGGAACAGGCTGATACGATTCTGGCAACGTCGCAGGTTCCGGAGGGCTCTGCCGAATAGGCGGGGCCTATTATGTTGGAGGGGATACCGTGGAAAATTGGTTCAAACCTGTTGTAGCTGTGAGCGGCGCGGCCGCCTCTTATCTTTTCGGGGGGTGGTCGTCGTTGCTTTCGATTCTGCTTACGTTTGTTGTGTTCGATTATGTAACTGGATTCGTAGCAGCGGCGAAGGAAGGAAAGCTGAACAGCGAAGTCGGCGCGTGGGGGATCGCGAAAAAAGTTGGTGTTTTCGCTATCGTGGCCGCCGCCCATTTGGTGGACACCGCGCTAGGAGACGCTCACCTTTTCCGGGATGCGGCGATATTTTTCTTTCTCGCAAACGAGCTGCTCAGCGTGATCGAAAATGCCGGCCGGATCGGTGTTCCCATTCCGCCCGTCATGCAGCGGGCGGTGGAAGTGCTGCGCGGGAAGGGGGATGTCGGCGATGCGGATCGTCATTGACGCGGGGCATGGTCCCGAGACAGCCGGCAAGCGGTCCCCGGACGGATCGCTCCGGGAATATCATTTCAACGCACCAACGGCGCGATATGTGGCGGACGAGCTCCTGCATGGATATGAGGGCGTCGAAATCCTCATGACCCACGACGACAGCCGCGACGTGCCGCTCAAGGAGCGCACGGATCGGGCGAACGCCTGGGGTGCGGACGTGTTCGTTTCTATCCACGCCAATGCCTATGGGGACGGTGGCTGGAACGACGCAAAGGGTATCGAAACCTACGTCTACACCACCCGCCCGGCGGCCGCCCTGAAGCTCGCGGGGGCGGTGCATCGAAACCTGATCCGCTCGACTGGCCGTCCGGATCGCGGCGTAAAGTCGGCGAATTTCCACGTCCTGCGCGAGACGAAGATGACCGCGATCCTCGTGGAATGCGGGTTCATGACCAACCGCGAAGAGTGTGCGCTTTTGAAAACGGACGAGTACCGTCGGAAGTGCGCGGAGGCTATCGTCGCCGGGATCGTGGAGACATACGGGCTCAAACCGAAGCAGACCGGGCAGACGCCGCCCTCGGATGACTGGCGCGCAGAATTTGCTGCCGCCCGGGAGTGGGCGGTCGAGCAAGGCATCACGGACGGCAGCCGACCGAAGGATACCGTGACGCGAGAAGAGGTTTGGACTATGTTGTGGAGGATGCTGAATGGCGAAGAAAAAAAATAAAGGCGACGTTTGTTGGTACGATATCGACTCAAAACGAAAAACACCAATCGCATACTCCACGGTTGCGACGTCCTACTTGATTTCAGTGCTCGCTGAGCAACACGAGACGATACAGGACGTGTACGAGGCGATCAGGTATGACCCTGAAGCAAAGGCAATCATGCGGGAGTACATCAAGCGTGGGCACGGAAAGAAGGTTGCGAAACGGTATTTTTGCAGTTAAGAAAAAACCCTCTGACTTGGCGCGCTGCTTTGGTTGGATGGTCATTGCGCCGGAAAAAATCAGGTGGTCAGTATGATCAGCGTACTTATTTGCACCTGCCGCGTTAATGATAAAACCCCGCTCAGCTATGCGCTGGGCGGGGTTTTTTTGCTTTGGGCATATTTCTCCGCCCGGTCTTTCCGCCACAGCGGCCGCCCCTCGAACACAGCGTCCGGCCGGGGAAAGCGCCCCCGATAGGTGGGTTTCAGCGCCCGTTGGCCGGCCAGACTGACGTTCTGCTGCGTCGTGCCGAGGAGCCGCGCAAATTCGGCGGCTCCGATCAGTTCGAGGGGCGGGGTCAGTTTCCCCGGACTGCCTCCCACGCTTTGACGGCTGCCTGCATCGCTGCGCGTGCGGCGTCCTCGCTGTCGTGCCACTCGAAGCCGTTGGATCCGTCCGGATTCTCTTCTTCCGGAAGTTCGTCGGCGTAAGGGAACTCCCAGCCCCAGGCAAACGCCACTCGGCCGTCTTCTCCGCGAAGTAGCGCGTAGGCTTCATCGCGGTTCGGGAAATCTTCCCGGATCTCAATTCGTTCAACTTTCACCATAGCGTATAACCTCCTCCTTTTTGATATTGCGGCTTC
>Ga0310829_1000771_pt1 | contig 22345 bp, 21 predicted proteins | sample WT_ome_4_FD_202244 | JGI IMG/M metagenome (GOLD analysis project Ga0310829, IMG submission 202244) | Sorghum-adapted microbial communities enriched on wild type (WT) sorghum from Joint BioEnergy Institute, Emeryville, California, United... ... | reverse complement strand
CTACTGCTTGGCGTACAGCTTCGTGTAGTCCGGCCCGCCGCCGTAGACGTCGAGGACGACGCCACCGACCTTCGAGCCGTGCAGGAAGTTGGTCTTGCCGTAGTGGGTGGGGATGACCGGGAGGTACTTCTCCATGAGCATCTTGTCGAGCTTGGCCCACTCAGCGGGCTGTTCCTCGATGGGCAGAGAGCCGATGCGGTCGATCTCGGAGTTGACCTCAGGCTCGTTGAGGAACGACTTGTTCGGCGCGCTGTTGGGGTTCAGCTCGATCAGACGCCCGTCGAAGATCGCCGGGAACACCGTGGTCGCCGACGGCCAGTCCAGGCACCAACCCAGAATGCGGATGTTGGTCTCGGAGTTCGGGTTGTCCATGTCCGCCCGGCGCTGGTCACGCGGCATCGGGATGGCGCGGGTCTTGAAGCCAGCCGCCTGCAGCTTCTCCTCCCGCACCGCCGACACCTGAGCCGCGATCTCGTCGTCGTTGGCGTAGGACCAGACGATCTCGAAGCCCAGGTGACCGGACTCCTCCAGCATCTTGCGGGCCTTCTCCGGGTCACCATCGCCCTTGGCGCCGTTGCCGATCACGTCGAAGTTCTGCCAGCCGGGGGTCACCTTCGGCAGGATCGTGGTCGCCGGCTCGTAGGTGAACGGGCTGTCACCCGCGGCCTTGTGCAGCGCGTCGTGCGGCCAGGCCACCGCCAGCGCCCGACGCACCTCCAGCGGGATCCGACGGGTGTCGAGGTAGACGAAGAAGGTGCAGGTGCCGGGTCCCGTGAGCATCCGCTCCTCGGGCTCCTTGTTCTGGATCTTCGGCAGCAGCGAGGCGTCCACCCCGTCGTAGGTGATCGCGTACTGGTCCGGGCCCTTGTCAGCGATCAGCTGCTCCTGCAACTTGATCGGGTCCTGCCCGAACTTGAACACGAACTTGTCGACGTACTGGTGACGAGCCGGGTCGGTGTTCGGGTCCCAGTGCTCGTTCCTGGTGAGCACCAGCTGCTTGCCCTTCTGGTAGGACTCGAACTTGTACGGACCGGTCGCCAGCGGGTGGTTGCCGTAGTTCTCCTTGGTGTCCTTGTCCTCAGGGATCGGGGTGAACACCGGGAACGTCGTGTAGAACGGCAGGTCCGGGAACGGCTTGGCCATCTTCAACACGATGGTCTTGTCGTCCGGGGTCTCCACCCCGGCGTAGTCCGGACCGCCACCCTGCTCAGGCGACTTGAACGGACCCTTGTACTTGTCACCGTCGAGGAAGTACGTCTGCTGGTACGTCGGACCCGACGGCAGCTCCTCGGTCGCAAAGGAGCGCTTGACCGCGTAGGCGATGTCCTTCGACGTCACCGGGGTGCCGTCTTCGAACTTGATGCCGTCTTTGAGAGTGAACCGCCACTCGGTGAAGTCCTCGTTGTGCTGGCCCAGGTCCGTCGCCAGGTCCGGCACCAGGTAGTACTTGCCGTCCTCGCGCAGCTCCATCGCCGTCAGCGTCCGCGCCGTCAGACGCAGAACCGCCAAGACGTCGATGTAGTAGGCCCTGGTGGGGTCAAACGTCTCCGGAGCCGCCGACGTCAACGTGGTGATCGTCCCACCGCGCTGCGCGCCAGGAACGTCCTTGGCCGGACCCTTCGCGTCCGGGTCCAGCAGCACCTCGTACCCACCACCAGGCGAGGGGCTCGCGGAAGCAGCCTTCTGCTCCTGCTGCTCCTTCGCCCGCTCCGATGGGGTTGCCCCACCACCACAAGCGGCCACACCCAGCGCCACAACGCCGGCCACGGCCGCTAGTCGTCTCCAACGCATCGAATCTCCCCTCGACCTGCGCCACACGCGCGACACCGCATGCACGGCCCACGCTGTTCCAGTAGCGGGACTCGCTGTGGCGCCGTCGGTCGTTTCCCCGTGATTCCGTTGGTGGTTCTGATCGCTACTGGTGACTGCTCCGTCGATGTGGTTGTCGCCATGTCACGACGTCTGGTGCTCGACCTTAAAGGACGAGATCGTCTCGTTACAGGCCGCTGGATCACAATTCGCCAACGCTTGCGTCACTATCCACATCACATCGGTGCGGTCCTCCTCGCCGTGTCGTAAGACCACCCGGACGACAACCGTGCGGACGACAACCGTGCGGACGACAATCGTGCGGACGACGTGGCGAGTGATCGGCGTGTGGAGTCGGCGCGTGAACGAAGGGAACGCGGGAGCGCGGAAGGGAGGGATGGCGGGCCGCCTAAGCTTTCGACGTGCCGCCGAGTGACGACCCAGCGGGCTCGCACGTGCCGTCGAGGAGCACGCCTCCCGAACGCGCGCCGCTCACGGTGGACGACGTTCGCCGTGCCTTGCTCGGTGCCGACGGTCTGGTGACCGAGCTACGGGTGGTGGAGGAGACCGGATCGACCAATGAGGACGTGCGTGCGGCGGCCGTGGCCGGCGCGCCCGAGGGGACCGTCGTGGTCGCCGAGCACCAGACCGCTGGACGTGGCCGACTCGATCGACGGTGGGTCGCTCCGCCGCGGTCGGGACTGACCTTCTCGCTCCTCCTGCGACCCACGACCGTGCCAGCTCGGCGCTGGCCGTGGCTTCCCCTGCTCGCCGGCCGCGCCGTCGTCGACGGGCTCACCGCGACAACCGGCCTCACCGTTCGTCTGAAGTGGCCCAACGACGTCCTCGTCGACGAGCGCAAGCTCGGCGGCATCCTTGTCGAGCGGGTGGAGACGCCGACCGGGCCGGCCGCCGTGGTCGGCATCGGCCTCAACGTCACGATGACCGCGGACGAGCTTCCCACGGCCCGGGCGGCCACGGGCACGGAGACCGCTCTCATGCCGACGTCACTGCTCCTCGCGGGAGCGCGAACGACGGACCGAGCGAGCCTGCTCGCCGTCCTCTTACGCGCCCTCGAGGCCCGCTACCAGGCCTGGCGCGCCGTTGGGGGCGATCCCGACGCGGGCCCGGGTGGCGGGCTCCGCGCCGACTACCGGGCCGTCTGTGCCACCCTCGGCCGTGACGTCCGGGTCCAGCTGGCTCCCGACCAGTGGATCTCCGGGCGCGCTCGCGACGTCGACGCCGACGGCCGGCTGGTCGTCCGCACGTCGGCGGGTGACCGCGCGTTGGGCGCGGGCGACGTGACGCACCTGCGCTGACCCACGCACCGGGGACCCCAGCGCACGACGAGCGGGCGTGGCGCACGACGGCGAGTTCCTCGCCCGTCGCCGACCGCGTCGCGTGCGATGTCCAGAGCCGGTCGGGCATGATCTGCGTGACGGCGAGCAGGCACGAACAAGGAGCACGGATGGGCATCCCGGCCAAGCTGCTCGGTGCGGACGAGCGGGTCGTCCTGAGCATGCGCACCCACTGGAAGGTCACGGTGGTACCCGTCGTCCTTCTCCTGCTCACGGTGGCCGCGGCGGTCACGATCGTCGTGCTGATTCCGCCCGGGCAGTACCAGCAGCCGGTGCGGATCGCGGTCGCCGTTCTCGCCCTGCTGGGTGTCTGCGTCTACTCGCTCTGGCCGTTGCTCAACTGGCTCGCCTCCACGTACGTGCTCACCGACCGCCGGCTCATCACCCGCCAAGGCGTCTTCACGCGGACTGGTCGGGACATCCCGCTCACGCGCATCAACGACGTCTCCAGCGAGCGAGACGTCCTCGACCGCATCCTTCGCTGCGGCACGCTCGTGGTCTGGTCAGCGGGCGAGCAGGGCAAGATCGTCTTGCACGACGTCCCCCGCGTCGAGACCGTTCAACGCACGATCGCCGAGCTCATCTTCGCCGCCGAGGACGACGACGGGGAGACGCGTCGCGCGCCCGCACGGTGACGTCGCGCACTCGAAGCGAAACCCGACCGCTCGACGAGTCGCCGCCTACGCTAAGGCCATGGGGCGGTACGACGGGCTGGACGTGCGACGGGTGGACCCAGAGGGCCAGGTCGTCGAGCTGGTGCTCAACCGTCCCGAGGCACTGAACGCATTGTCGACCGCTCTCGCGGACGCGCTGGGCCGAGCCACCGCCGACGTCGCCGCCGATCCAGCGGTCCGCGCGGTCGTGCTCTCCAGCGCCTGCGACCGCGCGTTCTGTGTCGGCGCTGACCTGAAGGAGCGCAACACCTTCAGCGACGACGACCTGTGGAGACAGCGCCCGATCATGCGGCGGGCGTTCGGCGGGCTCCTCGACCTGCCCATGCCCGCGATCGCCGCCGTCCACCGCTACGCGCTGGGTGGTGGGTTCGAGCTGGCGCTGTCCTGCGACCTCATCGTCGCCGACGAGACGGCGGTCTTCGGGGTGCCCGAGGTCTCGGTCGGGCTCGTCCCCGGCGGTGGCGCGACCCAGCTGCTGGCCCGCCGCGTCGGCTGGTCCCGCGCCAGCGACCTGCTCTTCACCGGTCGACGCGTGGAGGCCAGCGAGGCGGATCGGCTGGGCTTCATCGACCGCCTGGTGCCACCAGGTCGGGCCCGCGACACCGCGCTCGACCTGGCCCGCCAGATCGCCCGGAACTCACCCATCGCCGTCCGCCACGCCAAGCGGGCTCTGCGCCAGGGCTTCGCGCTCGAGCTCGGGCCGGCGCTCGACGTCGAGGACGCGGCCTGGCGGGCGGCGGCGTCCTCTCCGGACCGCCATGAGGGAATCGCGGCCTTCGTGGAGAAACGTCCGCCGGTCTGGCCGGGTGAACGGCCTCGGTCGTGAGTCGCCCGCCGACGACCAGCCGGAGGGATACTGCCGGGGGAGGTGAGGCCCATGCGGTTGCCCAGCCGAGTCCTCCTGCGCGAGGTCGGGCCCCGGGACGGCCTGCAGAACGAACCGCCCGTCCCGACCGCCGGCAAGGTGGCGCTCATCGACGCGTTGTCCAAGACCGGGCTGCAACGCATCGAGGCGGTCAGCTTCGTCCACCCGAGAGCGATTCCGCAGATGGGCGACGCCGAGCGGGTCTGGTCGGAGATCACCCGCCACGAGGGCGTCGAGTACTCCGCGCTGGTGCCCAACCTCACCGGCGCGCGGCGGGCGCTCGACGTGGGTGTCCGGTCGCTCGAGGTGGTCGTGTCCGCATCGGAACGACACAACCAGGTCAACGTCAACCGGTCCACGGCTGAGTCGCTCGCCGAGATCGAGGCGGTGGTCGACCTCGCCCACTCGGTCGGCGCCACCTGTCAGGTGATCATCGCGACCGCGTGGGGCTGCCCGTACGAAGGGGACATCCCGGTCTCGCGGGTGGTGTCCATCGCCCGGGCCGCGCTCGACGCGGGCGCGGACACGCTCGCCTACGGGGACACCACCGGTATGGCGACCCCCACCAGGGTGGAGGAGCTGGTCGAGACCACGCGGGCGAGCCTGCCGACGGTCCCGTTGGCTCTGCACTTCCACAACACGCGGGGCACCGGGCTGGCCAACGTGCTCGCCGCCCTCCAGCTCGGCGTCACCGAGTTCGACGCCAGCGTGGGTGGGCTGGGTGGGTGCCCCTACGCCCCTGGGGCGAGCGGCAACATCGCGACCGAGGAGGTCGTCCACATGCTCGAGGACATGGGGGTCGAGACGGGCGTGGACCTCGACCTGCTCCTCGACGTCGCGGCCCAGGCCGAGCGGTTGGTCGGACACCAGCTGCCGTCCCAGGTCCTGCGCGCCGGCCCGCGGACCCGCACCGTCGCCAGCTGACGCGGGACGGTCAGGAGCTGGCCTGCTCGCTGTTGGTGGTGGGGCTCGGGCTCTCGGTCGGGTGAGGCGGAAGCGCACCAGTCGCGGTCACCACACGCCAGGTGAAGCTCGAGCCGGAGAACGACACCGTCACCCAGTTCCCCGCGGCCCTGCCGGGCTCCTTGTCCTCGACGTAGGCATAGAGGGGACGACCGGTCAGCGCGAGCTGCCGGGTGCCGTCGGGTCGCTCGACCACCGAGAACGTGCCGTTGATGCCCGGCAACTTCGACGGCACCGACTCCGCGCTGATCTCGAAGGGCCGCCAGGTGACCGAGCAGGCGCCCGCGCACCGAATCCGCCCGGCGGTGTCCACGTTGTTGACGTACAGCGGCCGACCGTGGGCGTTCACCAGGATCTTGCCGAGGCCCCGGACGTCGCGGACACGGATGTCCGGCGTCTCCACCGAGGCTCGGGTGCCTTCGCCGTCCTCACCGTTCGACCCGCCGGACGACCCGGAGCCGGTGCAGGCCGCCGCGGCGAGCGCCAGCGCTCCGAGGAGAGCGGCACCCACGCGGACACACCGGCCGGGAGACTGTGCAGAAGCGGATGTCCACACGGCGTCACGACCTCCCCCGTCGCCGACGTCGGAAAGCCGGGTGACCCACGGCGTCCTGTGCTGGGAGCTACCCGGGAGCCGCGTCGTTCAACCTCAAGCGCTGATCGGTTGCTCCGAGCGCCGACTCGGTTCGACGGGGCCACCCTGAGCGCTGACTCGAGCCACGTCGAGCGCCGCGGCGTCACTGCGAGCTCCGGCGTGGCCACCCTGAGCGCCGACCGGGTCGGGCCGACCGGGTCGGACAGATCGTCCCCGGACCGCCGTACGATCGGGCCATGACATGGAGCGGCCCGGTGCGCAGCGAATCCGACGGTCGCCGAGGGCCGAGTCGAGCCCAGACCGACGTCGCTGAGCCGGTCCATAGCATCCTCCTGGCCGAGGACGACGCGGCGATCGCCGACCCTCTCGCTCGGGCGTTTCGCCGCGAGGGCTACGAGGTCGCCATCACCTCGGAGGGCGAGGCGACCCTGAATCGCCTCGCCGAAGGCGGTGTCGACCTGCTCGTCCTCGATCTGGGGCTGCCCGACATCGACGGCCTGGAAGTCTGTCGTCGACTCCGTGCGGAGGGCAACCGGGTCCCGGTGCTCATCCTCACCGCGCGCGCCGACGAGGTGGACACCGTTGTGGGACTCGACGCCGGCGCCGACGACTACGTGACCAAGCCGTTCCGGCTGGCGGAGCTGCTCGCGCGGGTGCGTGCGCTGCTCCGTCGGGGCGCCCTGGAGGTGCGGGCCGAGTCGACGGGGGAGACCGAGGTCGCGGGCGTCCGCATCGACACCGAGTCCCGCCGCGCCTGGCTCAACGGCAAGGAGCTGCAGCTCACGGCGAAGGAGTTCGACCTGCTGCGGGTCTTGGTCAGGGAGGTCGGTCGGGTCGTGACGCGGCAGCAGCTCATGCGGGAGGTCTGGGAGACCACCTGGTGGTCGTCCACGAAGACCCTCGACATGCACATCTCCTGGCTGCGTCGCAAGCTCGGTGACGACGCGTCGCACCCTCGGTACATCACGACGGTTCGGGGTGTCGGCTTCCGGTTCGAGCGCGGTTGATCCGTCATGCGCCGTCGACTCGTCGTCACGACTGTGGTCATCGCCCTGGTGACGGCCACGCTGTTCGTCCTGCCGGTCGTCATCTTCCGGTGGCGCTACGTCGGGAGCGCGTGGACCGAGACGCTCGCCCTTCTGGGGTTCGGCGTCGTGGCGACGTTGGTCGCAGTGGCGATCGGCGTGTGGCAGGCGCGCCGACTGTCTCGCCCGCTGGTCGAGCTCGCCGCCGCGGCCGAGCGCCTCGGGTCAGGCGACCCTCGACCACACCGCCAGCGGTACGGCATCCCCGAGCTGGACCGGGTCGCCGAGGCGCTCGACACGAGCGCCGGCCGGATCAAGGAGGCGCTCGCCGCCGAGCGCCAGCTCTCCCAGGACGCGTCCCACCAGCTGCGGTCGCCGCTGACGGCGCTGTCGATGCGGCTGGAGGAGATCCTCTCCACCCGGGACCCGTGTGTGGTTCGGGAGGAGGCGGCGATCGCGCTCAGCCAGGTCGAACGCCTGTCCCACGTGGTGGATCGGCTCCTGACACGCACCCGGGACAAGCACGTGGCACGGCTGACGCTCGTGGACGTCGACCAGGTCATCCGCCAGCAGATCGCTGAGTGGCGTCCGGCGTTCGACGGCGCCAACCGGCGGGTCACCGTCACCGGCGAGGCTGGGCTCACGGTCGCGGCGACCCCTGGGATGCTCGGGCACGTGCTGGCGACCCTGCTCGAGAACGCCCTGCACCACGGCGGCGGTACCGTGCTCATCCGTCGTCGCACCACGGGCACGCCGCCCGGCGGGTCTGTGGTGATCGAGGTCTCCGACGAGGGTCCGGGCATTCCCGAGGAGCTGGGGGCACGGGTCTTCGAGCGGGCTGTCAGCGGTCGCAGTGGTACGGGACTCGGCTTGGCCCTCGCTCGCGACCTCGCCGAGGCGGGCGGCGGCCGGCTGGAGCTGATCTCGCGCCGGCCGGCGACATTCGCGGTCTTCCTGCCACGGGTGGAGGACGCCCGCCAGCTCGAGGGCGAGCGTGGAGCGGCCTCGGGCGCTTCGGCCGGATCGGACGGCACCGGCTCAGGGACGGCGGACGCCCGCGCCGCCTCCGGTCGCTCAGGCCGGGGTTCGTCCGGCCGCACCGCCTTGGGGCTCGGCCGGCGCGGGAGGAAGTGAGACCGCCGGCTCCTCGGCGCCCTCACGAGTCGTAGCGCCAGCAAACGAGGCACCGTGGCCCCGTCAGCGCCCCGGATAGGCGTCAGCGCCCTCGGACGCCGCGCTTCCGGGGGACGTCTCGCCTAGGGCATGGGGCAAAGGCCTCGAGGTCAGCGATCAGGTCGGCCGCTGGGTCGAGTGCCTGCAGCACCCAGCCTCGGTGCTTCTTGCTCCAGATCTTGTGCGCGGCTCGGTGGATGTCGGGGGCGGCGTCCTCCGACGGCCACAGGACGAGAGAGTGGGAGGGAAACGGAGGCTTGGGCACGAGCCCCCAGCTCCCGACGGCCGTCCACGGGATCGAGAAGGCTCGGCCGAAGCGGAGGGTGACGTGGAGTCCTTCGGTGTCGATGCGGACTCGTCCTCCGACGGTCGGGAAGGAGAGCGCGTAGATCCCAAGCGGGATGAGCACCAGACCAACCAAGCCCTGGAGGAAAAGCTTCGTGGCAGGACGCACTGCCAATGGGGCGAGGTCCTCGAAGAAGAGGGCTCGGCCAGCGCCGATCGTCGCTGCTGGACCATAGGCCAGGCCGAGGACCAGAAAGAAGATCCCCGCCGAGAGCTGACCCGCGTCGAGCCGGTGAGTCCGTGCAGAGTCGGCCATGGTCGAGCCCTTTCCTGGTCGGTGCCTGGTAGCCATGGTAAGGGCCCAAGATCGGCTGTCGCGTCACTCGGAGGCTCTCCTGCGTGGCAGTCGCGGCGCGTGATCGCGTGGCCGTGGCAGCTGCATCGTCCACCCTTCTGCCGCCGGTCCGAGGAGCTTCCGAGGTTATCCACAGGTTCCAGGCCGTCTGCTGACGCTGGGCCCGAGACTCTGTTGAATGCCCCTATCCTTGTCCTCTCGTAGAGATCAACAAGGGGGACGTGATGGTCGAGTTCGATCCCGAGGCGTTCGGTCGAGGCCTCAAAGGGCTAGCGGAAGGTGAGGACTCTCCCTACATCTGTATAGCCAGGGCCAAGGGGCTCATCGAGGCGGCCGAGCTGCATCCGCTCGCGTTCGGGTTGATCTGCTTGCCGATCGTCAAGGGAACGTACGACGACTCACGAGAGTTCCTGGCAAAGAACCTTCGTACCGGCACGGAGAACATGCATGCGGTTCTCGCCGGACTCAACCGGGTAGCGGCCAACTACCGAAACGCCGAGCAGGCGAACCTCCTTCTTCCAGAGAAGGTCGACTTGCCGGAGATCAAGGTAACCGCGACGAACGCCAAAATCATCTTTGAGGCAGCTGTCGTCTACTGGTGCAAGATGGGCCTTCTCGCGATGCTGGCTCAGAAGGTCAGCGTCGAATGCGCTCGCCTGGCTGTCAGCGCCGGGGTCGCCGCCGCCTTGTGGTTGGGGTTCATGCCCGATGATGTGGCGCTTAGCCGAGCGCACGGCCAGTGGCAGGAGGCCGCGAACCAGCTTGAGAAGTTCAATGATGACATCCTCGTCAAGATGAACGCCCTGAACGCAGCGTGGAGCGGAAGTGAAGCGCAGGAGGCGTTCACGCGGTGGATGGACAACTTCCGCGAGGAAGTCGAAGAGTGTCGAGACGCCGTTGCTAAGGGTGCCGACTCCCTGAAGGATCTTTACGACACACTCAACTCGGAATGCTATATGGCCTTCGTTGCGACAGTTGCGAACCTCATCGTCCTCGCCGCCATGGCGTGTCTGAGTTTGTCGTGTCCGCCACTTTGGAAAGCGGCGATGGAAGCGGTCGGGGCGGTCCTGTCGATCAACACGGGCACTCGGATCGCCTATGCCGCTGCTGCGATCAAGACTGTGCTGTTAGCGATTCGTGGGATCGTGGGGACGACGTTTGTCACGAAGAAGGAGAAGGGCGATGCCGGGAACGGCGTTGACTTCGAGGAGGTGGCGCTGAGCAACGAACAGATCGAGGCCCTCGTACGCGGTGTGAACTCGTAGCAAAGGAGCTTGTAACAAGGGAGGTAGGATGAGCGCGGATCTTGAGGATCACGAGCGGCTCCTCAAGGAGGCGGCCGACCGCCTGGAGCGCATTCAAGCGATGGGCACTCAGCTCACCGAGGTTCGAGGCGAGGCCGAAACCGCGGACGGCAAAGTGCGAGCTGTGGTCCGACCAGGTGGCGCGTTGGAGTCACTCACCCTTGATCCACGCGCGATGAGGATGGCGTCGGAAGACCTGGCTGCGGCGATCGTTGAGGCCGTTGCCGCTGCGACAGAGGACGTCACGGCGAAGGTGGCCGAAGCTATGGAGTCCGTGCTGCCTGGTGTCGGTGCCTCGATCGCCGAGCTGGCTGATCCCGCTGCGCTTGCGGAGGCGCAAAGCCGCTCGGAGCAGCAGATCAACTCGATTGTCGAGTCGCTTCGTCGAGGCTTCTCCTGATCGGTCGGTCAGTGCCGCCTCTTCTGGCGGCGGAGGTCTCGCCGTGGCGGTGGTGCCAGTGCCTCGAGGTCGGCGACTAGCTGCGGTCCTGGGTCGATCGCTTCCACGACCCAGCCTTGGTACTTCTTGTTCCAAAGCTTTCTGGCGGCGTGGCAAACCTCTGGGGAAGCATCGGGTGATGGCCATAGGACGAGAGAGTTCGTCAATCGCCAGAGGCGCGGGGCGAGCCCCCAGCTGCCGACGGCACTCCATGGGATGGAGATGGCCTTTGCACGTCGGAGGGTGAATGCCAGGCCCTCGGAGTCAATGCGCACGCTCGCTCCCGCGGTGGGTAGGCGTAGTGCCCAAACGCCAATCGGGATGCACAGAAGGCCGGTGACGCCCATGAGGAGGAATCTCGCCGCAGGGCGAGCGGCCGCAGGATCTACTCCTTCCGAGAAAGCCTGAATACCTGTGATCGTTCCAATGGGGCCAAAGAGCAGTCCAAGCAGTAGGAAAACGCGACCACCGTTGAGCGAGTCGACATCGAGCTTGTGGGTCCGTGGAGCGTCGGCCATGGTAGGTCCATCTACGTCGTCAGCTGGTCTTGCCATAGTCGCCATGCTAAGGCTTTGATCGAACAACACCTCTCCCGAAGTCCTAGTGTGAGCTGGCGGCCCGAACGTCATGGTGGGTTGTCAGCTGACGGCATTCCCACGGATCCGACCCCGGTGGTGAAGCCGCTCCGCCACCGATTGAGTGCCGTGCCCTGCCCCGCTGGGGTATCGACGCTCTCGGTCTGGATGGGCTGTCTCGTCTGGGGCAGGGTGCGAGTCTCTCGAGATCGGCGATAAGGGCGGCATTAGGCCACAGCGTCTCGAGGACCCAGCCTTGGAGCTTCCTGCTCCAGAGTTTCTGGGCTCTTTGTTGGAGTTCCCGGGTGGCGTCCTTCGATGGTCACAAGACAAGAGAGTTCGCTCGTCCCCAGAGTCTCGGCGCGAGCCCCCAGCTGCCAACCGCGTTCCATGGAATGGTGATGACGGAGCCGCGTCGGAGAGTGACAATCAGCCCATCGGAGTCGATTCGCAGTTGTGCTCCAGCGGTGGGGACGAAGAGGAGGAAACGTAGCCCCAGGAAGAGGCTGGCTAAGCCGAATACCCCCATCCAAAGGAGGTTCCCCACCAAGTGTGCGCCCAATGGAGTGCGGATGCCCCGGAGGAGCTCCCACACCCCCGTGATCGTTGCGTACGGACCGACCATGAGCCCGATGATCAGAAAGGCACGGCCTCCTCGGACCGAGTCGACGTCGAGTCGATGGCTCCGTGGAGAGTCGGCCACGGCGGGTCCCTCCGGGTCTTCGGCTGGAGTCGCCATGGCTGCCATAGTAGGAGCCAAGATCGGCCCGTGTCCTTCCACGAGGTTTCGTCGGGGCGGCGGGAGTCGTGACGGGAACGTCCGACGTGCCTCGAAGCTCTGTGAGGCGATCGGTTAGCCTCCGACGCGTGTCGAAGCTCGTCGGCGTTCCCACGGTTGGCATGGTCGGTGGCGGCCAGCTGGCTCGGATGACCCATCAGGCCGGAATCGCCCTCGGCGTCCAGTTTCGTGTGCTCGCCGAGGGGCCTGAGGTGTCGGCGGCGCGGGTGGCGCGCGACGTCACCGTCGGCGACTATCGCGATCTCGACACGCTGCGGGCTTTCGCGGCCGGCTGCGACGTGGTCACCTTCGACCACGAGCACGTGCCGACCGACCACCTGGTGCGGTTGGAGAAGGATGGCGTCGTCTGCCGCCCAGGTGCGGACGCGCTCGTCCACGCCCAGGACAAGGCGGTGATGCGGGAGCGGCTCACCGCGCTCGGCATCCCGTGTCCGAGGTATCGGCTCGTCGCCGGCGTGGACGACCTCGCGGCGGCAGCGCGCGAGCTGGGGCTGCCACTCGTCCTCAAGGCGACCCGTGGCGGCTACGACGGCAAGGGCGTCTGGGTCGTGGACGACCTCGACGGCGAGGACGTGGGCCGGCTGCTGTCCGCCGACGTGCCCCTCCTCGCGGAGGAACGCGTCGACTTCGTCCGCGAGCTGTCCGCCGTCGTCGCGCGTTCGCCGTCCGGTCAGGCGATCGCGTACCCGGTCGTCGAGTCCGTCCAGCGGGACGGCATCTGCCACGAGGTCGTCGCCCCGGCGCCTGGTCTCCCGGAGGACCGGGCACTCGACGCGCAGGGCATCGCGCTCAGGATCGCCGGCGAGCTGAACGTGTTCGGCATCCTCGCGGTCGAGCTCTTCGAGACCCAGGACGGGCGCGTCTTGGTCAACGAGCTGGCGATGCGGCCGCACAACACCGGCCACTGGACCATCGACGGCGCGGTCACCAGCCAGTTCGAGAACCACCTGCGCGCGATCCTCGACCTTCCGCTCGGCTCGCCCCGGCCGCGCGCACCGTGGACGGTCATGGTGAACGTGCTCGGCGGCGACTACCCGAACATGCACTATGGGCTCCTGCACTGTCAGGCCAGGGACCCGGCGATGCGCGTCCACCTGTACGGCAAGGAAGTCCGGCCCGGGCGCAAGGTGGGCCACGTGACGGCGTACGGCGACGACCTCGACGACGTACGTGAGCGCGCCCGCCACGCCGCCGCCTACCTCACGGGAGAGATCGATGAGTGACGCCTCGTCCGCCACCCCCGTCGTCGGGGTCGTGATGGGATCCGACTCCGACTGGCCGACCATGGAGGCCGCCGCGCAGGCGCTGGAGGAGTTCGACGTCCCCTACGAGGTGGGCGTGGTGTCCGCGCACCGCATGGCGCGGGAGATGCTCGAGTACGGCGAAACCGCCGCTGCCCGAGGGCTTCGGGTGATCATCGCCGGCGCCGGTGGCGCCGCCCACCTGCCCGGCATGCTCGCCAGCGTCACCCCCTTGCCAGTGATCGGGGTACCGGTCCCGCTGCGCCACCTCGACGGCCTCGACTCGTTGCTGTCGATCGTCCAGATGCCCGCGGGGGTACCGGTCGCCACGGTCGCGGTGGGCAATGCCCGCAATGCCGGCTTGCTGGCCGTCCGGATCCTCGCCGCCTCCGACCCGGCTCTCCGGGAGCGCATGGAGAGCTTCCAGCGCGACCTCACCGAGCAGGCGCGCGCAAAGGGGGAGGCGCTGCGGCGGCGACGCCGGACCGCCGGTTTCGGCTGAGGGACGGCCCACCCGCTCAGTCGGTGGACGGGCCGTGGCGTGGCCACTCGATGGCGGGGCAGCGGTCCATGACCATCGCGAGGCCCGCGCGCGTGGTCCGGTGGAAGGCGTCCTCATCCACCACGCCGAGCTGGAACCAGACCGCCTTCGCCCCGATCGCCACCGCTTCGTCCGCGATCGCGCCCGCCAGCTCGGACCGGACGAAGACGTCGACGCAGTCGACGGGGAACGGGATCTCCGAAAGGCTGGCGTATCCCCGCTCGCCGTGGACGGTCTCCGCGCGTGGGTGAACCGGCACGATCCGCTTACCGCGCTCCTGCAGGAAGCGCGCGACCCGATAGGCGGCGCGGTCAGTGTTGGTGGACAGGCCGACGACCGCCCAGGTCTGGCAGTCGGCCAGGATGGATCGGATGACGCGGGGGTCCGCCCACGGCTGGCTCATACCCCGATCATGCCTCGCGCCGTCGCCCTTGCCCACTCAGCGGCGGCCGAGGCCACGGTAGGTCCAGCCCGCCGCCCGCCAGGTGTCGCGGTCGAGGCAGTTCTGGGCGTCGAGCACCTGCCGCTCGGCGACCACCTCGCCGAGCACCGCCGGGTCGAGCTCCCGGAACTCCTGCCACGCCGTCAGGTGCAGCACGAGGTGAGCGCCCCGACAGGCGTCCATGACCGAGTCGGCGTAGCGGAGCGTGGGGAAGACGCGACGAGCGTTCTCGTTGGCCTTCGGGTCGTAGACGCTCACCAGCGCTCCGTGCAGGTGGATGCGACCGGCGACGTTGAGCGCGGGCGAGTCACGGATGTCGTCGGTGTTGGGTTTGAACGCCGCGCCCAGCACGGCGACCCGCTTACCGATCCACTGGTTGCCGAGCAGCTCGCCAGCCACGTCGACGACCCGCTGACGTCGGCGCATGTTGATCGCGTCGACCTCGCGCAGGAAGGTCAGCGCCTCTTCCACGCCCAGCTCGCCCGCCCGCGCCATGAAGCCACGCAGGTCCTTGGGCAGGCAGCCGCCACCGTAGCCGAGGCCGGCGTCGAGGAACTTGCGCCCGATCCGGTCGTCGTAGCCCAGGGCGTCGGCCAGGAGCGTGACGTCGGCGCCTGTGGCGTCGCACAGCTCGGCCATCGTGTTGATGTAGGAGATCTTGGTCGCGAGGAAGGAGTTGGCCGCCGTCTTCACCAGCTCCGCGGTGGCGTAGTCGCACACGACGACGGGTGTGCCCCTCTCGATGATGGGCGCGAAGATCTCCCGGAGGATCTTCTCAGCCCGCTCGCTGCGCACCCCGAACACCAGCCGCGCCGGGCGCATGAACTCCTCGACCGCGAACCCCTCTCGGGTGAACTCCGGGCTCCAGGCGAGCTCGACCTGCGAAGGGTCGGCAGCGAGCTCCGCGATGCGGTCGGCGAGCCGGCTGGCCGTGCCGACGGGCACGGTCGACTCGCCCACGATGAGCGCCGGCTTGCGGATGCGCGGAACGAGCTCCTCGATCGCGGCCTCGACGTACGAGGTGTCCGCCGCGTACTCACCGTCACGCTGGGGCGTGCCCACGCAGATGAGGTGGACGTCGCCGAACTCGGCGACCTCGTCGTAGGAGGTGGTGAAGCGCAGGCGACCGGACTCGACGTTCTTGCGCAGCAGCGGCTCGAGCTCCGGCTCGAAGAACGGCACGCGTCCTTCGGAGAGCGCGGCGACCTTGGCCGGGTCGACGTCCATCCCCAGGACCTCGTAGCCCAGCTCCGCCAGACAGGCGGCGTGGGTGGCTCCGAGGTAACCGGTTCCGATGACGGTGATGCGGTACGTCACGGGCTCAGGCCTCCAGCGTTGTCGCGGGCGCGCGCCAGGGATGGCATCGCCCGCCCAGGAGTCTTCACTTGTGGGTGCACAGCGGGTCAAACCGGCGCGCTACCCCGCGAGCCGCAGAGTACCGCACAGGTCCGGCGAGGCCGCCTCGCTGGCGCGGTGAGGAAGAGGGGTGGCGCGTCGGCCCACGTGTTGTGACCGAATGGCCATCGAGGTACACCTTCGACGAGAGCCAGGCACAGCTCGCATCCGTAAGTTACCTGACAGTAGTATCGCTGACGTCAGCCGGTGGTGTCCCACGAATCTCGGGGGACGAGCCGCCCGCCGAGCTAGCCCGGCGCCAGCGCGACCCGAAGGAGGCGGTCGTGAGCGACATCCCACTGTTCGCGCCCAGTGAGGAGCACGAAGCGATCCGGGAGGCGTGTCGGGCGGTCTGCCGCGACAAGGTGGCGCCTCACGCCGCCGAGGTCGACGAGCGGGAGATCTTCCCCCAGGAGTCGTACGACGCGTTGCGCGCCGCGGACTTCCACGCTCCGCACATCCCCGAGGCCTACGAGGGTGTGGGGGCGGACGCGCTCGCCACCGCCATCGTCATCGAAGAGATCGCCCGGGTGTGCGTGTCGAGCTCGCTGATCCCGGCGGTCAACAAGCTCGGCACGATGCCGCTGCTGCTGGCCGGGTCGGAGGAGCAGAAGCGCCGCTACCTTCCACCGGTCGCGCGTGGCGAGGCGATGTTCTCGTACTGCCTGTCCGAGCCGGAGGCGGGCAGTGACGCGGCGGCGCTCCGCACCCGGGCCGTTCGGGACGGCGACGGGTGGGTGCTCAACGGCGTCAAACGGTGGATCACCAACGCCGGCGTCTCCGACTACTACCTGGTGTTCGCCGCCACCGGCGAGCCGGCCGCCGAGTCGTCGTCCCGCCGACCGATCTCGGCGTTCGTGGTGGAGAAGTCCGACCCGGGAGTCAGCTTCGGCAAGCCGGAGAAGAAGCTGGGCATCCGCGGCTCTCCCACGCGTGAGGTGTACTTCGACAACGTCCGTCTCCCGGCGGACCGTCTGGTCGGAGCCGAGGGCGAAGGCTTCAAGCTGGCGATGCGCACGCTCGACCACACGCGGGTGACGATCGCCGCCCAGGCCGTGGGCGTCGCGCAAGGAGCTCTTGACTACGCCACGGCCTACGTCAAGGAGCGCCGACAGTTCGGGCAGCCGATCGCCGACTTCCAAGCTGTGCGCTTCATGCTCGCCGACATGGCGATGCGCCTGGAGGCCGCGCGTCAGCTCACCTACGCGGCCGCGGCCCGTAGCGAACGCTCCGATCCGGACCTGACGTTCTTCGGTGCCGCCGCGAAGTGCTACGCCTCCGACGTCGCCATGGAGATCACCACCAACGCCGTGCAGCTGCTCGGCGGGTACGGGTATACGCGCGACTACCCGGTCGAGCGGATGATGCGCGACGCCAAGATCACCCAAATCTACGAGGGCACCAACCAAATCCAGCGATTGGTGATGGCGCGCCACCTCCTCGGATGACGTCACGCTCGGGGTCACGCGAGGTTGTTCCCCTGATCTCCATCGACGACCGCGCCTGTGGAGAGCGCGCGGTTGGGGAGTCCTCGTGCCAGGATGCGGGCGTGGAGCCGAGGCTGATCAAGCTGGTTGGTGCGCGATAAAGGGTCTCCGGGCTCGTCGTGGCTGCCCTTCTCGCGATGTTGTCCGCACTGTTCGTCGCACTGCTTCCGAACCCGATCGGGTTCGGCGGCCTGGCGTTGCTCGCAGTGCTGGTCTTCCTCTGCCTCGCGCTCCTCTTCGCGCGGCCCGCTGCCTACCGGTTCGACGAGAGAGGCGTCACGGCGATGGTCGGCCGGCGACGCGTCACCTGGGCGTGGCAGGACATCGCGGCGATCGGTGTCGCGGTCGACAGCAAGGGGCGCGAGTTCCTGGGGTTCCGGTTCGTGGACGGTGTCGCGCCTCCGAAGCTCTCGTTCTGGCTGTACCCGGCGTGGTCCGCTGAGCTCGGCGCGCTCATCCTCGCTCAGCTCAGCGACGTCCCCTTGCTGCGCCCGCTTCGCCGGGGACCGGTGGCGGGAGAAGATCGCCGTCGGATGAGTGACGCCGCGCTGGCGGCCTACTGGTCGTCCTCGGGCAGGAGGCTCGGGGGAACTGGGTTGCCGTCCCGCAGCGCGCGGAACAGCGCCAGGGCCTTGCTCGAGTCCCACTTGACCGCGCTCCCGACCGGTGTTCGGTAGGCCGGGTTCTCGATGGGCACGGTGAGCGTGACCCCCTTGCCGGAGGAGATCGTGCGCATCGCGAGAGCGAATCGCGCGGCGTCGACGATCCCGGTGTCCTCGCCGACGGTGAGCGCGTCGCCCGTCGCCAGGCCGACGCTCGTGTAGCGAATCGGGTTGAGGATCGTGGACGGGCTGAGCGTCTTCGCCATGACCGCCGACAGGAACTGCCGCTGCCGTTCCACCCGGCCGAGGTCACCCTTCGGGTCGAAGTAGCGGGCGCGGACGTACCCCAGCGCGTTCGGGCCGTCGAGGTCCTGGCAGCCGGCGGGGAGGTCGATGTGGGCCTTCTCGTCCTTGACCGGCTTGGGCAGGCACATCTCGACGCCGCCCAGGCTGTCGACGACCTCGACGAAGCCGCCGAAGCCGATCTCGATGTAGCCGTCGACCCGGAGGCCGGTGACGTTCTCCACCGTCTCGGTCAGGAGCTGGGGGCCGCCGTAGGCGAAGGCCGCGTTGATCTTGTTTCGCCCACGACCTGGGATGGGGACGTAGGAGTCCCGGGGGATCGAGATCAGGACCGGCGGCCCGCCGAAGCTCGGCACGTGCAGCAGCATGATCGTGTCGGTCCGTCGGCCGCCGGCGCTACCGGTGCCGAGGCGGACGCGTTCCTCAGGTGTGAGGCCCTCCCGACTGTCGGACCCGACCAGGAGGTAGTTGGTTCCGGAGCTGTCGGCTGGGCGGTCGCCCGTCGGTGCGAACGGAACCTTGTCCACCCGGTTCCACGCGAGGATGGGGACGGCCACGAGCACCACGAGGTAGGTCAGCACCAGGAGGGTCAAGACCCGGAACCACGGGATGCCGCGCCGACGGCGGGGGAGTCGAGGCGCCGGTCGGCTGGGGCGCACCGGTGAGCGGGGGCCGCTCGGCCGTGTCGGGGCGCCCGCACCGTCACGGAGGCGGACGGTGTCGTGCGGGTAGGTCCGTCCGTACGGGTCGTCGTCGCCCGCGTAGGGGTCGTGACGGCTGGCGTAGGGGTCGCGGTACGAGCCCCGAGCGTACGGGTCACGGGTGGACGTGTACGGGGTGTTGCCATACGACCGCGAAGCGTATCCGTCATCCCAGTCCGTGGCGGCGTACCGGTCGCCAGCCGCGTAGTGGCCCCGCGTCGCACCAGCGGGACCGTGCCCGTACGGCGAGCCGCCCACGGTCGGGAGAGCGCGCGTGGCCTCCTCGTCCGGGCTGTACGCCTGGCGGGCGCGGCGACCGGATGGCCGGCGAGGCTGGTCAACCTCGCCGTACAGCCACTCGTACGACTGGTCGTCTCCCCGGTGCGGGGAGCCGTCAGGGTCGTGGGGATAGCCGCGGTTCGGCATGTCGGCACGGTACAGGCTCGCGTCGAGATCCTGTGGCGGCCGCCCGCCGAGCGTGCGCCGTCCGCACCCTGGACGACCGCTCACGGGCGGGCGTAGGAGGAGGCTAGCGGGCAGGGTGACATCGAGCGGCCCCGGCGTGGCATGGCCGGAGGATCGCGCCCGATGTGTTGGTATTCCGGCTATGACGCGCGCGCCACGGGGACAGGGAACGCAGCGTGGACGAGGGGCACAGCCGCGCCGGCCGAGCCTCCAGCGATCGGAGCGCCGGATGTTTCGGCGCGCGGTCACGTTGCTGCTGCTGACCCTGGTCGCACCCGGCTCCGCCCAGCTTCTCGTCGGTCACCGCGGAGTCGGTCGCGTCGCGCTCAAGGTCGCGGGCGGTGTCGTCGGGCTGGCCGTGACGTTGGCCCTGCTCGGTCTGGTGTCGCCGGGCACGCTCGTCGGTCTGCTCGCCAACCCGGCCGTGCTCAGAGTCGTTCACGCGACCTTGATCGTCCTCGCCGTGGCGTGGGTGGCGTTGTTCATCGACGCCTGGCGGCTCGGGGTGCCGTTGGCGTTGCGACAACGACAGCGACTGGTGTCGACGATCGTCACGGTCGTGCTCGCCACGGTCGCGATGAGTGCCGTCCTGACCTCCTCGCACTACGTCACGGTGGCGCGCCAGTCGTTGTCGACGATCTTCGCCGGCACGGAGCCGAAGGACCCCTACGCCGGCCGCTACAACATCCTGCTGCTCGGGGCGGACGCGGGTCCGGGTCGCGTGGGCCTACGACCGGACAGCATCACGCTGGTCTCGGTCGAGGAGACCTCCGGGCGGACGGCGATGTTCAGCTTCCCACGCAACCTTCAGCGGGTGAGGTTCCCGGCGGGCACGGTGATGCACCGACAGTTTCCCGACGGCTTCAGCTGCGGTGACGACTGCCTGCTGAACTCCATCTACACCTGGGCCACCGACCACAAGGAGCTCTTCCCCGGGGTCGACGACCCCGGGATCGAGGCGACCAAGGACGCCATCCGGGGTCTGACCGGGCTCACCGTCCACTACTACGCGCTCATCGACATGGCGGGCTTCGAGGAGCTCGTGGACGCCGTGGGCGGCATCACCATCGACGTCGGACGGGACGTTCCGATCACCGGCCCAGGTGGGGTGCACCGGGGGACGATCAAGGCCGGTCGCCAGCACATGGACGGCTACACGGCCCTGTGGTTTGCCCGCTCGCGAGCCGGCACCAGCGACTACGACCGCATGGCCCGGCAGCGCTGCGTCCTCGGGGCCATGCTCGACCAGTTGGACCCGGCCACCGTCGCGTTGAAGTTCCGCCAGATCGCGGGCGCGGGACAACGCATCGTCTCGACCGACATCCCCGCGAGCAAGCTCGGCGCGTTCGTGGACTTGGCGTTGAAGGCGAGGAATCATCCCATCGTCTCCGTCCAGTTCGTGCCCCCGCTGATCAAGCCGGCGCGGCCGGACTTCGACCTGATCAAGGAGAAGGTGCGGGAGGCCATTGAGGTCGCGACGACACCGGATGAGTCCGAGACGCCCTCGACCGGGACGACGGCGAGTGGAGGTTCGTCGACCTCCGGCAGCTCCGCGGATCCAGCGAAGAGCACCGGCGCCGGCACCCCCGCATCCGGCGAGAGCGGCGAGCGGGACGGGATCGACACGCTCGGGAGCGCCTGCGCGGTGAGCCGCGACTGAGTGGTGTCCAGGATCGGTTGCGACGGCCGGATCGGTCCCCGCTCCTGGGCGCGATGGAGGTCGGTAGGTTGGGCTGCCATGGAAGCCGAGGCAGCGACCTCAGCGGAGGGATGACGTGGTGAACAAGCCATCCGAGGCTGGCGAGGAGGCCTGGCCGCCGGTCTCGGTGGTGATGCCGGTCCGCAACGAGGAGCGTCACCTGCGCGCCGCGGTGAGCCAGGTGCTCGCCCAGGACTATCCGGGCCCTCTGGAGCTCGTTCTCGCGGTCGGGCCGTCGGAGGACCGTACGGAGGAGATCGCGCGCGAGATCGTGGCGAGCGACCCGCGCGTCCGCCTGATCCCGAACCCCGCCGGTATCACGCCGAGCGGGTTGAACGCCGCGATCAGGGAAGCCAAGCACGACATCATCGTCCGCGTGGACGGTCACGGCATCCTCTCGCCCGGCTACATCCGGCGGGCGGTGGAGGTGCTCGACGCCACGGGCGCCGACAACGTCGGCGGGATCATGGCGGCCGAGGGCGAGACGCCCTTCGAGGAGGCGGTCGCGCGCGCCTACCGCAGTCCACTCGGCCTGGGAGGCGGCCGCTTCCACGTGGGTGGCGAGGCCGGTCCCGTCGACTCGGTGTACCTCGGTGTCTTCCGCCGCAAGACCCTCGAGGCGTTGGGCGGCTTCGATGAGACGTTCGTGCGGGCTCAAGACTGGGAGCTCAACTACCGCATCCGCGCCGCGGGCGGAACGGTGTGGTTCACCCCCGAGCTGCAGGTGACGTACCGTCCTCGGTCCACGCTGCCGGAGCTGGCCCGGCAGTTCTACCTCACCGGTCGCTGGCGCCGGGTGATCGGCCGACTGCACAAGGGCACGTTCAGTCCGCGCTACCTGGCCGCGCCCGCCGCGACGGTGGCCTGTGCCGCTGGTCTGGTCCTCGGTTTGGCGGGTCTCGTGGCAGGGCAGCCGCTGCTCCTCGCTGGTTTCGCGGTCCCGGGTACGTACGCGCTCGGCGTTCTCGCCGGCTCGCTCGTCGTCGGCCGCGGGCTGTCCTGGCGGGCGTGGCTGTGGCTGCCGGTGGTCGTGGCGACCATGCACATGAGCTGGGGCGCCGGCTTCTTGCTCAGCCCGGCGTCGTTGGCGCGGTCGGCGGGCTCACGCGCCATGGCGCGCCAGGCGTGACCGACCTCAGCGCGCGGTGGCCTTGGTGTAGGCCTTGACGACGGTGTCGGCGTCACCGTCCATTTTGATGATGCCTTTGTCGAGCCAGATGGCGCGGGTGCAGGTTTGGGTGACGACGTCG
>Ga0310829_1000758_pt1 | contig 22614 bp, 21 predicted proteins | sample WT_ome_4_FD_202244 | JGI IMG/M metagenome (GOLD analysis project Ga0310829, IMG submission 202244) | Sorghum-adapted microbial communities enriched on wild type (WT) sorghum from Joint BioEnergy Institute, Emeryville, California, United... ... | reverse complement strand
CCCTATTGTATCACGAATTCGCCTCGATTGCCTTATTTTTGTCGAGAGGAACGAGCGCTTTTTGCTATCGGAATGATCGCAAAGCGCGAACGAAACGAAGTTTGACCCGAAGGCGGGATTGACAAGACCGGGCGCTTCCGCTAAATTGGTATCGCGTGGAAATCAAAAACATTCGGAGCGTAAGGAAGCACCTTCATCCGGTCGATGGGGGTGCTTTTTGTCATGTACGCGAATATCTGCTGCGCGTCGGTGCAGGGGGTGGAGGCGCTCTGGATCGACGTCGAGACCGACATTTCGCCCGGGCTGCCGCAGGTGAACGTCGTCGGGCTGCCGGACCCCGCCGTGCGCGAATCGGTGGAACGGGTGCGTGCCGCCGTCAAGAACTGCGGATTTCAGTTCCCGCTGCAGCGCATCACCGTCAATCTGGCGCCGGCCGACCAGCGCAAGGAAGGGACGGCGTTCGATCTCGCGATCGCCGCCGGCATCCTGATCGTCAGCGGCCAGCTGGACGGCGGGCTGCTCAAGGGCATGCTCGTCATCGGCGAGCTCGCGCTGTCGGGCGAAGTGCGCGCCGTCCCCGGCGTCCTGCCGATGGTGGAGCAGGCGAAGCGGCGCGGCATCCGGCGGGTGCTGCTGCCGGCGGGCAACGCGGCCGAAGCCGCTTTGATCGGCGGCATGGAGCTGTTCGCCGTCACGCATCTGTCGCAGCTCGCGCACCCCGATTGGGGCGCGCTGCGGTTCGTGCCGGAGTCCGGTTCGGGGCGGCCGCGCGAAGAAGGCGGCGGCGATCCGCTTCTCGCGGAACTCGACTTCGCCGACGTGATCGGCCAGCCGACGGCGAAGCGGGCGGTGCTCACGGCGGCGGCCGGACGGCACAACCTGCTTCTCTCCGGCCCGCCCGGGACGGGCAAGACGATGCTCGCGAAGCGCATCCCGGGCATCCTGCCGCCGCTGACCGGGGAGGAATCGCTGGACGTCACGAAAATCTACAGCGCGGCGGGCAAGCTCGGCACCGGGAAAGTGTCGCTCATTCGCACGCGGCCGTTCCGCTCGCCCCACCATACGATCTCGGCCGCCGGGCTGATCGGCGGCGGCCCGGTGCCGCGGCCCGGAGAAGTGACGCTCGCGCACGAGGGCGTCCTGTTTCTCGACGAGCTGCCCGAGTTCTCGCGCCAGGCGCTCGAGGCGTTGCGCCAGCCGCTGGAGGACCGCGAGGTGACGATCGCCCGCTCCCGCGCGGTGTTCCGCTTCCCGGCGCGCTTCATGCTCGCCGCCTCGATGAACCCGTGCCCTTGCGGCTTCCATCTGCACGAGAGCGAGGAGCAGCGCTGCACCTGCTCCGCCGGTCGCATCGCGGCCTACCGCGCCCGGTTGTCCGGGCCGCTGCTCGACCGGATCGACCTGCAGGTGGAAGTGCCGCGGCCGGCGCTGACGGGCGCGAAGCCCGACGGCTGGACGACGGCCATGATGCGCGAGCGCGTCATGGCAGCCGCCGAGCGCCAGCAGGCGCGCGCCAAAGCGACCGGCGTCCGGTGGAACTGCGACCTGGCGGGCCGGGCGCTGCGGGAGGCGTGCAGGCTGAAGCCCGACGCCGCGAAGCTGCTCGAATCCGCCTATCGCGCCCTCGGCTTCAGCATGCGTAGTCATACAGTCCTCAAAGGTTTCTCAACGTCTTTTTGGTTATTTCTTCTGAATTAATATAGAGGTCAATGAGTACGTTAAGTTTTTTTTAGTATCTTTAAGTTGTTAGAAATTTTGCTAGATGGGCTGCTCGGTTAGAGCAGCCCTTTTTCTTTCATCAGCGGTTCCAACAGAAGCAATTTTCGGACGGCTTCGAGCTGCCACTTTCCGTCGCGGCTGGCCTTCTCGAACAGGTCCGCCACACGAGCGACCAATCCTCTCGGAGTCAGAAACCCGCTGCTGTCGATCTGCGGATAAACCGGCTCCAGCAACAACAGCTTCCTCGCTGCCTCCACCCCCCACTTGGGGTCGTCGAGTTTCTTGCCAAGATCGCGGATTCGCTCGGCCACGGCGTACGCAGCGGCGAACTTGCTGCTCGCCCCGCGCATGTATGAGATCCGCTCCTCGTACGCCTCGAGATCCATGCCGTCGGCGATCACCAGCTCAGCGTACAGCCGGATCCAAGGGAAGTTCGGCCCAGGACAGAACGGCTTCCGGACCGGGTCAATCTGGAAGTGGCCGAGGACGTATTCGCTGTTCAGCGGGATGCGATGGCCGTACATGCGCTGCACTTCAGTCTGGATGTATTTGTGCAGCCAGCAGCTCGCCCAGAACTGATCCTCCGTCAGCTCGCCCTGCAAGCCGTGGTACTCGAGCAGCCGACCGGTTCCCTTCTCGCGGATCTCGTAACCCTCATGTTCGATCCCGACACAATACAGGTTCGGGTTCATTCCCATGCGCTGAACGATCGGCTGCCGACTCGCGCGGATCGCCTCCGTCGTGAGTCCCTGCGTCCACGCGGCCCGCTCGATCCGTACGTACTGGTGAATGACGCCGTCCCTGCCGACGCCGAAATGTGACGATGCGGAGCTGTTCGGATTGGCGAAATGGTTATACATGCTGCTCATTGTGCCGGCGCTTATGTGATTGACGATCGCGATCGGCACGATCTGCTGGCCATTCCGCACGCGGGCGCCGTGATTGCTGATGCGGTCGCCGCGCCAGATCATCTCGATCATCGCCAGCGCCCCCTCAATGTATCTGTCGCGCTTCGTCCGCCTCGTGTTCCGCCTCCGCGGCGTCCTTCCGGGCCTCGACGAAATTGTATCCTGTCACGGCGGCCGTAATGGCGAAGATCAGTTCGTTCCCCAGGTTGAGCTCAAGCACGATGTCCGCCACGATCAGCGCGAAGGCGACGGATGTGAATATGAACTTTCGGCTGTTCACCCGAAAGCTGACCGGAAGACCGTTCGCGTCGCGTACGATCGTGATGAATTCGTGCGCCTTGAAGTAGCCGGCCAGAACCACGACGGCCGCAACGAAGTTGGTCGGCTCGATCTCCACTCCGAGCATCCGGGCGAGCGCCGCGGCGAGGATGCCGCCGATGATTGCGATCGTGTCAGGTTTGATCCACTTTTTCATGGGAATCATCCTCCTCATAATAGTTGAGCTGGTGATAGACGACGTTTCCCGGCCGGCTGCAGCGCGGACACGCGATCGTGCCGCCCAGGACAATGTAGAGAACGTTCTGCGACCGACGGGAAAGCTCGTTGATGTCTCTGAGGTAACTGCATTCGGACATGCAGGTTTCACCCCCAGCGCGGCCATGATGCGCCGCTGGTTTTCCATAATGATCTGCTGGTTGGCGATGTACGCCTTGACCTCGCTTTCATCACTCAGAATCCATGGTAGGAGGCGACGTAGCACGCGCTTCACACGACGCTGCTTGAGCAGGACATAGACCGCCGTGCCGAGCGCACTCAGCGAGAGGCCGTTCTTCCAAAGCGTGTGAGCCACTTCCAGAACCGCATCATACATGCTCCGGATCTCACCCCCTCCGGCCGGATCGGGACCGGGGGAGGAAGCAGCATGTTGTGTGCCGTCCGCCAGCCGCATAAGGCGGCGATGAGCCGGAGCGCGTCATCGCTGAAGTCGGACTCGAGGAATTCGGTTTCATCCATCTCGATCATGCGAACCCCTCCAGAAGCAAAAGGAAAGAGCCCCGTCATCGGGGCTCAATCCTCGTAGTTGGCATCAATCTGGGTTTCGTAGTAGTCGTGACCGCGGCCACCGGTTCCGCCGCCGCTGAGAAGCAGCCACACGTTGAGCAGCACGATGATGATGACCGTGATCACGTCCAGCGTCCGCTGCTTCACCCGGTCTCCCTCCTTCCGAGGGCCTCGCGTGCCAACGCATTCATTTTAGCATCCAGCTCGTCCAGCTTCGAGCGTTTTTGCTGCGATGTGAGCGATCCGCTCTTTTGGATCTGCTTATATTCACGCTGCAGCTTGTCCATTTCCTTCTTGTACGGCTTCATGCGCTCGTACAGATCCTTGCCCTCGAACTCCACCTTGTCGCGGTCGATTTCCTCTCCCTCCGGTGCGGCCAGCTCGGCTCGCATGATGGCGCTGTTCCGCCGCTTGTTCAGGCGGTTCCATTCCCGGTAGAAGTCGTCGCGCACCTGGCCGCCGCCCGCCGTCGAGACAAAGAAGGACCGGGCGATCGGCTGCTCTGTCGGCTTGCGCGCCGGCTGCGGCACCGTCTCGCGCCCAGTGGCGGCCTTGATCCCCTCGTCGATGATGTCCACGGCGTATTGGCCGAGCCCGGCAGTGTAGCCACGGATCGTGTTGTCGATGATGCGTGGGCTGGCAGCATTCGTCTCACCGAGACCGATGCTCGCCATGAACTGCGCAATCTCCTTCGCCAACTCGCTCGTATAGACGCCGTATTGGTCCACTTTCTCGTAGTTCTGCTCACCGGCCGGAACGATCGGCGACTTCCGGAAGAAGGAATAGTTCGTGATCGCCTCGAGCAGCGGCGTCAGCGCCGAGAACAGCATCGGTGGCGTGAACGCCTCCAGGACGGTCTGGCCGTACTGGTTGAAGGCGTCCGGATCGTGCTCTTCGAGCCAGCGTAGCATGCGCTCCGTGCTGGTGGCGAACAGCGCGCCAGCCTCAAACGGTTTCGGGATCCGGACAAATTCACCGGTGCCGGGAATCCCGATCACGAAGAACGTGTCCTTCTGCCATTGCGGGATGTTCTCGTACAAGGCACGCTCCTCGTCCGACAGGTTGAACCGGTTCCAGTAATAAATCGCAACGGCTGGCAGCACAAGCGTCGTGAAGGCGCGCACCATGAAGCTCGCCGGGTTCTGAAGGAAGGACCGCACCATCTTGTCGGTGCCCTGCAACGCGGCGTTCATGAATGCGATCGCGCGGTTGGCCTGCCGTATCGAGCTGCCCGCGCGGTTGAAGTCCATCAGGTCCCGGGCCGTGTAGGCTGCCTCGTACGGGTCGCCTGTCTTTTTCAGTACCTTGGCGAACGCTCCGACCTTCGTGCTGAGTTCCGAGATTTCAGCGCCTTTGCGCAGCAGGTTTACCGTGCCGGAGACAAGCTTGTAGCCGCTCAGGTACTTCGCCAGTTCCTTCGGACTCGTCACCACATTCATGGCCTTATCCCGGAGGCTCAGCCGGAAGACCGCCTTGAGTGCTTCCCGGTTGGCGTCGCGGTCTAGGGACATCAGCGTACCCATCGCGCCGCCGCTGTTGATGAACTGGTCGAACACTTCGGACCGGGTGACGACGTGGAAGAATCCTCGGAAGAAGTCGAGCGGGTTGAAGCCATACTGCACGCTGTTGGTCATCGCGCTCATTACGTCGCGGAACATGTTCCGGACGATGAACTCCGGCGTCAGCGTCGCGCCAGCGCGCAGCACGCCGGCCACGCCGCCGAGGAACTTGATTAGCGAGTTGGTGGACTCGTAGTCCAGCGACAGCATGGCGTCGTACAGGTCCGGATCCCGGACCTTCACAGCCTGCTTCCGTCCGTTCACGAACACGTCGATGACGTGCTCGCGGACCGATTTCCGACCGGGCACGATCTCCACCCACGCGCCGGACCCTTCGATCCGCGTCAGATTCACCAGTTGCAGCCCGACCTTGTTCTTCGCCGCAGCGTTCATGACGAGGAAAGTGTTCTTCACCATCGACTCGATCGGGTTGATCAGCGCACGGCTGGACCCTTCTTCGCTCATGCGTTTCAGCGGACTGGTGATGTTCGCAAACGCCTTCGCCGCGCCGTATCCGCCCTCCCGGAAGCCGGCCACGCCGTCGTCGTCGAAGTATCGCATGAACGGCACATAATGCGGATACTTCCGCCTCAGCTTCGCTACGTCGGCCGGCGACAAGATTCCGGCGTCCTCCAGCAACGTAAGCAGGGCGTTGTTGTATTGGATCAACTTCCGGTGCGTTTCCTTGACAACCGGGTTGTAATCCCATTTGTCCAGGACAGACCGGATCTGCTCGTCAGAGAACGGGATCTTCTTGCCATGCAGCTTCTGCAGATCCAGCGCATGTTTGACCGCGACGTACGTCGCGAAGTCCTTCTCCTTCATGCCGATCTCTTCGAGCGGCCGAACGATCTGCACGAGGCCATCGGCAAGCTTGTTGCCTTCGTCATCGAAGATACCGCGCGTGACGGCCATTTTCGCCCGCTCGGCGATGCCGCGGCTCAGCCGGGCCATCTTGTACAGGGACTCCTTTCCAACGCCCACGCGACCCGTCAGCGCCATCTCCGCCAGCTTGAGCGGGTGCAAGTCGTCGATAAACCGCGTATACCAGCGGTTGAAGCTCGCCGGCTTGCCGATGCCTCCGCCGGTGAAGTCGATCTGGCCGACGGCCTGCCAGTACGGTCCCTGATTGATCCACGTCGCAACGTCACGTTGGACGCGCGCGATCCCGCGCTGCACTTTCTTCGGCAGCGTAGTTTCCACGTGTGCGGTGAATTTCGGCGCGAGCTGCCGGGCTCGCTGCGGGTTCTGGAAGTAGATTCGGAACCATTCGCCGATGCCCTCATCAAACCATTCTGAACGATCATAGTCCCGGTAGTTGTGCTCGCCCATCTCGTCCATCATGCGCAGCAGTTCTTCCTCGAGCGCCGGATTGCTTTTCAGGTTGAACTTCTTCGTCAGGTGATGCCCAGCCTCGTGGGCGAGCGTATCGTAGTCGCCCTGCTCCTGCGTCCGGATGACTTCCGGGTGTGTCTTGTAGAAGCCCTGCACTTCGGGGCCGGTCCCCATCCGTCCGGTGTCAATCGGTACGCCGAGGTTCTTGCGGAAGCTGTCCGCGAGCTGCGTGCGCGAGATCGTTCGCTCCGGCTTCGCCGCAGGGGCGGGTTGAGCCGGGGGAGCCACCGCTGCCGTATTCACGCGTGCCTTCACGCCCTCCGGAAGTTGCTTCATAATCTCCGCCCGACTATTTTCAAGAGTCGCCTCAACTTGATCCAGTGCAGCACGATCGGCCGGGGACGAGACCGATTCTCGAAGCTCGCGAATGGATGCCAGCTCGGCGTCAATATCTTCGATCTCCGGCGGTCGCCACGGCGGGATGAAATCTCCATCCTCCCAATACCCTTCGTTGACATGCTGGCGCGCCAGTTCGCGCAGCTCGGCGTTCGTCGGCTTGCGACCGTGCTGCGCGTAGAACTCCTGATACCAGCGCGGGTTGTTCGAGACGCGTCCGTACCGCCCGACAACTTCGCCATCTTCCGTGCGGATCAGGCCGCCTTGTCTCACTCCGCCGCGCTGCTCCATCTGCTGCTTGAGGAGCTGGTACTGCTGCTCAACCGCTTCCTCGTACTGCTGTTGGATGCGTTCGAAGCGGCGCTGATTGGCGGCCGCTTCGAGCAGACGCGGATCTGGAGCGCCGTCTCCGATCTCGAGGACGATGCGCTCGGCTGGGTGCACCGCGGGGGAGGCGGGCTGCTTCTGCAGATTTTCGATGAACGCCTCAATCTCTCTGTCCAGCGCCCGCCGCCTCTCTGCCCGCGACGGCATAGTAGATGACGAGCGCCGCAGCAGACTGCCTAGAGCGCCGAGATACCCTTCGGCGGCCGGATCGAGAATCGCACCGAGCGCCACGCTCTCCGCAATGTCTCCCAAGCGCTCCCGGAATGTCTGGTCGTTCTCGCCGAACGCAGCCTCGCCGGCCTCGACGGCCGTTTGATAAAGCCCGCCGGCACCGGCCCCCACCGCCGCCATGCCTGCGCCGCGTCCGGCTGACTGAGCCGCCATGCGCAGGCTCGCGCCGGTCGTCGCCGACATCCGACTGGCGAGCGGTGCAATGGTCTTGTCAGCCAGCTGTGGCAAGCGGGAGGTAACCGGCCTCAGGGCCCGGCTCGCTGCACCATACGCTCCACCGATGCCGAGCGTTTCGCCGACGAACTCTCCCACTTTGCCACCGAACAAATGCTCCTGATTTTCAATCAGCTCCTCGCGTCCCTGACGCCTCGCCAGCCAGTTGTGAAGGCCGAACGTAATTGCGTTCGCGCCAGCGCCTTGGAACGCTTCAACCTGATCCACGATGTCACGACCGATGTTCAACATGCGGTCCCATGCTTTCTCCAGCGTGGAGCGCTGGCTCAACCTGTACTGCTTCTCCAGCTCGCGAGCGGAACGCTCGAACTGCTCGCGCTCGCGCTGCTCACGCTTCTGGAGAGCATGCGCCCGGCCCAACTCCTCCGCGCCGCGGAAAAATTGCTCGCGCTCGCGCTCCTCCCGCGCCTTGACGGCGGCGGCGCGGCCCGCCATTTCCTGTTCCCGCGCCACCGGATCGAAAATGATGGCTCGTTCACGTGCGTATTTACTGTTCGGATCGCCAACCGTCGCAACCTGGACCGGGGATACAGAAGCGTCAGTGATCTCACTGCTGACTCGCAGACCGAGACGCCGCCGCTCCTCGTCATATTTGCTCGCCATATTTTTGTTCACCCCCTACCGGGTCGGCAAACCGTAGTATGTCAAAAGTTGGTCGGTGAGATCGTCGCTCAGGTTCAGCGCCAGAATGTACGTCCGGACCGCCTGCGGATTCGTAACCGTGCGCATGCCCGTCTGCGGGTTGTACTGCGTATACATCGCATTGATGTTGTCGATGATCTGGTTCAGAGCGCTTTGTGTAACCTGCGGCGCCGAACGATCCGCCTCGAGGCGAGCCTGATCCAGCGCATATTGGAGACCAAACCGCCGGACATCCTCCTCGAATTTCCGCAGCGCGAGGTCGTTATCGAACCGCCGCTGAGCGAGTAAGGACTCGAGTTGGCGCATCGCCATCTCGTTATCAAACTGCCTTTGTTGCTCCGACACCGTGAGCGATCCGTCCGGCAGCCGGCCAGTCAGCGCAGCCATCAACTGATCATAGTCGAGCTGGTACCGTTGACCGGTAAGATTGAGCGGCGTTGACGGGTCCGCCGCCTGCCTGAACAGACCGCTCCAGTCGGCCTGCGGAGAGACCAGCCGGCCGGTTACAGCTCCGACCGCGAGCGCGGCGTCGAGGTTCGCCTGCCGCTCCGCCAGCGCGGCCGATCGGCCAGCGAGCGTCGGCTGGCCGTTGTATACGCCGAGCAGCGCCGCGAGATCCATCTGACGCTGCCAATCGAGCGCATCCCGCCGAAATTGGTCCTCGATCGCGTCGCGGTACCGGCCATAGTTGAGCTGCTCCATCTCGAAGGCCCGCGTATCGCCGTATTGAAGCAGGTCGAGCAGCGCGGCCGCCTTGTCCGCACCGATCGCCTGAATAAGCGCTTGTTCCTGCTGTGCGGCGCTGTTCTGGAGGGCCGAGCGCTGCTCGGCAATCCTCATCAGGGCGTCCGCTTCCTGCTGGTTGATCGCGCCGATCGCCTGCAGGCGGGACGCGGCCTGCGCCGCCTGCGCTGTCAAGTTCTGGCCGTCGCCGGTCATGCCGAGGTTGGCGAGCAGCTCGCGCAGCGCCGCCTGATCCTGAGCGGCGACAACATCCGCCGCGTTTCTCTGGTTGTACGCCAACTGTTGCGCCTGCCGCTCCTGGGCGGCATACCCCGCCAGCGCTGTTTCTAGCGCGGCGCGCAACGCCGCGAGTTCGGAAGCTTGGCGACTCGCGAAAAGTTGTTCAAGTTGCGCCCGCATTTCGTCGAGATTCGGACCGGTGTACGTCGGCACGTACCCGGTCGGCTGCGCGTTGGTGGGAGATGTCATCACAGGTTGCGGCCCTGCGCCTGCGCCAATCAACTGATTGGTCGGCAGCGGTTGCAACGCCGGCTGTTGCTGCTGGACGTTGGGGAGCGTATATCCGACACGCCGGGCATCCTCTTCAATTCGCCGCATCAGGTCCGTGTCGCCTTTCGCCGCTGCCTCCGTGTATCGGGCGACTTGCCCCGCCACATAAGCGTCCGTACCGCCGTAGTTTGCTTGGAAATACGCTTCTCTTGCGTTCTCGACATTCGGCAGCGTGTACCCTACACGGGCAGCATCGGCCTGAAGACGCTGGATCAGGTCTTGGTCTCCGGCCTTCACCGCCTCAATGTACCGCTGCTGCTGGCTTGTGACGTACCCGGGCGGAAGGGAAGCGGAGGACGCCGACGCCGGTGTGGCGGTCGAAGTTGTAGCAGGCTGCGACTTCGCCGCAGCTGCCTGGTACTGTTGATAGAGCGCCATCGCCTCCGGTGTCGGGTTCGTCAGCGGGATACCCGCCTCGGCCTTCCGCTTGATCTCCGCCGTGTCGAGCGATGTGCTCGGTGCAGGCGCGCTGCTCACCGGTGCCGTAGCAGATTTGCTCGACGATGTTGACGATGTCGAGGCCGTTGTTGTCGTGCTGGGGGCGGGCAGAGCGGCGGGAAGCATCGCTGCAGTTCCGGCCAAAGCAGTAGTTGAAGATACGACAGGTGTGCTGGTGCTTTTCGTTGTCGTAGATGTTGTTGACTTTGTATTCGACGACGAAGCAGATGTCGATTTAGTTGTCTGTTTGGCTATCGCATCTGCAAGTAAAGCCGCGTTGAGGATCGCCATTTCATCACCTCATTAATCGCACGCACGCGGCGTGGAGAGGATCTCGTCTCGTTCCTGTTGAGTGATGCGTCCAATCTGGTGTGCTTGTTGCACTTCCGTTTCTCCGATCCGGCATTGGCGCCATAGAGACGAGAGAAAATTCTTCGCTGCTTCCGACATCGTCAACCGCCTCCCAACAGGATGTTGAGCAGAAGATCCTCGGTGGCCTTTACGCGTTCCTCCAGCGTCGGCGGGGCCGGCGGGCGCTGTGCCCATTCGGCATCGAGTTCCTGTTGCGTGCGCTCGACGATCTGGCCATCCGCCCATCGGAAGCGGAATTGTCCTCTCTCGTTTTGGAGAGGATCAGGGAATGCCTCGTGGAAGTGGCGCGGCCCGTCCTCGACAATCAGGATGTCGCCGGGCTGTGGCGCCTCGAAAGCGTCACTGAATCCGTGGACGATGATCCCGGATCCGTTCAAGCGGATATAGTGACAGTACATCGTTATCCTCCTCACAATTCAGCATCGGCGGTGTAATGGAACACCAAGTCCGAAGAATTGGTGGAATCTGCCGTTCCACCAACAAACCCGGACACGCCTACCCGTGAAAGAGATGCGGTCTTGCCATTTCCGCCTTTATACACCATTCCCGGTGCACCTGCACCGTCGTACAAAGTCACAGTCGGAGCAATCCTTTTGGCAACCTTGAACTGAACGGGAATGTAAATCGGATTTATTGTTGGCACCCCGGAATTGAATTGAATCATGCCATTGATATTTGTTGAACCAGGCGCTGTGTTGATGTCGTAACTCTTTTCAAAGTACCGCTGACACAGCGCCAACTCTTCCGCGAAGCTGCGCGGTTGGTATGGCAGGGCGACGTTCCCCTCATTCAGTTGGACTTGGGCGATGTCGATAACGAACGTCTCCCCGACAGGGAAAAAGAACTCCACACCCAAATTGTCTCCCGGCCCAATAACCTTGCCGGAAATCGATGGTATCGTAACCGTGCAAGAAAATTTCTGCCAGTTTGTCGTCAAGTTGAAGCTTTCACCCGATATCCCGACAACAGATGACCCACCAGAGCCGAAGTTCTGAAAAAATTTCGCGGCCAACGTCCGTGCGGCGTCTGCCTTCGCCCAGAAAGAAATCGTGACCGTTTTTCCGGCAAACGTCCTGACCGATTCGATGCGTTGATGCAGTACATTGAATGTCTGACCTGATGCAGCACTCGTGACGGACACCCGCACGAAATAGCTGGGGTTGTTCGGCACATCGGTCTGGCCGGGTATAAAGGATTGCCGTGAAATCGTATGCTGTTGTCCGGTGCCGTCGTACAAGTTTATCCACCGATCAGCCGTATACGTTCCGGACATGGGATTCGAAAAACTCGTCCCCCGCTGCCACACATCGAAGTTTCCGTTGATGATGGCGTTGCGATACAACCCCATCGACGGCGTGTCCAGCGTCGGAAGATGCTGGTTGATGTAATCCCGAACCTGCTCGAACGGCGCCCACATTTGCGCACGGAACTCATCCTCGCTGGCCGGTGTTGTCGGGAAAGCCGTCTTGTTTTTGAACCCGTCCGGCGGGTTAAATTGAAACGGCATCCTTCGTTATCCCCCTTTACTTCACCTTGCTTACGATCATGAACGGCACCACGATGTTTATGAGCGCAAGGATCTCGTTCAGCCTGTTATTCTGGAACTCGATCTGGAAGTACACAACTTTCTTCGCCTTCGGCTTGATCAGTATCGGCGGCGGGTACTCGTTGACGCCCCATGTCCAAGTGTCCCAGGCGGCGGTGTTCCAGCGGAACGAGTTCACGTTCACTTCTTCCACCGCGACCGTCTCACCGTTTTCGCTGATATACCGGATCGTGTACTTCGAATAGCCGCCGGCTTTCGCCGTGAACCACGCCTTCTTGATCGTCTTGAGCCAGTGAGGCAAGTTGAAGTTCCAGCGCTTCGATCGCCATACGGCGTCTATCGGACTGCCGAAGTCGTTGTAGTTGTTGTGGAACTCGACGAGCCGACCGGCATCCCGGGCGCCGTAATACAGATCCGGACCGTCCTGGATCCAGCAGGCCGCGTTGATCCCGGTCATCGGAAACCAGCTCAGACGCGCTTCGTCCGTTGAGACATCGCCCGTGGTCACATACGGCGAGATCCGGTAATCCCAGACGTACGCGGCATCGCCAACACAGAGCCAATACCGCCCGTCGTGGTCCACGCTCGACGCAGCAGCCAGCTCCGCCGGGCTGTGGGCAAGCAGAGCCGGCAGAATGTTTCCGGCGATGGGGAAGACGTTGCGCTCGTCTTTGATCTGCGTCGAGACGAGAATGTGACCCCCGGTCCGACTGTTGAAAAAGACCACGTTGTTGTCGATGATCTGCACGGTGTCCGGCATGTCGCAACCGACGGCCGCGTTGATCGGATAGAGCGGAAAGCTTGCCCCTATCTGCGTCGCTCCCCAGAATCCCTGTGTCACCGGGTTGCTGTACACGGTAAAGTACAGGCTACGCTCCTTCAAGTACACCAGCTTGTCGTAGTGTTTCGCGCAGGCGACGACGGCCTCCGAACTGGACCCCACGTCCGAGAACTCGTTCTCCGGCCAGTACGAGGCGTCCAGCAGCCCGCTGCGGAACACCCGGTTCGGATAGTTCGGATTGCCCCAGGCAAAGAGCCGCGTGTCGTTCTCGCCGCCGTAGTCGATCAAATAGCGGCAGTTTTTGATCTTCGCCGCGTTGCCGGCGACCGTCTTCGCCGCGGTCACGATGACGTTATTCGGCGCGCCGGCCGGGATAGCGCCGAGCGGCGACGATCCTCCAGCGAAGTCCACGTATGCGTAAGGCGTTGCCGATCGGTCCACAGTGAAATGAACACCCTCGGTTTTCGGGTCGCCATTTACTTCGATTGTGACCGGATCCGGATCGAGCCCGGTGAACGGGAGGTAATACTTCGTTGCCGATCCGTCCGAGCTGAAGCTGATCTTGAATCGAGGTGTAAGGAGATTAGCCTGCTCGTAAGGCGTGCCGCCGCCGTCCGGCGGAGTCGAAATGAGCAGCGTCGGCACGTACGGCGTCACGGCGGACGCGATGAACGATTCGTCGATCTCGACAAAGTCGGCGCCGTTGATGTAGTACAGCTTCCCGTTGAATGGATAGAACTTCCCCTTCCGGTTGGACAAACCCGACATGATCGCTACCGGCGCGCTGCTGCCGTCCTGCCGATAGATCGCCGTCCCCCAGGCGAAGACTTTCTCCCCGGACCATAACCGCTCGTACGCGCCGTTGATCCCCCCGGAGCCGAGCGAAGTCGAATAGACGTACCGCTGCCCCGGACGCTTTCCGAGGATCGAGCCGTTGTCGTAGGGCAGCATGTTCTGCATAAATGGCGACTGGTTGTCCTGGATCTGTGTCGGATCGTTGCGCAGGTTGATGCCGCCATCGAGCAAGATGTTCGAGCCGACGCCGAGCTTCAGTTCTGCCGGTTCCGGCATCCGAGGCGGCCGATTAATGATGATCGCCATCGTCTATCACTCCACCCGGAAGATCAGGTGCTCGGAAATGTTCTGACGGATATTCGCGTACCCGTCATTGAACAGCCCGAGGAATGTCGCCGCCTTCTCCCGCGTCTCGTTGTCCGGCTCAAGACTGAGGACGTAGAAGTTGGCGTAGTAGCACAGGACCATGTGATCGACGCGCGTCTCCGGGAACAGGGGGGAGGCGTTCAGGTCGTACAGCGTCAGGCGGGGCGGCAAATATGAGATTTCGGCCATCAGCTCGTCGCCCGCGCAGCTGTCCGGGAAATACCCGATCGTCTGGTTGCGGATGATCCAGTACACCGGGCAACCGTGCTTGTCATAGACGTTGAACAGCTTGATCAGATCCGGAAACGCTGCGAAGTCGAACGATCGCCTCTCGTCCAGCGTGATCGCCTCCCGGCGCGTCAGGACGTGCTTCTCACGCGCGATCTTGTGGTAGGCGTAGTTGATCCCGGCCATGATTTTCTGTGCCAGCGCGAGCGCCTCACCCTCGTACGTGCCGTTGGCCGATTTGGTCAGGGTCTCGTCGAGATCCGTGGCGCATTGCTGGAGCATTTCGTCCAGCGTCACGATGACCACCCCCATAAATGAGAAAAGGCAGGACGAGAGGGCGTCCCACCCCTTGCGTCCTGCCTTGTGGCGCTAAACCGGCTGCGTATCCTGCTTCTTGATCTCGACGATCGCCGTCCCGAACAGCCGGTGCCGGCGCAGGTATTCGATCTTGTCTTTGTCCGCCTTGTCATCGAGCTCGCAGAATCCGTTCTCGAAACGGATATGCTCGCCCGGGACCGGGACAACGATGCCGTCGACAACGGTGTTCCGCGCCGGCTTGATGCAGAGAACCTGATTCGGGCATCTGCTCTGGAACTTCGCCATGATCCATGACTCCTTTCCGTTCTGACCGTCACGCCGCGCTCGTCACGCCGGTGATCACGGCATGCGTCTTCGGCAGGCGCACTTCGAGGCCGGCTTCCGTGATGTACTGCTCCTTCGTTTGGTCCTCGTCGTTTGCCTGAATGTTCGTTTCCAGCTTCGTGTCGCGGCCGGCCAACGGACGGTATTTCACGTTCTCCGGATCGATCACGATCCCATATCCGCCGTACACCGCGCCCTCGAGGATATGCTGGTAGTTCATGATCGCGTACTCGCCGAAAGGCGTGATGTACCGGAAAATCGCGAGCCCGTACTTCTTGGCCTCCTCGTCGATCATCAGCTTGCCCAACGCCCAGGAGTTGATGATTGAGAGCAACCGCGCCGAAGCCAGGAGGATCTTCCTTTTCGATCCGTACTTGAACACGACCTCGCTGATGTTATTGTCGAACTCCGTCTGCGTGAGCTGGCCGCCGGCGTCGTAATTGTTCTCGGTGAGGAAGGAAAGCAGCCCGCCCGTAGCGCGTTTCGGATGGGGACCGGACAGATCTTCCTTGCGCTCGCCGAACACAAAGGCGCGGGCCATGTCCACCCTGTGCTGGATGCTGGCCTTCATCCGCTGGTAATTGATGTCCTTACCGCCGTACATCTTCGTGGCCTTCTCGGTGTTCGTGACAGCGAACGGCGTCTTGAAGATCTGGGTATAGTTGTACTTCGGCACTTCCAGCGTCGACTTGATCTCGCGCGTCCCGGAACCTTCTTCATTGACGTTGCCGATGATGACGAGCGGATCGTTATCATCCAGATTCGCCGCCGTCGTGACGCCGTAACCGCGGACGACCGTCAGCGTGTTCGTTGCGACATCGACGTTCGTCACGAGCATGACTTCGCCGGTGCGCGGCACCTTCACGATGTCGTTCTTCGTGAAGTAGTTCGCGTTGTCGACGACGATGCTCGTGGCGTTGCTCGGATAGCCGCCGCCGTTGTTGATCGCATCCCAGCGCGGCAGGAGGTCATCCTCCATCCATTCGAACTTGGGGTTGTGCGTCGGTTCCGTGTTCCGCTTCGCGATCTTGAGAAACGCGAGGAACGGCTCCGCGTTCGGCTGCAGGAGCGCGATTTTCTCGCTCATGTCCACGACGATTTTGTTTTGGGTGATGTTTCGTGTGTCGCGTACACCCGTTACGACAGCCATTGGTTTTCACTCTCCTGTTCGTGGATTCACCCGAACAGGCCGCCGTCTTGCGCGGCAGAGAGGAGTCCATCCATTATCTCCTGTTCGGGCGTCTTGGGTGTGTCGGGCTGCCGCTTTGCGGCGACGCCCTGGACACCGAGGCCCTGTTTGGCCTGCCGCGTGCGCTCGGCTTCCGCGCGGCCGGCCTGCTTGGCCTTCTGGTAGACTTGCGCCTTGGTGTCGCCCCACAGCTCGGAGGCCGCCATGCGCAGCACGCGCAACGTTGGCTGCTGGGCAAGCTGCGGGTTGCCGAGCTCCTCCGCAATCTCGGCGACGCGCTCGTAGAGCTGCTTCATGCCTTCCTGCGTCTGGAGTTGTCGGTATTCCCGTGCCACCGCAGCGAGGTTCTGCGATACGGTCGCCGTCACTTGACGCTCAATGATCGGCGCCGTTTGCTGTTGGGCGACATAGAGCGCGACCGCCTGGATCGCGCCGATCGGGTCGACTTTGAACCGGTCCCAGAACACCTTGTTCAGATCCGGTTGTCCAGTCTGCTGCTGGGCCGGGGGCTGAGGTTGCGGGTTCTGGGTCTGTGCCTGCCGCTGGCGTTCCTGCGTGAACTGCCGCTGCAGGTTCAGGTACGCCTTCGCCAGATCGTCGACACTCTTGAACTTACCGAGGATCAAATTTCCATCTTGTCCGGTTCCATCCGGGGACGGATCGTCCTCCGGTTCTTCTTCGCCCTCGTCTTGTTGTTCCTCAGGATCGTCGAAGTCGGGATTGCTTTGCTCGGGATCAACGGCCCCAACAACCTCTTGTCCGGCTTCCGGGGAGGCTGACGGCGGGGTTATCGTTTCATCGCCGAAAATGCTCATGGGAAATGCTCCTTTCGTGGAATAGAAAAAAGCCCTATCGGGCCATTCCACCGTGGTTTTTGTTGCGGGCGCGAAGTCTCATCGCGCCCGCGTCATTTGAAGCAGTCGACGACTGCTTTGAACAGGTAGTCCTTCGTCCGCTGCTCGAGCGGCAGCTCATGGTACGGAACCATGCAGGGATGCTGCTTCTTCTCCGGGTCCTTGACCGGGCCGTAAGTCCACCCGGCCGCCACCTTCTCCCGCATCCAGTTCTCATGCGACTGCTCCGGCGTTACGTCGTTCTCCAAATGGAAAAGAACGCCGTTGATCGCGCTTTCCCGCTGCCAATCCGGCGCATCATCCCATTTCGGCTGCGAATCGTCGCCGATGCTTTGGCAATACGCGCGGTTGACTTCGTGGCAGATCCTTGCGATTTGCTCAGGTGTCATCCTCGTCCTCACCCCCTTCAAGGCCGCGCTGGACGAACGCGAGCAACCCTTCGAGCGCGTTCACTTCGCCGCGGTGCTTGTTGACATCGTCCCAGGTGCCACAATCCATGAGGCGTTGCCTGCTGTCCGCCGCGCGCTCGCGAATGTGCTGCTCGACGAACTGCCACCCGGTCGTCTCGCACATGTGTCGAAGCGCCTCGGCCAGCTCACGCTTGTCCACCCGGCACACCTCCCTGCATCATTTGCAGGCCCATTTCCTGCATCGACGCCGTGTTCGCCGCGCCACCGACCGGGAACAGTGAAGCAGGAGGCGGAGCGGCGGGCTGCTGGCCGGCCGGCTCCGGCGCCGCCGGCAACAGAGCGGCGAGGATTTGCTGCGCATCAGGCGGCAGCGTGGCGATCCATTCCTGCACGGCCTGCTGCTGCACCATGCCCGCCAGTTCCTCGTCGGTCGGCAGGATGTCGTCGGTATCGGTGAAGTCGAACGCCTCCAACACCTTCTTCAGCAGGTTGCGACGTTTTCCCGGGAACTGGACGAAGAACGGATCGCGCGATACGAGGTTGTACAGCTCGACCAGCCGCTGTTTGAACGCCTCTTTGTTCGCCATCGGTTCGACCGACGAGCCGGCCGGTATCAGGTGGAACTCGCCCTGGATCTCTTCCGGCGTAATGATCGGCCAGTTCTCGGTGTTCTGGTCGAACAGCGGGATCAGGCGGATGTCGTCGATGAACTGCTGGTTCATCTGGATCATTTTCCTCGTGACGCCCAACAACAACCGTTTCTCGATGCTCGAAATCAACATGCGGAACCGGATGGCGGCGTTGTTGTCGCGCGCCATGACCTCGGTCGCCGTTCCACCCGATCCGGTACCCATCACGATGTCGTGCGCGCCGATCGCGTCGCGAATGTCCTGCTTGATCGTCGCCTCTTGGTTGAACGATCCCGCCAGCGCGCCATCCGGGGCCGGGAGCGGCTCGAGATCGTCTTTGCTGTCCACGTGAACAACGCCATCTTGTCGCCAGACGAGTTCCTCGCGTTTGATGTTGGCAGATCGGCGAGCCTTCCACATCCGCCGCATCGACAAAGCGCGGTAATCGATCCGCTGGTTACGCTCGACGTTGAGCTCGTCCTGAAGGTCCTCGGTAATGGACATGATGCCGCGCCCGTAGAACTCGCCTGGAATCTCGCAATACACGTCCTTGTCATACGGCTTCTTGCCGTGCCAGTACGGGTTCGGACCCTCGGCCACGATCTGACAGCGATTCAGGATCAGCACGCGCAGGTCGTCTTCCCAATAGTAGGTGAGCTGGTACAGATCGTCGTCGTTCTGGTTCAGATTCTCCTGATCCGTCACGCTCGGCAGCCCGACAGCCGTCATCCTGTAGTTCCGCGCCTCGTTGACCCGGCCGCTGTCCTTCTCCAGCTGTCGCCAGTCAACGCGGATGATCCCTTGGCGCTCCATCTCCTTGAGCTCGGCCTTCGACACAAAACAGTCATGACCGCAGTACCGCGCGTCGTCGATATCCTTCGCGTTCGGGTCGACGTAAAAGAGCCCGAGGTCGATAAACTGCACCTCAGGATCGTCATATACCTTCTCGACCACCTCAACGGTCTGCCAATCCATGATCGGATTGTTGTCGTCGTCCAGTAGCGGGATCTTATCGCCGGTTTCCGGGTCCACCTCGTCCGTCAGCACCGGCTGCAGCTCCTTGCGAGTGACTGTTCGCTCGCGGTACTTCCATGTCGTGTACGCGACCGCCGTGCCGTAGATGCAGAGCATCTTGAGCCCCTCGGCGAAAATGTCCTGAATGTCCATCGGTACGTTGTGCTGATAGTCGATCAGGATCTCCATTTTCTTCGCCGCGTCTTCCCATGGACGGTGCCCGGCGGCGATCATCTCGCGCAGTTCGTCCGGCGAACTGGTCAGCCGACCGCGGCCCGGCGGCAGGCCCTTGAGCGTGACGTATGGACGCGCCGCAAACAACGTTTCGACGAGACGGGGGAGGACCGTCTCGACCATCGTGAAACTGTACGGGATCGAAAGCGTGGAGCCGCGCGGCTTGACCGGCTTGCCGGTCTTGGGATCTCTGAGCTGGTCGACGTAGTTGCGGTATCGCTTGTAGTCCTTGAGCCACTGATCGCGCCAAAACGAATCCCGTTTTTGCTCGGCGTATTGGATGCGATCAATGTATTTCTGCAGGTTCTTCTGGCGCTGCTTAAAGCTCGCCACGGACAACCCTCCTTTCCAGCACCGGGCGGCCGACATAGTACATATGACCGGAGCCCGAAATCACGAGCAGCGGGCGGCCGCAGACCGAGCATTCACGGATAGCGTGAACATCAGCATTGTGTGTCGTCACGAATTCCCTTGATCCGCAGCTCGGGCAGGTGACGTAGACCATGACGCCGATCAGGTCATCGTCCGAGTATCGTATTCGCACGGTGCGCTGCGGCATCAGTATCCCGCCCTTCCGAATGCGGATTCGTATTCCGGTTCGTAATAGTCTTCCGGTACGAGCTGCATGGACTGCTGACCTCGAGCATGGTGCGCGATCGCCAGCGCCATGATCAAGTCGTCGTGTTTGCCCGGAAGCGCCTCCGGCTTGCCGCTCTCGGTCCGGACGAACGTCAGCATTTCGCGCAATGTCTCGATGTCGTTGATCAGCTCGATGTGCTCGCGGACAATCTCGACCAGATCGGCAATGATGACCGGCCGCGTGACCGACGTCGTCCGGAACCCGTGTTTTTGCTGCTCGGGCTCGTTGTAGTTGTCCAGTACCTCGCGCCGGTACTGGTTCCAGTAACCGAGCCGCTCGAGCTCCTTGACCGGGTGCAGGTCAAAGTTGATTTCGATCGCGGCCAGCGCGTAGTTGTAGAATTTACCCAGGCAGTACATTTGCTTGGCATACAGATCCGTGTCGATGTGCCCGTGCCACACCGCCACTTGCTCGCCGGTGATGTTGTCCAGCACATGGCTGCCGGAATAGTCCTTGCCGCCCTCGGCCGTGTCGCCGCCGAGCACGTACGGCCGGCGCGGCTCCGGCGCTCGGTAAATGGTGACGTAGCCGTTCGGATCCGGAACGAACCGGATCGACGAATCGACGATCTTCTCGCCAACGTAATCGAACGTAAAGTTCCCGCGGAGCGGCGGCTGCTCCTTGTACCGCGCTTCCAGCAGCTCGATTCGCGCCATGACCATCCGCGTGTCGAACACCGGTGTGCCGGAAAGAATGAACGCCTCGAGCGCGTTCGCCGGATACTCCTGCTTAAATGCATCCTCTTTGCTCATGTCCGGTCTGGACGGCATCTCGCTGATCTTCCAGCGGCGCCACTTGATTTGCTCGGGCGTCAGCTGATACTTCTCGATGAGCTCCAACTCGGTTTCGTCGTATTCCAGTACTTCCCCCGGCGCGAGCGGCAGGCGGTACTCCGGGTGCTGGTGCCAGCCGAAAAAGTGCGGTGTCCAGTTGTTCAGCCCGCGCACAGCCTCGTCGTACGTCTGATGAAAGTAGTTCCCGACGCCGTTGGCCGTGGACTCGATCACGACCTCGCCGTCCGGCGGTACGGCTTGCAGGAGCCCGGTCATGATCTCCTCTGGGTTCGGCCAAAACGCCACCTCGGAGCAGAGCAGGTAGTTGATCGTCATACTGCGGCCGAAGGTCTTCGACCCGGCCGTGCCGACGATGATGCGCGAATTGGTTCCGACGAAATAATATTCCTTGCGGTTACCGTACTTCGGCCGGTTCTTCCCGTTGTTGAGCTGCTCTTTCTTCGCCTCCGGGAGCCGCTCATACATGAGCTGGACGGCCTGAAAGAGTTTCTGCGTGCTCTCCGAATCGTGCGCCACGATCGCAACCGTGATGTTTTCCTCGTTGACTGCTCGCTCAAAGAAACGCGCCAGCGTCAGGGTCGAGAACCCGAGCTGGCGAGCCTTGAGGATGATGTCGCGTTTCGTCTTCGCGCGCCAGTATGCGTCCTGGATCGGATTGAACCGCAGCAGGGTGACGCGCTTGTCCTTGGTACGAATGTATATTCGGTCCTCGATGTACCGGCGCGGCTCCGGGGTCCACACCGGCCGGTACTTGACTTGCACCGACTCCTTGATGCGCTCGTGGATCTTCGCAAGCAACATGTCGCCTCACCCCTCGGCATAACCGCGCAGCTCGCGCTGCTGCTCGACTATCCGCTGCATGCGCGGATTCGCGGCGATGTGCTGCTCGGCCCACTCGAACGCCGCGCTTGATCCGTGGATCTCGGCCTCGGCGCGGCGGAACGCGTCGAGGAACAGGAACAGGTATTCCTGTATCAGGTTAAACTCAAACGCTTTTTCCCTTAGCTCTGCAATAAATTTGCTGTTCTCGCGAAGCTCGCGGTTCAGCGTGGCGAGCGTTGAGACATTGCGCCGGATGTCTTCGGCGAATCCGGCAGCCCACTGCGACATCGCCGTATAATCCAGATCCACACCACCGTCTCGCAGCTCGTCGGCGAGCTGCTGGAACCGCGCCTCGACAATGTCCGGCAAATCGAGGATCCAGTCGAACCGGCCGGCAAGCGTCTGCGTCGTCTGATACTGCAGCTCGATAAGGTCGATGTCGCGATCGAGGATCCGGGCGACCTTGTGCGACTGCTCGCGGCGAACCTCGAGCGACGCCGGTCGCTTCGGTCGCTTTGGATCGAACGCCAACCGATGTTTTTCGGCCTCCTTGGCCGCGCGGATCGCGCCGGCCTTTCCGCCTGTCGCCTCCAGGTATCGGACCACCGCCATGTGACTGATTTTCTGGTTGGCGGCCGCCGAACAGTCTTCAGCGATCTGCTGCGGATTCTTCCCGGCGTTGATCCCGGCAGCGACAACCGCCTGCAGATTGAGCTGGACGATTTTCAGCGGCTTTGCCAAAGATCACGCCCTCCTCCTCCTTAACGTTAAAATTTCGCTCGATATCGTTATGGTTTAACGTTAATCGCCCCCAAAATGACGGATGGAGCGCGAATAACGTTAAACCCTGCTCACTATATGTGGGCATTCGTACGGGAGGAATCTACACATGGCGACATGGCGGGGTGACTTGTCAGCACAATTTTTTCGAAAATAGAACGAATGTTTGGGTTGACGAGGTAAACCTTTCGGGGTAAAATGAGGTCAACAATCGACAATGGAGGGATTTCGAATGGCAACCAAAACGTACCCGGTTTCCCGGAAGATGCTCCATGACGCGGAAATGCAGCGTGTCCGCCTGCTCAACCGCCACA
>Ga0310829_1000755_pt1 | contig 22649 bp, 12 predicted proteins | sample WT_ome_4_FD_202244 | JGI IMG/M metagenome (GOLD analysis project Ga0310829, IMG submission 202244) | Sorghum-adapted microbial communities enriched on wild type (WT) sorghum from Joint BioEnergy Institute, Emeryville, California, United... ... | reverse complement strand
TCGACCTTTCCTCCTTCAGAATTTCCAGCACGATTTGGGCTTTTTGTTCCGGTGTAAACGTTCTGCGGATGGTTGTCATCAACTAAGAAACTCCTTTTTTGTTGTCTAGTTTTCGTAGTCCATTATAACGATCCCCTGCGGAGATCCCGCTAACGGAACCACGTTCCGTTGCAGACGGCTTCGGCGCATCCGGTGCGACCGATGACGGCCTCTAACGGAAACGTGTTCCGTTATTCCAACACGATCCCCTGCGGAGATCCCGCTAACGGAACCACGTTCCGTTGCAGACTGCTTCGGCGCATCCGGCGCGGCCGATGACGGCCTCTAACGGAACCACGTTCCGTTATTCCACCACGACCCTCTGCGGAGATCCCGCTAACGGAACCACGTTCCGTTGCAGACGCCATCGGCGCAACCGGCGCGGGCGATGCCGGCCGCTAACGGAACCGTGTTCCGTTATTCCACCACGATCCCCTGCGGAGATCCCGCTAACGGAACCACGTTCCGTTGCAGACGCCATCGGCGCATCCGACGGTCCGGATAGACATGCGCACCCTTCCAATGTCAACCTGACACCAAGCAACAAGTTAACAAAAACGGCAGATGTGTTCCCGGCAAAGCGCTGAAGCCCCCAAGACCCGATGCGTGGCACATCCACCGGCAACCGGGACGCGAACGGCCCCTGACCGCTACCCCTTGCGGCTCTGGCGATATCCCCACAGGGTAAACAGAACGCCGATCACCGTCACCAGCGCCGCCGCTAACGGAACGGCCCGCAGTCCGCCTCCGATGCCGTAGTCGATCACAAGACCGCCCAGATAGGCGCCCAGGGCGTTCCCCAGATTGAACGCCGCGATGTTCAGCGTCGAAGCCAGCGTCGGCGCTTCCCGGGCCGCGTTCAGCATGTGCAGCTGCAGCCCGGGCACGGTGCCGAACGCGGCCACGCCGAGCAGGAAGACGAGGATGAGCGCCGCGATCTGCGATTCGATCAGGAACCCGAGCAGCGCCAAAATCGCGGCCAGCGACACCAGAATGCCGATGAGCGAAGGCATCAGCGCGCGATCGGCCAGCTTGCCGCCGACGATGTTCCCGACCGTGATGCCGATCCCGAACAATACGAGAATGTAGGCGACCGATTCGACGGGAAACCCGCCGAGATCGACGAGCAGCGGTTTGATGTACGAAAAAGCGGTGAACACGCCGGCGAAGCCGAAAACCGTCATCAGCAGCGCCACCTGCACGGCCGGCCGTCCCAACACCCCGATTTCGCCGCTCAGCCGGGAAGGCGCGGCCTGGATGCGCGGGACGAGCGCCATGACGCCGATCAGCGAAATGACCCCGATGACGGTGATCGCCCAGAAGGTCATGCGCCAGCCGAACGTCTGGCCGATGAACGTTCCGATCGGCACGCCGAGGATGTTCGCGATCGTCAGGCCGGTGAACATCAGAGCGATCGCGCCGGCCCGCTTCTCCTTCGGCACGAGCTCCGCGGCAACCACGGACCCGACGCCGAAGAAGGAGCCGTGGGTCAAAGACGCGACGATGCGGGCGAACATCAGCACGCCGTAGGTCGGCGCGATCGCCGCGATGGCGTTGCCCGCGATGAAAATTCCCATCAGGAGCAGCATCAGCGCCTTGCGCGGCATCCGGTGCGTGCCGATCGTCATGAACGGGGCGCCGAAGGCGACGCCTAGCGCATAGCCCGTGATGAGCAGCCCGGCCTCGGGAATCGACACGCGCAGATCCTCCGCGACTTCCGGCAGCAGGCCCATGATGATGAATTCCGTCATGCCGATGGCGAAGGCACCGAGCGTCAGCGCGTAGATGGCCAGCGTCGCGCCTCGCTGCGAAACGACCGTTTCCGCGCGGATCAGTTCGTTGGGGTTCAACCGAATCGCTCCTTCCGGAATATGTTGTTCGTCGAACCCCATTGTACGTCCGGACCACCCATAATACAAATTATGTAAATTCTAATATTTAATAAATAAATTTATGAAAACAGTCGCATTCCGCCACACTTGCGGCATGCCCTGTCACGCAACCGGGTGTCGGCATACCCGGTCACGACAACCGAGGGGCGGCATGCCCGATCCAACAACCGGGGGGCGGCATGCCCTGTCACGCAACCGGGTGTCGGCATACCCGGTCACGACAACCGAGGGGCGGCATGCCCTGTCACGCAACCGGGTGTCGGCATACCCGGTCACGACAACCGAGGGGCGGCATGCCCGATCCAACAACCGGAGGGCGGCATACCCGGTCACGACAACCGAGGGGCGGCATGCCCGATCCAACAACCGGAGGGCGGCATACCCGGTCACGACAACCGAGGGGCGGCATGCCCGATCCAACAACCGGGGGGCGGCATGCCCTGTCACGCAACCGGGTGTCGGCATGCCCGATTCGACAACCAGGTGTCGGCATGCCCTGTCACGACAACCGAGGGCGGCATGCCCGATCCAACAACCGGAGGTCGGCATGCCCTGTCACGCAACCGGGTGTCGGCATACCCGGTCACGACAACCGAGGGGCGGCATGCCCGATCCGACAACCAGGTGTCGGCATGCCCGATCCGACAACCGGGGGTCGGCATGCCCGATCCAACAACCGGGGGTCGGCATGCCCGATCCGACAACCGGGGGTCGGCTTGCCCGGGCACGACAACCGAGGGGCGGCATGCCCGATCCGACAACCAGGTGTCGGCATGCCCGATCCGACAACCGGGGGTCGGCTTGCCCGGGCACGACAACCGAGGGGCGGCATGCCCGATCCGACAACCAGGTGTCGGCATGCCCGGGCACAACAACCGAGGGGCGGCTTGCCCATTCGCGACAACCGGGTGTCTGCATGTCCGGCCATAACAAGCCGGCCGTCAGACATGCTCGCGGATGATGTTCATGGCGTGCCGGATTTCGGGAAAATACCGGTGCTTGCTCCGGTACGCGAAAAACAGCTCGTTCCGGACGGACAGGTCCCCGTAAACGATCCGGACCTTCGCGTCTTTCCCGTCCTCCAGCATATAGGTGGGAACGACGCTCAGACCGGCGCCCGATTCGACGAGCCGCAGAATCATGTGCAGATTCGGCACGATGTAGGGCGCGTAAAGCTTCGGGCGCTTCTTGAAATGCTCCCGCCACACCCTCCGGATGATCGGCAGTTCGGGCCCGTACGCGATCCACTTCCGGGAGGCGAGCCAGCGGTCCTGTTCATCCGGGTCCCGGGTTTCGGGCACCTCCCAGTCCGCCGGCGCGACGATGACGAATTCCTCCTCGCACAGCTTCTCGTACTCAATCCCCGGCTTCATGAATTTTTTCGAGATGATGACGAGATCCGTCTTCTCCGCTTCCAGGCTGTCGATCAGCTCCTCCGCCGTGCCGAAATGGGTAATGGAGCAGGTTCCGAACCGGGTCAGCAGCGGGAGAATTTTTTCCTGGTAGAAATCCGGCGCCGAACCGATCTTGATCCATTTCAGCCCCGGCAGGGAGGACGTTTTGATGTCCGCGCTCACCTTTTCGAGCGCCTCCACGAGCGGCGCCACCTCGGAATACAGCAGCTTGCCCCGCTCGGTCGGAATCATCTTGCGGGCGATCCGCACGAACAGCTTCTCGCCGACCTCGGCTTCCAGGGAGGCCAGATGCTGGCTCATCGCCGGCTGCGTCATGAAGCGGGCCTTGGCCGCCTCCGACACCGAATTGTGGCGGTAAATGGAGACGAAGCTGCGGTACCACTCAAAATCGATCACGGGAACACCCCCGCCATCCATTTTATCCGAAACCATGCGGCCTGGAACGGGACGCGCGGCGCATAAAAAACGGCCGTCCGGGAATCCGCTGTCCCGGCGGCCGTTGACCGCGCTCACACCTCGATGTAATTGTTCCGCGCCAGCTTCCGGTACCAGAAGTAGCTGTCCTTCTTGATCCTGGCTTGCGTCTCGTAGTCGACGAACAGGATGCCGAAGCGCATCGAATAGCCGAACGCCCATTCGAAGTTGTCCATCAGCGACCAGGTGTAATAGCCCTTGACGTTCACGCCCGACTCGATCGCACGGGCCACCTGCAGCACGTGCTTCTTCAGGTACTCGATCCGGCGCTGGTCGCGCACCCGGCCGACCGCGTCGGGCTCGTCGTTGTAGCAGGCGCCGTTCTCCGTGATGTAGATCGGGATGTCGCCGAACTCCCGCTTGATGTACGTCAGCACGCTGTACAGCCCCTGCGGGTAGATGTTCCAGCCGATGTCGGTCTTCTCCCAGCCCATCGGCACTTCCTCGAATCCGAAAATGTCGCCCTTCTCCGGATTGTACCGCCCGATCGCGCCCGTGTAGTAGTTGATGCCGAGGAAGTCGATTTTCGAGCCGATCAGCTCCATGTCGCCGGGCTCGATTTTCGGCTTGCCGCCGAGCTTCTCGAACCACGCGACAAGCTTCTCCGGATACTCGCCCGTCATGACCGGACGGAGGAACCACTCGTTCAGCCAGCCGCGCCGGCGCCACGCCGCCTCGATGTCCTCTTCCCGGTCGGAGAACGGCTCCGCCCATTCCGTGTTCGGCGCGATGCCGATCTGGCCCTGGATGCCGAGCTCGCGGAACAGGCGCACCGTCTTGCCGTGCGCCACGAGCACATTGTGCGCGACGTCTATCGCCGTCTGCAGGTCGCGCAAGCCCGGCGCGTGCGCGCCAATGTAGTTGGAGAGGAACGAGATGCACCACGGCTCGTTGAACGTCGCCCACAGCTTCACCTTGCCGTCGAGCGCGCGGAACACCGTCTCGGCATATTTCAGGAAATGATCGATCGTCTCGCGGTTCGCCCAGCCGCCGCAGTCCTGCAGCGCCTGCGGCAGATCCCAGTGGTACAGCGTCAGCATCGGCTCGATGCCGTTCGCCAGCAGCTCGTCCACCAGATTGCGGTAGAACTCGACGCCCTTCGGATTGACCTCGCCCGAGCCGTCCGGGATGATGCGCGGCCACGCCACCGAGAACCGGTACGACGTGATGCCGAGATCCTTCATCAGCTTGATGTCGTCTTTGTACCGGTGGTACATGTCGCAGGCGACGTCGCCGTTGTCGCCCTCCCACACCTTGCCGGGCGTGCGGCAGAACGTGTCCCAGATCGACAGGCCGCGCCCGTCCTCCTGGTACGCCCCCTCCACCTGGAACGCGGCGGTCGCGGTTCCCCAGACGAATCCCTTCGGAAACTGCACGATAGCCAAATCCATTCGCTCCTTCCGTCATGTTGCGCGCATGCCGACGCGGCGAACGCGCGTCCAATACGCTTCACGTCCACCATTGTAAAAGATAAACCGCCTCGTTCCACTCTCCGGTTTGGCCATGGTTGTATGCGATTTTGCCATCTCTTGCTTGTTCCAGCAGGATCAGGTCGGGCGGGCATGTTCGGGCCTCCGCCGTCATATTTTGGCCATATAGCCGGGAAAAAAGGATGACGGGGGGCGGAACGCATGGCGGAAGAAGCGGGAGGCTTCAGCGTCGGGCGGGCGCTTGTGCTGACGGCCATCCTGGGCCAGGCTTACGCGCAATACAAGAAGCCGACGGGCGCGATCGTCCTGCCGCGCCCATACCGGATGACGGCCGCGTTCACGGGCAAGGCGTACGCGGGCGACCCGGCGGCGCTCGCCTTCCTCGCCGAATCGGAGCGGGACGCCGTCCTCGCGTTCCGCGGCACGGTGCGCACGGACGAATGGCTGTCGGACGCCCTGTTCCGCCAGATCGCCTGTCCGTTCGCGCCCGCCATGGGGTTGACGCACGCCGGATTCTCGGCCATTTACATGTCGATGCGCGCAAAAATAACGGAAGCGATCGCATCGATCGCTCCCGCCAAACCGATCTTCATCGCCGGCCACAGCCTCGGCGGCGCGCTGGCCGTGTTCGCCGCGGCCGACCTCGCGTCCGGGGGAAGGCGGACCGTCGTCTACACCTTCGGCGCGCCGCGCGCGGGCGATCCCCGCTTCGCCTGCCGCTTCGGCAGGCTGGTGACCGAATCGTACCGCGTCGCCAATCCGCACGACATCGTCACGCAGCTTCCGCCGCCGGTCTGCCGGGTGCCGGCGACGGGCGTTTTCTGCTTCTACCGGCACGTGCCCGATCGGATTCGGGTCGAGTTCCGTCCGGGTTCGAACGACGGCAACCACGCGCTCCGCGGATATTTCCGCGCGCTCGCCTTCCGGGCCCCCGCCCTGGCGGCGTCCCTCGGCAGCGCGTTCGAGGGAGAGGAAGACTGAGCCGTTCGCCCCTTATTGACCGTCGACCGAACGGCGTTCTTCGGTTCCGGACACGTCGCGGCGTCCGTTCCTGCGCCTGGTGACGATCTCATGGACGATGACCAACGAGACGACGACAAACGCCAACGCAATGAACCATGAAGGCTCACCCATATAGAACGTCACTATAACCCTCCTAACGACATGATCTATATTTTTCCGGTGCTGTTCATGAAACGTGAACTACATTTCCTGATTATAGGAGAATCTCACGAAAAAATCAAGGAATTTTTCACGTTTTATGAATGGAAAAAGGTGTTTGTTCACTCATCGTGTACAATGTTATCAACCCGCGTTGTCGGACCGCGTCAAATAAACCACCATCAGGACAGACGGGTGAATGCCCCATGATCGGCGAACGGCTCAGAAAATTGCGCAAGGCGAAAGGCATGACCCAGGAGCAGGTGGCCGCGTATCTGAACGCCGCCAAATCCACGGTCTCCCAATACGAGAACAACGTGAACGAACCGGACCTGAAGACGCTGGTCAGGCTGGCGGACCTGTTCGGCGTGACCGTCGACCACCTGTTCGGCCGCGAACCGGCGGACAAGAAGGAAGACAAGTCCGGCTGGCCGCAGCTTTTGAAGGAGAACCTGACGGAAGAGGAAGCGGAGTACCTCCAGGAAAGCCTGGCCATGTACCGGAAATGGAAGGCGCGGCGGTCGAAGGATTCGAAGAACCAGAAGGATGCGAGGGATATGAAGGACAGGAGGGAAACGACATGACGCGCCGGCCGGAACGCATCGCGACCGCGCTCGTCACGGGAGCGGGCGGCGGCCTCGGGCTCGAGACGGCCGTCCTCCTCGCGGCGGCCGGCTTCCGGGTGGCGGCCGGGCTGCGCGACGTCTCCCGCTCGGACGCGCTGCTGGAGCGGGCGCGGCAAGCCGGCGTGGCGGAGCGGATCATGCCGCTCCAGATGGACGTCACCGACGCCGGCCAGATCCGGGCGGCCGTGGAGGCGGCCGAATCCGCCTTCGGCGGCATCGGCACGCTCGTAAACAACGCCGGCTTCGCCGCGGGCGGGTATACGGAAGCGATCCCCGCGGAAGTCTGGCGGCGGCAATTCGACGTCAACCTGTTCGGCGCCGTCGAGACGGTCCGCGCCGTCCTGCCCGGCATGCGCCGGCGCGGCTCCGGCCTGATCGTGCAGGTCGGCAGCGTCAGCGGCCGCATCGGCATGCCCGGCTTCGCCGCGTACAACGCGTCGAAGTTCGCGCTCGCCGGGTGGAGCGAGGCGCTGCGCCACGAGCTGCGGCCGCTCGGCATCGGCGTCGTGCTGGTCGAGTTCGGCTCCTATCGGACCGGCATCTGGAACAAGGGGCTCACCGACCTGCCGGAGGATACGCCCGCCGATTACCTCCCGCAATACCGGCGGATGCTCGACCTGGCCAGGCATTCCGCGGAACGGGCGCCGGACCCGCGGCTCGCGGCCGAACACATCGTCCGCATCGTGCGGGGGCGCGGACGTCCCCGCCGGTTCCAACACCCGGCCGGAGCGGGCGTCAGGCTCGGGTTCGCGGCGCGCGCGCTGCTGCCGTGGACGCTCTGGGAATGGTCGCTCGGCCTGGTCATGGACCGCAAAGACGAATGAAGGCGAAGTCGCATGTCGCGGCTTCGCCTTTCGTTTGCCCCGGTCAGGGCAGCAGATAGAACAGGATCGCGCAGAAGTGCAGCGCCGATCCGGCGACGACGAGCAGATGCCAGACGGCGTGGTGGTACTTGAGCTTCCGCCACAGGAAAAAGACCGTGCCGACCGTGTACGCCAGCCCGCCGAGCACGAGCAGCGCGAGACCCCCGGACGGCATCCGCTCGGTCATCGGCCCCCAGGCGACAACGATGATCCAGCCCGTCGCAAGATAAAGGAGCGTCGACACGACCGGGTATCGGCCCGGAAAGATCGACTGGAACGCGATGCCGAGGAAGGCCGCCGTCCAGACGACGCCGAGCAGCGTCCAGCCGAGCGCGCCCTGCACGGCGTGCAGCACGACCGGCGTGTAGGTGCCCGCGATGAACAGGTAGATGCAGGCGTAGTCCATGATTTCGAACAGGCGTTTCGCCCGCCCCTCGGGCAGGCTGTGGACAAGCGTCGACGCGGTGTAGACCAGCAGCATCGCGGCGCCGAATACGGTGAAGCTGAAGACGTGCAGCGGCGTCCCTTTGACGGCCGCGAAGACGACGAGCAGCGCCAGCGCCGCCAGGCTGAGCACAGCCCCGATGCCGTGCGTGACGGCGTTCGCGATTTCTTCTTTCCGGGTGAAGGTACAGGTGGCTGACAATTCGTTTCGGATCCTCCCTTGCCCGCGGACATGCGTCGAGGCCGGCGGCCGCGCGACGTTCCCGGGCGCTTCAGCCCATTATACGCCTATCCGGAGAAAAAAGCGAATCCGCACGGAAAAGGGACCTTTCGCTTCTTCCGCGAACGTCCCTCTCCTGCCGGTGTCTTTTGTCTCAAAAACCGCGTTCGTACTGCTTCGGCGCGATCTCCTTCGAAAGCCCCGTCGTCTCCCGGATCGCGTGCAGCGCCCAGTACGGATCGTACAGCATGCCGCGCGCGACGCCGACGAGATCGGCATCGCCGTTCTTCAGCACCATCTGCGCCACCTGCGGGTTCTCGAGCCGGCCGACGGCGATGACCGGCACGCCGAGCGCCTCCCGGAACGCGCGGGCGAAGGGCACCTGGAACCCGGGCGTGTTCGACGGCTTCCGCTTGCCGGGCGTCCCCTCCCCGCCCGACGAGACGTCGAACATGTCGACGCCCGCCTCGACCAGCCGCTTGCCGAACGCGAGCGAGTAGTCGAGGTCGTAGCCGCCGTCGACGTATTCGACGGCCGACAGCCGGAAGATGAGCGGCATGTCGGGCGGCAGCACCGCCTTGACGGCCCGGACGACTTCTTCGGCGAACAGGACGCGGTCGCGCCCGTATTCGTCGTCGCGCCGGTTCGTGTACGGCGACAGGAACTGGTGGATCAGGTAGCCGTGCGCGCCGTGCAGCTCGACGGCGTCGACGCCCGCCTCCACCGCGCGCCTCGCCGCGTCGGCATACTTGACGACGAGCCCCTTCACTTCTTCCGTCGTCAGCGCGCGCGGCGTCCTATACCGCTCGCTGTAGGCTTCGGCCATCGGGCCGACGGGCACCGGCGCGTCCTCCGCCTTGCGGCCGGCGTGCGCGATCTGGATCGCGACCTTCGCGCCGTGCTCCTGGCACGCGCGGATGATCCGCCGGAACGCCGGCACATGGTCGTCCGACCAGAGCCCGAGGCAGCGGTTCGTGATGCGGCCGTCCGGCTCGACGTTCGTCATCTCGATGATGATGAGTCCGGTGCCGCCGATCGCGCGGGAAACATAATGCACATAATGCCAGTCCGACGGCGTGCCGTCCTCGGCGTACACCGAATATTGGCACATGGGCGGCATGACGATGCGGTTGCGAAGCTTCAGCCCTTTCAGTTCAAACGGTGTCTCCAATCCGACCATCGTGTCACATCCTTTGCTCGTTATTGCCGCGCGGGCGGCGGACTTTTCCTTCGGGTCCATTATAGTGGATTGCGTCCGATCGGAAAAATCGGATTCTTCTTGTTTTTGTCGGCTGTGGCGCGAAGAAAACGCCAAGAACGGGCTGATGCTCCCGATTTCCCGGCGTGGGCCGCGGATAAGCCATTGTGCTATAATGATCGGGAATTCACCACGAGAAGCGGAGGAGTGCACCAATGGGAACCATTCTGTGCCTGCACGGTTTCGGTCCGTCCGAGCAGGAGAAGATCCGCCGGGTCGCGCCCGGCATGAACGTCGTGTTCGGACGCACGGCCGATATTGAGCCCGATGTCTACCTGGATGCGGAAGTGGTCTGCGGCTGGAACGCGCAGGCGGCGGATCTGTGCCTGCGGGAAGGGGCGAAGCTGCGCTGGGTGCAGACATGGTCGGCCGGCATCGACACCTTGCCGCTCGAGCGGCTGCGGCAGCGGGGCGTGCTGCTCACCGACGCCGCCGGCGTGCATTCGATCGCGGTCGCGGAGACGGCCCTCGCGCACATGCTCGGCCTGACGCGCGGCATCCATCTCGCCGTGCGCAGCCAGACCGCCGGCGAGTGGGCGCGGCCGTCCGCGCTGCCCGAACTGTACGGCAAGACGGCGCTCATCGTCGGCGCCGGCGCCATCGGCACACGGATCGCGGAGCTCGCGCGCGCCTTCGGGATGCGCGTGATCGGCATCCGCCGCACGCCCGCCCCGCAGCCCGGCTACGACCGGGTCGACGGGATGGACAGGCTCGACGAGGCGATCGCGGAGAGCGACTACATCGTGAACGTGCTGCCGGGCACGCCCGAGACGCGCGGGATTTTCGACGAGGCGCGGTTCCGCCTGATGAAGCCGACCGCGTTCTTCATCAACGTCGGGCGCGGCTCGAGCGTCGTGACGGAGGCGCTGGTCTCGGCGCTGCGCGAGCGTCGGATCGCCGGCGCCGGGCTCGACGTGTTCGAACAGGAGCCGCTGCCGGCCGGGCATCCGCTCTGGTCGCACGACAACGTCATCCTGACGCCGCACACCGCCGGCCACACGGACCGGCTCAAGGAGCGGGTCGCCGATCTGTTCGCCGCGAACCTTGAAATTTATCTGCGCGGCGAGACGGACCGGCTGATCAATCTGGTCAACTACGACAAGGGGTATTGAACCTCCCCTTATGGGGAAGGGTTCAATACCCTTTCTCATGGGGGCGGGCTTATGCTCCCTTCCTCATGAGGGCGGGGCCATACTCCCCTCCTCATGAGGGCGGGTTCAGGCTCCCTTCCTCATTGGGCGGGTTCAGGCTCCACTCCTCATGAGGGCGGGTACATGCTCCCCTCTCCTCTTTTGCGGCTTATGGCGGGTCCGCGCGGCGGGTGGCGATCCGTTTCCGGTCGGTGCGGGTGAGGGCGGATGCGTCCGGCGGGAGATTTTGGCTCCGGTGACGGTTAGGGCGCCGGAGACGGCTGCCGGATGGGGGATGGCTGCCGGGGCGGCGCCGGTTCCGCCGGCGCGGCCGCCCGCCGCTCCGACGGTTGACCCGCGGGACGGAGCGACCGGACCAGCCAGTTCATGACGGCCGCGGCCGTCCGCTCCAGATTCGTGGGCCGGTCCGGAGCGCCGGACGGTCCGTGAACGAAATAGTCCTTGTGCCCGCCGTCGATCGCGACCCCGGCGATGTGCCCCGGCGCCCACCGGCGCGAATCCCAGACCGGGATGCCGGCGGCCCCTCTCCGGATGCCGCCCCATGTGCCGAGGCGCGTGATCGGGTCGCGGACGCGGCCGCGTTCGTCCGCCGCGTAGAAGTAGGCCGTCCGGTCCCGCAAAGCGGGATGGATGCGCACTTTCGGCGAGCCGATCTGGACGATCCGGCAGTCGCGCACGGCGCCCTCGGCCAGCAGCCGCCGTGCCGCGTGATACGCGGCGACGCCGCCGCCGCTGTGGCCGATCAGCACAACGGCGCGGCCCGCCGAGCGCTCGCGGATCGCCTCGACGATCGGATCCGCCGGCGGCGCCGCCGCTGCGCCGCGCGTCGCAACGATGATCGAAGTCGCGTCGCCCGGATTGTCTGGATTGTCCGTTCGGGGCGTCAGATTGCCGGCCTCGCGCGGCGCATTGTACGTTCCAGACGCCGGAATGTCGGACTCGTGCGATGGATTGTATGTCCCGGGCGCTTGAATGTCGTCGGACTCGTGCGGCGCACTGTCCGTCCCGGGCAGCGGAATGTCGGACTCGTGCGGCGGAATGAGCGTCCCGGGCGACAGCCGCCGGACCAAATCGCGCGCCACCTGCCGCACCTGGCGCATCAGCGGAAAGGTATGGTCGCCGTACGGATACAGCACATGCACATCGGCAATCGCATACCCCGCCTCGATGCCCATCCGCTTCAACCGTTCCGCCGGTTCCCGAAAATATGACGGCCATGTTTTGACACCGGCGAGCAGATACAGGTCGACGCCGCCTGCGCCGCCTGCGCCGACACTCATGCCGTCTTTGCCGCTCTTGCCGCCATCCATGGTGTCTCCGCCCCTTTCGGACAAAGTGTTGGAACGGGTCTCCCGTACGAATTCACCAGGTATCACCCATTATGCGATTTCGGCGGACGGATTTCCATTCGGGTATCGGCTTGTTGTCCCGCCTGCCGCCCGAGCGGGGAACCGCCCGGGCGGCGCGTCATCCGGTCCGGGTGCCGCCCGATGCGCCGCCCGTGTGGTTCGCCGTCCGATCGGAAATGTCGCCCGCCGTCTCTCCCCAAGTTTCTTCCTCCGATGTCCGTGGTATACCTGTTTTTCCGCGTTGCTGTCCCGGTCCGGGCGGATGCCGGGAAGAATAGGCGAAGTTTTTTCCTCTATTCTTGGGATTTGGCGAAAAGAACGCGAAATAGAGGAAAATACTTCTTTTATTTTTCAAAAATCCGGACAAAAATCATGATTTTGAAGAAATAGAAGAAATAATTTCTTCTATTTCGACAATATTCCAGGTTTTCATCGGAATAAAGGAAAAAAATTCGCTTATTGGGCCGGGATGGCCGGGTCGGGGATTCCTTCGGCGCGCAAGAAAGCAAAAATCCCCGCCCAAAGGGGGCAGGGATCCGGACAGGCCGGGAGAAGCCGGGAGAGACCGGGACAGGCCACGTGCCGCTACAGTTGCAGCACCACTTCATGCCGCGCGCCGTCGTCGACAAGTTCGACGTACCAGCCGCCGGGAGCGGTCATCGGCGTGCGGCTGTCGTGAGGCGCGGAAGTATCCGGCGTCCGGTCAGCCGCGGACCCGGCGGTATCCGTCCGGACGGCCGCAGTCTCGGCGGAATCCGGCGTCCGGTCAGCCTCGGACCCGGCGGTATCCGGCGTCCGGGAAACAGCAGCCCCGGCGGTGTCCGGCGTCCGGTCAGCCTCGGACCCGGCGGTATCCGGCGTCCGGGAAACAGCAGCCCCGGCGGTGTCCGGCGTCCGGTCAGCCTCGGACCCGGCGGTATCCGGGGTCCGGGAAACAGCAGCCCCGGCGGTGTCCGGCGTCCGGTCAGCCTCGGACCCGGCGGTATCCGGCGTCCGGGAAACAGCAGCCCCGGCGAATGCCGTTCCGCCGCCGGGCGACGCCGGCTTGCCGTCAATCGTGAGAACCGGTCCGGACCCGCCGCCGGCCTGCCGGTTCCGCACCTCGATCGCGTACACGCTGCCGCCGTACCGGTACTCCGCCCGAAATCCCGGCCATCCCGCGGGGATGCGCGGCTCGAGCCGCAGCCGATCGCCTTCCCGGCGGATGCCGAGAATCCACTCGATGCCGGCCTGGTACATCCAGCCGGCCGCGCCCGTGTACCACGTCCACCCCGCCCGGCCGCGGTACGGGTTCGACATGTACACGTCCGCCGCCATGGCGTACGGCTCGCCAAGGTACACCGCGATCTCGCGCGGCGAGGCGGTGTGCCGGATCGGGTTGAGCATGTCGAACAGCTCGTAGGCCCGGTCCCCGTCGCCCAGGATCGACCAGGCGACGATGCTCCAGATGACGCCGTGCGTATACTGGCCGCCGTTCTCGCGAATGCCGGGCGGATAGCCCTGGATGTAGCCGGGCGACGGCTCGGTCGTGTCGAACGGCGGCGTCAGCAGCCGCACGACCGACATCGTCCGATCGACCAGCTCGCGGTCGAACGAGCGCATCGCCCGCAGCGCCCGATCGGCGGGCGCCCCGCCCGAAATGACGGACCACGACTGGGCGATCGCGTCGATGCGGCATTCCCGCCCGCCGCTGGTGCCGAGCCATTCGCCGCCGTCGGTATAGGCTCGCCGGTACCATTCGCCGTCCCACGCGTGCCGGTTCAGCGCCTCCGCGAGCGACTCCCGCGCCCGCCGCAGCTCGGCGGCCCGATTCCCGTCTCCGCGCCGCTCGCACACCTCGGCGAACAGGCCGAGCACCGTCATCAGGAACCAGCCGAGCCAGACGCTTTCGCCCCGGCCCTCGCTGCCGACGAGGTTCATGCCGTCGTTCCAGTCGCCGATGCCCATGAGCGGCAGGCCGTGGCCGCCGAAGCGGAGCGCCCGGTTCATCGCGCGCAGGCAGTGCTCGTACACCGTGCCGGCCTCGTCCGATTCGACGGTCCGCTCGTAACGCTCGTGCTCGCCCTCGCCCAGCTCCTCGCTGACAAGGAACGGCCGCGTCTCGTCCAGCACGCTCATGTCGCCCGTGTGCAACACGTAGCGCGCGGTCGCGTAAGGCAGCCAGAGCAGGTCGTCGGAATAGCGCGTCCGCACGCCCCGCTCCGTCTCCTCGTGCCACCAGTGCTGCACGTCGCCTTCGCGGTACTGGTGCGCGGCGTGGATCAGAATTTGCCGGCGCGTCAGATCGGGCCGGGTGTGCAGCAGCGCGAGCGAATCCTGCAGTTGGTCGCGGAAGCCGTACGCGCCGCCGGACTGGTAGAACGCGGAGCGCGCCCACATCCGGCAGGAGAGCGTCTGGTAGAGCAGCCAGCCGTTCAGCAGCATGTCCATCGCCGGATCGGGCGTCTCGACCCGAAGCTGCCCGAGCGTCTCCTTCCAGAAGCCCGCAGCCTCGGCAAAAGCCTCCGCGCACCGCCCGACATCCGCGTAGGCCGAGACAAGACCGCGCGCTTCCTCTCCGTTCCGCCCGCAGCCGAGCAGGATGCACACCGTCCGCTCGGCGCCCGGCTCCAGCTCGATCGCGAGCTGCACGGCGCCGCAGCCGTCCGCGAACCGGCCCGCCGCCCCCGACAGGCTCCGGCGCTTCATCGCCGCCGGCTCGGCCAGGCTGCCGCCGCGGCCGACGAATTCCCGCCGGTCGGCCGTGCAGACGGCCGGCCCGGTCTCGCCGTCATCCGCCGCAATCGCCAGGAAAGCCGTCTCGTCCCGGAACGTCTCCTGAAACGCGTTGCGCGCGTACAGCGCCCGGCCGTCCCACTCCGTCCCGACGGACGAAGCGCCGTTCTCCCGGCTGACGCCGAGCACCCAGGAGACGTAGCCGGTCACGGTCAGAAGCCGCTTGCGGCTTCCCGTGTTCGCGAGGCGGATCTCGGTGATTTTCACGGGGTCGTGACGCGCGGCGAACACCGTCATCGTCTGCCGGATTCCGAAGCAGCTCCGCTCGAACCGCGAATATCCGCGCCCGTGCGAGACGACCACGGCGCCCGGTCCGCCGGCCGGCGCCGGCGCGACCGACCAGAACCGCCCCGTCTCCTCGTCGCGGATGTAGCACGCTTCCCCGGCCGGATCGAGCACCGGATCGTTCGACCAGGGCGTCAGCTTGAACTCCCGGCTGTTCCGGAACCAGGTGCAGCCCGTGCCGCGCTCGGTGATCAGGAAGCCGAAGTCCGGGTTCGCGACGACGTTGGACCAGGGGGCGGGGAGATGTTTGCCTTCGGGCAGCACGATGCGGTATTCGGAGCCGTCCGGGACAAAACCGCCCCAGCCGTTCCACATCGCCAGTCCTTCCCGCGCCCTTTCCGCCGTGCCGGCATCCGCTTCCCCCGGTTCTTCCGCCGCGGCCGAAGGCTTGAACGCCGGCGCTGGCGTCTTGCCGACCGCGGACATGACGCGCAGCTGCGCGCGCAGGCTGGAACCGTCGAGCCGGAGGACAACCCGGGCCGAGGCGACGAGCTGCCGTATCTCCTCCCCGCGCAGCTGATCCGAGCTGAGCGCGTACGCCCGGCCCGGACGGTGGTCGTACATGCGCGGCACGGATTGCCCGATCAGGCGCGTGATCCGGTCGCGCAGCTCCTGATGGTAACCGCCCGGCGTCTCGATCAGGAACACCAGGTCAAAAAGAACCCCCGCCCGCCGCAGCCACTCGTGGCACCGGACCAACTCCGCCGCCGTCCCCGCGCCTGCCGTGTCGTACGCCTTGACGAGCACAATCGGCAGATCGCCGGAAATGCCGAGCGGCCAGAGCCCGGACTGGGCGTACGGGCCGCCGTCAAGCGCCTCGGCGCGCTCCGGCCGCAACGGCGGCGCATACAGCACGCGCCCCGCCAGCACGTGGCAGAGCGTGGCCTCCGCCGTCTGCATGTGCAAATGGTGCAGCTCGATCCGGCTGCGCGTCCAGGCGAGCTGGAAGGCGCGCTCGACCTGCTGCGCCGTGCTGAACCTGCCGTACAATTCGAGCGCGTCCTCCCGCGACTCGGCCGTTCCCGTGACGACGATCAGCTTCGCCTGTCCGCCCGGCGGCACGGTGAACCGCCGGCGCACGGCGAAGATCGGATCGATCACCGCACCGGTCGTGCCGGTGAGCCGTTCGCATATCGCCCGCGGTTCCCGCATCGACCCGCCGCGGCCGATGAAGCGCGCGCGGTCGGTCTCGTATTCGACCGGCCCGGCCGCCTCGCCGCATATGAGCCCGTGCACCGCCCAGACCGGCCGGTCGCCCGGGCTGCGCGGCCTGCGCCTGGCGAGCAGCGCCTCCCGTTCCCCGTCAAACGCCGTCTCGATGAACAGCTTGCTGAACGCGGGATGCGCAGCGTCCGCCGCCGGTTCGGCGAGCGCCAGCTCGACAAAGGTCGTCGCCTCGAGCAGCCGGGCGGTCCCGCCGCGGTTCGTGATCGTGATCCGCCGGATCTCCGCGTTGCCCTCCGCCGCGGCGCAAATGTCCATCGCCGTCCGGATGTCGCCGTCGCGCCGCATGAAGCGCGCCTGCTCCAGCGAGAACTCGGCCGCGTACTCGTCGCCGGCCGTGCCGGTCGGGTGCCACGCGGCCGACCAGACCGTCTCCCGCTCGACATCGCGGATGTAGACACCGATCCCCCACGCGTCGTCGCAGGCGTCTTCCCGCCAGCGCGTCACCGCCAGTCCGTCGCTGCTCAGATAGCCGTTGCCGGAAGCGGTGACGACGGTCGTGAACGAACCGTTCGACAGCACGCACACCTCGGGCAACGGCGGATGCGGCGCGCGGAACGTCCGCTGCGGCGCCTTCAGCCGCTGGTCCGGGTCCTGCATGCGGAGCGGCGCGGCCGCCGCGTGCAGGACGAGCGCCGGACGCTCGGGCACCCGCTCCTGCAGCAGCAGCTCGGCCGAGCGGATCCGCTTGTCGGCGTGGAAGCGGTCGACCATGCTCCTGTCCAGCAGCAGGTTGCCGAGCGTAAGCAGCATCATGCCCTGGTGGTGCGCCATGAAGCTGCGGATCATGACGCTGGTTTTGCCCTCGGGCAGACGTTCGCGGGTGCAGTCGATCGCCTCGTAGTAGCCGTATTCGCCCCGCGCCCCGAGCGCTTCCATTTTGCGGAGCTCGTCCATCGCCAGCCGCGGCTCGTAGAGCAGCGCCATGACCGTGGCGTAGGGCGCGACGACGAGATCCGTCTCGAGGCCGCGCTTGAAGCCGAGACCGGGCACGCCGAACGCCCGGTACTGGTAGTTCATCTGGAAGTCGAACGCGAAGTAGCCCGACTCGGAAATGCCCATCGGCACGCCGCGCAGCCGCGCGTACTCGGCCTGCTTGCGGATGACGGCGCGGTAGGTGGCGTCCCAGACCGTTCCGGCGTAGGTGCGCATGAGCAGCGGCGGCATCAGGTATTCGAACATCGTGCCCGACCAGGAGACGAGCGCCTTGCCGCCGCCCGCCCGCGTCATCGCGCGCCCGAGCTTGAACCAGTGCGAGACCGGCACCTGACCGAGCGCGATCGCGATGAAGCTGGCCTGCCGGGCTTCGGAGGCGAGCAGGTCATAAAGGATCGTCTCCCGCTCGCCGGTCGCGGTGTGGAAGCCGAGGCTGAACAGTTTGGACGCGGGGTCGAAGAGCGGCCGGAAATCCGTTCCCGCGATAAGCGCCTCTATCCGTTCGACCAGCTTCCAACCGCGCGCCGCCCAGTCGCCCGCCCCGGACGGCCGGCCCGCCGGCTTGTACGCGCCGAGCGGTTCCGCCGAGGCCTCAAGATCGGCAGGCGTACCGGAAGCCGCCGGCGCTTCGGGCGCTGCCGGCGTCTCGCGGTCCGACGGCGCGCCCGGTTTCGTCGACGCCCCGGGATCGACCGACGCGTCGGAAGCCGCCGGCGCTTCGGGCGCTGCCGGCGTCTCGCGGTCCGACGGCACGCCCGGTTTCGTCGACGCCCCGTGCCCGATCGATGCCTCAGGCCTGTCAGGCGCTCCGTTCTTCAACGACGCCCCGATTCCGGCGGACGCGCCCATCTCCGCGGATGCCTCCAACTCGGCCGTCACCGGGCGAAGCCGTCCCGGTCCGCCCGCCCCGCCGCCAGCCGCCGGCCGGCCGGGACCGGCCGGGCCGCCGCCCCCGTGCGCCGCGTCCCGGCGCGCATCCGCCTTCGCCGCGCCGTCCGGATCGTCGCGCCGGAGCCATTCGGCGAGCCCTTCCTTCGCGGCGATCAGGCAGCCGATCAGGTTCCCCGAATCGACGGTCGAGACATACTGCGGCGGGAGCGGACGGAGCGTCTCGGTGCTGTACCAGTTGTAGAGGTGGCCGTTCCATTTTTCCATCCGCTCGATGGTGCCGATCGTCCGCTCGAGGCGCTCGATCATGCCGGGCGTGTCGATGAACCCGAAATCCCGGGCCGTCACGGTGCAGGCGACCAGCATGCCGATGTTCGTCGGCGACGTGCGGCGGGCGACGCCGACCGGCGGATCGATCTGCACGTTGTCCGGCGGCAGCCAGTTGTCCCGCTCCGTCGCGTAATCCTCGTAGAATCGCCAGATGTCCGCGGCCAGCTTCCGCAGCTCGTCCTTCTCCGCCGCCGTCAGACCGTCCTCCCCGGCCGGAGCGGCCCGGTCCAGCCAGCCGATGACGATCGGCGCGCACGCCCAGATCGCCGCGAGCGACAGACCGACGGCCATCCGGGCGGGCGATACGGCGAAAACCGCCAGAACGCCGACCGCGGCGGCAAGCGCAAGCCCCCATTCGAGCCCCATCAGCCGGCGCGGGGCGAGGCGCTCGACTTCCGCCGAGCTGATCCATTCCAGCAGTTTGCGGCGGGAGACCGCCATCCGGTAGAGCGCCCGCGCGATCGCGTCGACGGTCATGACGGCCTGATACGGCAGCGTCGCGAGCGCGGACAGCGCCTGCCCGGCGGCGACGGCAAGGACGCCGGGGCGGCGGATGAGCCGGTCGGGCGCGGCGAGCGCCCGCCACACCGGCATCGCCAGCGTCGCCAGCGCGATGGCGCAGACGGCCGCTCCGGCCCCGGCGGGCAGCAGCATTCCCAGCGCGAGCAGGGCGAGAAGCGCGGGGGGCATCAGGCTGCGGCGCAGATTGTCGACGATCTGCCAGCGCGTGACGGGCGACAGATCGACGCGCCGCTTCCGCCCGCCGCGATCCGGCGCCGTGCGGCGCAGCCAGCCGAGCAGTTGCCAATCGCCCCGGATCCAGCGGTGCTGCCGGTGCTGGTACGCGCTGAACGTCGCCGGATGGCCGTCCACCAGCTCGATGTCGGGCAGGAGCCCGCCGCGCAGGAACCCGCCCTCGAGCAGATCGTGACTGAGCACCCGGTTGTCGGGAATGCGCTCCCGGAGAACCGCGCGGAACGTATCGACGTCGAGGATGCCTTTTCCCGTGAAAATGCCGACATCCAGACCGTCCTGGTAAGGGTCCGACATCGCGAAGGCGTACGGATCGATGCCCGGCTCCCCGGACCAGAGGCGGGCGAAGCGGGAGCGCATCGCCGACTCGTGGCTGACGCCGATGCGCGGCTGCAGGACGCCGTAGCCTTCCGTGACGCGCGTGCCCGCTTCGTTGAGCCTCGGGCGGTTGTACGGGTAGTGCATCGTCCCGATCATCCGCTGCGCCGCGCCGATCGGCAGCTGGGTGTCGGCGTCCAGCGTGATCAGGTAGCGGATGCGGGGAAGCACCGACGGGTCGCCGACGCGGACGGCGTACGACGTGTCCGCCTCGCCGCGCAGCAGATCCGCGAATTCGACGAGCTTGCCGCGCTTGCGCTCCCAGCCCATCCAGACCTTGTCCGCCTCGTTCCAGGTCCGGCGGCGGATGTAGACGTGGAACGTCGAGCCGCCTTCCGAGCCGTAGGCCCGGTTGAGCGCCTCGATCGCGCGGACGGCTTCGTCGGCGATCGCCCGGTCCTCCTCCTTTGTCTCCTCGTCCGCGTCGGCAAAATCGCCGAGCAGCGCGAAATGGAGGTTCGGGTCGCGGCTTGCGAGATAGTGCAGCTCGAGGCGTTCGGCGCTCTCGCGCACCTGCGAGGGGCTGGTCCAGATGACAGGCACGACGACCATCGTCGCGGCGTCGTCCGGAATGCCCGAGGAAAAGTCGTAGCGCAAAAGCGGCCGCGACCGGCACCAGGCGCAGATGGACTGGTGCACGATCTGCACCGCCCACTCGCTCGCCGGAAACGCGAGCAGCAAAGCCGCCGCCGCGGCCAGCCACGCCTGTCCGCCGCCGGCGCCGAACGCGGGCGCCGCGAGGCGGACGGCCAGCGCCCAGAGTACGGCGAAGAAGCCGGCCAGCGCGCCGAAATAGACGGGCTGGCGCATTTGCTTGATCGCGGCCCGCGGCATGGCGCGCGGCTTCGCGCACAGCCTCAGCGCGCGCCAGAGCGCCCGGACGCCGCGCGGGTCGAGCAGGTAATAGGCCGTGTAGGCCGGGCGCGGGAGGACGGCGTCGCCCGCGCCTTCCGGTCGTTGATTGGATTGTACCGCCGAGGCAGGGCGGTCCGACCCGGACCCGGCCTGCCCCGCGCGATCGGCGCGATCCGCCACTGACCCGGCCTGCCCCGCGCGATCGGCGCGATCCGCCACTGACCCGGCCTGCCCCGCGCGATCGGCGCGATCCGCCACTGACCCGGCCTGCTCCGCGCGATCGGCGCGATCCGACCCGGACCCGGCCTGCCCCGCGCGATCGGCGCGATCCGACCCGGGCTTGGCTTGTCCGTTCCGCTCATGCGCGCCGCCGGCCGTTTTTTGCCCGTCGACCTGGGCGAACCGCTCATGTGCGACGCCCACCGTCTGCCCGCCGGCTTGCTCGTGTTCTTCCCGCCCGGCGGAAGCCGTACGCTCGCCGTAGCGGGCGGCGAGCTCCACGGCCTGCTTCGCGACCAGCGTCTCGGGCAGGCGCATGCGCTCGGCCAGCTCCTGCACCCGGCCGAGCAGCACCTGCCGGCTGGACGCGTCGAGCAGCGGATACGTGCCCGCCGCCTCCGTCCGGAGCACCCGGTCGACATGGCAAAGCCGCTCGAACATGCCGCTCCAGTCGAGGCGGTCCAGCCGGCGGAGCGACTGGATCGCGTGGCTGGCCGACACTTCGTACGACGCCTGCAGCCCGTGTTCGTGCGCGATGATTTTCTCCAGGCTTTCCTGTTGCGGATCGAGCCGGCAGGCGAGCCATTCCCGCACGTCGCCGGCGTATTCGGCCATCTCGCCGAGTCGGTCGACCAGATGGACGATCGTCGGGCCGGACAGCGGCAGCGTCTCGCCCGCCGCGTCGAGCGCGTCCCGGATTGCGGCCGCCGACGGCGCTTTGTCCGCTTCCGTGAACGGTTGCAGAATCCGGTCGATCCGGTCCCCCGCCTCGCGGCGCTCCTTGAGCGTCCGGCATAGGCCGGCCAGCCGCCGGATGACCGCGATGCGGACGAATAGCGGCATCATCGCAACCTCGCCGATCGTCAGGACGGCGATCTCCTGATACGCCTCCGCATAGGCTGCGAGCAGGTCGGCGTCGAACAGGCCGTCCGCGTGCTCCAGGTAATCCGCGCAGAGCACCGACATCCGCAGCTCCCGGCCTCCGGCCAGCGCGGGAAGGCGGCGCGTTTCGCCAATGCGGATCATTTTCCGGATGTGCAGCGTCTGTTCGGCGATGAAATCCGCGTGATCGAGCAGCCATTCTTCGGCCGGCCGCGTGCCTTCCTGTCCCTCCCGCCGGAGTCTGAGCGCGTATTCCCGAAGCTCCGCGGCGTCCCGGTCGAATCCTCGGATCAGGGCGATCGAGGCGCGCAGGCCGCCGCGGGACAGCGTATGCGTCAAAGCCAGCTCCCGCGCCTTGCGCCGGAGCTGCTCTTCGTTCAGAATCATGAGTCCTCCCGTGATCGATGTCGTGGTCTGGTCAAAGTCACGAAGTTAAATATTCCCACGATGGGCGTTTTTTATGACCGGGAGGCGGAATGCGGGAGGAACGGCGGGAGGACTGCGGGAAGGTGGCGAGTGGAAGGCGGGATCGGCCGAGGAACGAATGCGGAAAGGGCGGTGAACGGAAGGCGGGTTCGGCGGAGGTTCGAATGCGGAAAAGACGGTGAATGGAAGGCGGGTTCGGCGGACATTCGAATGCGGAAAGGGCGGTGAACGGAAGGCGGGTTCGGCGGACATTCGAATGCGGAATGGACGGTGAACGGAAGGCGGGTTCGGCGGAGGTTCGAATCCAGAAAAGACGGTGAACGGAATGCAGGTTCGGCGGAGGTTCGAATGCGGAAAAGACGGTGAATGGAATGCG
>Ga0310829_1000752_pt1 | contig 22740 bp, 20 predicted proteins | sample WT_ome_4_FD_202244 | JGI IMG/M metagenome (GOLD analysis project Ga0310829, IMG submission 202244) | Sorghum-adapted microbial communities enriched on wild type (WT) sorghum from Joint BioEnergy Institute, Emeryville, California, United... ... | reverse complement strand
ACGATGATTTTCGGATTCAGGATGACCGCCCGGGCAATCCCGAGCCGCTGGCGCTGGCCGCCGGACAGTTCGTGGGGATAGCGGAATACGTAGTCCGGCCCGAGCCCGACCGCATCCAACATGCGGAACACGCGCTCCTTGCGTTCGGAGGCGGAACCCATCCGGTGGATGACGAGCGGTTCCTCCAGCATGTTGCCGATCCGTTGCTTCGGATTGAGGGATGAATACGGATCCTGGAACACGAACTGGATGTTTTTCCGCATCGCCTTGCGTTCCTTGCCGGCAAGGGCCGTAATGTTGCGCCCGGCGAATCTCACTTCTCCCGCATCGGGCCGCTCGAGGCCGACCAGCATCCGCCCCGTGGTGCTTTTGCCCGATCCGGATTCGCCGACGAGCCCGTACGTTTCGCCTTCACGCAGTTCGAAGGAAACGTCCCGGACGGCGTCGATGCGGATTTTGCGAAACAGCGAGCCGGCGGAAAACGACTTGTGAAGATGAACGGCTTCCAGAATCGGGCGGGCTTCCTGCGGCTTAGCAGCCGGCGTTTCCCCGCTTGCTCCCATTTCCGTCCCCTCCTTCCGACGACAGGATCTCCCGCCAATGCCAACATTTCACCGCATGCCCGGGGAAAGCTTCCTCCATCGGCGGCTCCGTCGTGCGGCTTCGTTCATCCGCGTACGGGCAGCGGGTGGAAAACCGGCAGCCTGCCGGAACTTGCGTCAGGTGCGGCACCGTTCCTTCGATGACATGCAGCGTCTCCGACCGGTCCGAATCAAGCCGCGGAATGGAGCGGAGCAGCCCTCTCGTGTACGGATGGAGAGGACGCCGGAACAGCGTCTCCGCGCCGGCTTCTTCCACGATCTGCCCCAGGTACATCACCTTGACCGTATCGCAAATTTCCGCCACGACGCCGAGATCGTGGGTGATGAACAGCACGGCCATGCCGAGGGTTCGGTTCAATTCCGTGATCAGATCGAGGATTTGCGCCTGGATCGTCACGTCAAGCGCCGTCGTCGGTTCGTCGGCGATGAGCAGTTTCGGCCGGCAGGCGAGCGCCATGGCGATCATGACCCGCTGCTGCATGCCGCCGGACAATTCGTGGGGATAATCGCGAATGCGCGCTTCCGGGGACGGGATGCCGGTCATCCGGAGCAGTTCGATCGCTTTCTCCCGCGCCTCCTTGCGGCCGAGTTTCTGGTGCAGCCGCAGCACTTCCCCGATTTGGTCGCCGATCGGATAAACCGGATTGAGCGAGGACAGCGGATCCTGAAAAATGACGGAGATGTCGTTGCCGCGAATTTTCCGCAGGCGGCTCATCGGCAGCTCGAGCAAATTTTCCCCTTCGAACAGCACCTGTCCTTCATAGGAAATGGCATCGGACGGTTCCAGCAGGCGGACGATCGACTGGCTCATGACGCTTTTGCCGCTGCCGGATTCCCCGACAATGCCGACGATTTCGCCCCGGTTCACCGTCAGGTTGACCCCGTCGACGGCCGTCACGGTGCCCTGGCTCGTATGAAAACGGACTTTGAAATCTTTCAGTTGCAACAACGGTTGTTCCATTGCCGATACCCATCCTTTCCGCCCGCCGCCTGGCCATGACCGCCTCGGATCAAACGCCGGTTACCGTTTGCCCTTCGCCGCCAGGCGCGGATCGAGATGATCCCTCAGCCCGTCGCCCAGCAAGTTGAGCCCGAGCACCGTCAGCACGATGGCCGCGCCCGGGAACACCACCATCCACCATGCCTTGTAAATGACCAATTTGCCCGCCTGCAAAATGTTGCCCCAGCTCGGTTCCGGAGCGGGAATGCCGACGCCGAGGAAGCTCAAGGCGGCTTCCGAAATGATCGCTTCGGCAAACACGAACGTCGCCTGGACGAGGAGCGGCGACAACGTGTTCGGCATGATGTGCCGCCAGATGATGCGGGTTGCGCCGGCCCCCTGCACCACCATCGCTTCGATGTACGTCTGGCTGCGAACGGAAAGCGCGGCGGACCGGACGATCCGCGCGATGCCCAGCGTGTAGACGATGGACAAGGCGATGATGACGTTGCGGATGGACGCCCCGAGCGCCGCCATGAGGGCGATCGCGAGCAGAATGCCGGGAATCGCGTACAAGCCGTCGCAGATGCGCATCAGCACATGGTCGAGCCATTTGTAGTAACTGGCATACAAGCCGGCGATGAGTCCGAGCACGGAAGCGATGGCGGCCACGGACAGCCCGGCGGCGATGGATACCCGCGCGCCGTAGACGATGCGGGCGAGCAAATCGCGACCGAATTCGTCTGTGCCGAGCCAGTGGGCGCCGCCCGGCGCCATGAGCCGTTCCGCCACCTTCATCTCGGCCGGATCGTGGGGAATGATGAGCGGACCGGCGACGGCCAGCAGCACAAAAAACAAAAAAAGCACCGCCCCGGCCACGAGCCCGTAGTTCGATTTGATGCGGCGGATGTTCAACCGCCTTTGTTCACGGGCAAGCCGCTTGCGGAGCACGTCGTATTGTTCCCGGTTCAACAGTTCCATCTTCACACGGCTCCTTTGGTCAGCGCTTGTCCAGACGGACGCGGGGATCGACGGCGCCGTAAAGCAGGTCCACCGCCAGATTGATGGCGACATAGATGATCGTGACGAACAGGACGACACCCTGGATGACGGCGTAATCGCGCCGTTCGATGGAATTGAGGATCAGTTGCCCCAACCCCGGAATGTTGAAAATGGACTCCACCACCACCGCACCGGTGACGAGGGTGCCGAACGTTTGGCCGACGACCGTCAGGATGGGCAGGAACGCGTTGCGCAACGCATGCTTGCCGACCACCTTCAGTTCGTTCAGCCCCTTCGACCGGGCGGTCCGGATGAACGGAAGGTTCAAAATGTCCAGCATGGACGAGCGGGTCATCCGCGCGATCAGGGCTGCCTGGATCGAACCGAGGGACAGGGCGGGCAGGATCAAAAATTTCAGATGCACGCCGAGCCCCGCGGACAGCGGCGCGTAACCCGCCACCGGCAGCCACCCGAGCTTCACGCCGATGACGAGCATGAGCAAAAGGCCCATCAGGAAGCTCGGAACCGCCATGCCGAGCAAGGATGCGCCCATCAGCGTGTAATCCGCCAGCGTCCCGCGCTTGTAGGCGGCCAGCATCCCGAAGGGAATGGCGAGCACGATGGCAATCAATTGGGCCACAATGGCCAGCGACAATGTCGGGCCGATATGCTCGCGGATGGCCCGAGACACCGGCATGCGCATGAAAATGGAGTCCCCCAGATCGCCGCGCAGCAGCCCGGCTACCCACGTGACGTATTGTTCGTGAATCGGGCGGTTCAATCCCAACTCTTCATTCAGCCGTTCGATTTCTTCCTCCGTCGCTTCCATGCCGAGAATCGATGCCGCGGGACCGCCGGGCGTAATGTGGATGATCAGGAAAATGGCCACGGTCACCACAAACAACACGGGAACGAGCGACAGGAGGCGTTTCGCCAGATAACCGGCCACGAATATCCCCCATTGTCTTCAAAGGCGTAAATCCAAGCTCCGAAACAGAACAGGACGAAGAGGGTGTTGCCACACCCCCTTCTGTCCGTCAAACCGCTGCAGTTCCGTCAAGTATTCGCATGTTGATGCTTATTTCGCAATCCTCGCGTTCCACACGACCGGCGTTTCGAACAGCTCGAAGTTTTCCAGCGACCGGGAAACGGCGACCAGGTCGTTGTAGTGGCCGAGCACGGTGGACGATCCGATTTCGTACAGATAACCCTGCAGCGACTCCCATTCTTTCTTCGCTTCTTCCTGCGACGTTGCGCTGCGGATGTTGGCGAGCGATTCCTTCACCCGCGCGTCGTCCAGGCCGGCCCAGTCCGGATTGACGGCGAGAAGTTGCGGCGGGATCAGCTGGTAACCGGTGCTCGCGAGGAAAATGTCCCATTTGGTCCGGTCGTTTTTCAGTTCCAGAAACGTCGGGAAATCGTAATTTTCCACCCGAGCGTTGATGCCGACCCGGCGCAGCTGCTCCTGGATGACGAGCGTTCCGGTGTACATTTCGTTGTAGTCTTTCGTCGTGTGGAGCACGAGTTCTTCCCCGTCGTAACCGGCTTCGGCGAGCAATTGCTTCGCTTTGTCCGGATTGTTCTGGTTGTAATACTCCTGGCCCGCATCCGTATGCCATTGCACCTGGACCGGGCTCATGTAACCCGGATCGAGGGAATACAGCTCGGGTTTCGCAAAGCTGGCCAGCATGATTTCATCGTTGTTCAGTGCAGCCAGCACGGCCTGGCGAAGCTTCGGGTTTTTGCCCAGCACGCCTTCGCGGGTGTTCAGGAAAGCGGTCAGCGTGCCGCCCGGGAACGTCTGCAGCTCCAGGTTTTGCGCGGCGGCCAGCTCGTCGTAGTTTTCGATCGGAATGCTGAGGGCGATGTCGTAAAGGCCGGTCTTGATGCCCGAAATCCGGGTGGAGTGATCCGTCACGAAATGGAAGTAGACGTTTTCCGTCGGCGCTTCCTTCCGTCCGGCAAAACCGCTCGGATCCGAATCGACGGATTGGTAATCGTCAAAGCGCACCAGATGGATGTACTGGTCCTGTTTCCATTCGTTGAATTTGTACGGGCCGGTGCCGATGTATTCGCTCACGCCTTCCGCCGGCGCGGACTCGATGATTTCCTTCGGCATGATCGCCGGGAAGTTGGCCTGCGATGCGATCAGGATCAACACGTCCGAATACGGCTGCGGCAGCTTCAGATCCACGGTGTACGTGTCCACCGTCTCGAAGGTCGAACCGGCGAGCAGCACCTTGGCCCGGCTCGAGGTGACCAGCCAGCGGTTCATCGAAGCCGTCACGTCTTCGGCGGTCATTTCCTTGCCGTTGTGGAATTTGACGCCCTGGCGAAGCTTGAACGTATACGTCAGCCCGTCGCCGCTCACTTCCACGGATTCCGCCAGCATCGGCGTCGGCTGGTAATCCGCGTCCAGGGTATACAGTTGTTCGAATATGTACTGTGCAACGTCCAGCGCCACCTGTGACACGGTCATCGCCGAATCGAGGGTCGGCGGTTGGGCCGTCATGGCGATGTTGATTTCGTTCCGGTACTCCCGCTGCCCTCCGCCGTCGGCATTGCCGCCTTTGCCGCTCCCGCCTGCATTTCCGTTGCCGGCGCCGTTGCCGCCGCATGCGGCCAGCACCAACGTAAAGGCGAGTACGAGCGCGAGCAGGATGATGCTTTTCTTTTTCACGGTATGGTCCTCCCCTGTGTCTCTCTCTTTTTTATAATCTATAATTCCGATTTATTTAATCGGGTATACTTATCCTATTCTTTCTCTGAAGCACTGTCAATCGTCGAAACAGGCGAATCTTGCCGAAAATGCGAACTATGGCATACAGAGGCCAAAAAACCGGGCGAAAACGCCCTTTTCCATGAATGTTTTATGTTTGGTTGCATCGGGGCGCTCCTCACACCGGAAAATGCCGTAAACCGCCGTGTCCCCGAACGCCGCTGACGGCATTGCGTTGCCCGGTTTTTCGGGCGTCAACGCGCAACAGGGCGACCGTCTTCCGTGACATCGCTTCGCCGGCCGCATCGTCCCGACCGGCTGCGCCGTCCCGTCCGGTTGCGCCGGTCACAAGGGCGTCGGCCCATTTTCGGGTCGGATGTTTGATTCTACCGAAATCGCAACCGCATGTCCATGAAAGGACTGGAAAGTTTAAAATGACATCCCGGGGCTGCCTCTCCTGCCGGCAAACGATGATCGTCCTGACGCCGGAATGCGCCGGATCCCCGCCCTCCCGTCCGCGATGCCCGCAGCGTCGCGGACGGCAACTTCTGCCTATAAGATGGGATTTCCTTCCCGTGATGGTTCTATTCATGCACGGACGGTTCCCGCCGTTCCCGTGCCTCATCGGTGACCGCCGGTCATCCGGATGAAGCCCCGTCACCTCGCAACCTCGTGCCCATCCGTCATCCGGGTGAAGCCCAGCCACTTCGAAACCTCGTGCCCATCCGTCATCCGCGCCGATTCTGCCGTCCCCTCGCACACTGTCCGTCATTCGCGCGATACCCCGTCGAATCCCCGCACCGTGTACCGTCCGCCATTTGCACGATGCCCCGTAGACTCGTGCCCATCCGTCTTCCGCGAAGGACACAAAATGCACTTCATGCGAGAATCGTCGTACATTTCGTGTACTTCATTTGAACGAATCCGCGAAAAACGAAGGCATGAAGTACATTTCATGTACGCCATTTTGCGAAAAACCGGGCTTTGAACCCGCATCACGCAAATGAAGTACAGAAAATGTACTTCATTGCGCCGAAAAACCCCCAAACAGCAAAATGAAGTACACAAAATGTACCTCATGCGAAAAACGCCGTACATTTCGTGTACTTCCATTTGAACGAATCCGTGAAAAACGAGGGCATGAACGCTTCACGCGCCTCATCAATCCGGATCGGCATTGCCTGCCACGCACGGTACACCGGGAAAACGATGCCGTCCGCAACAAACAAAGTTGCGGACGGCCTTCTTTACCACCTTGCCCCGCCAGGCATCGGGCAATGATTGCTCCGCAGTTTGGCACGCACCGCCACGTAGCAACCGCAAAGCAGGCAGGTCGTTCCGTTCGCCAGGGACGCGCATGATTCGCAGGCGGCGAGGCGCTCCGCATACTCAACGTCATCCACGCACGCCTCGGGATGCCGGGAAAGCGCCGCCAGAACTCGTTTGATTTGTGCATCATCATGGATGTTGCCGGTGCATCCCTTGCAGTCCGGCGGCAACGAGACATAAGATTTCGGCGGTTCGGCGTCCGTCACCCCGGACCCGGCCGCGACAACCTTTTTCCGTTGATCGGCGGCGCCTGGTTGCGGATGAAAGGCGATGGCCGGCTGATCGGCAGTGGTTGTCTGCGTCTTGTTGGCTTCGGTGTCCAAACGATCACACCTCCAGCGTCAGGAGCACGACCGATTTCGCCGGCAAGTCAGCCTTCAGTTTCTTGCCTTCCGCCTGCGCTCCGCCAAACGGCACGGGCTTCACCGCATCGGGATTTTCAAACGTGTTGTGCGCCTGCATCGCCTCCGCCGTGAGCAAACGGCCGCTTACGGCCTTGACGGCGTCCACGCCCCGCAGTTCCACTTCCAGCGTCGCACCGTTCGCATGGTCCAGGTTGCAGACGGTGACGTGGATGCGGCCTTCTCCGTCACGGGAAGCGGTAGCGCTCAACTTCGGGATCACCTGACCTTCGAATTCATATCCCTCACCGGACAGCTCCAGATCGAGCCGTGTGGCATCCTGGTGCACCTTGTACATGTCAAACACATGATAGGTCGGCGTCAGCACCATCCGCTCGCCTTCCGTCAAAATGACCGACTGCAGCACGTTCACCGTCTGGGCGATGTTGGCCATGTGCACCCGATCGTTGTGCGAATTGAAAATATTGAGGTGGACCCCCGCCACCAACGCATCCCGGAGCGTATTTTGCTGATACAGGAAGCGCGGATGCGTGCCCGGTTCGACGTTGTGCCAGTTGCCCCACTCGTCCACGATCAGGTCGATCCGCTTCTCCGGATCGTACTTGTCCATGATCGTCTTGTGCATGCGGATGAGCTCGTCCATCTCCATCGTCCGCCGAAGCGTTTCGAACCACATTTTTTCGTCAAATTCCGTCGCGCTGCCCTTGTCCGTCCAATCCCCCGTCGGCACAATGTAATGGTGCAGGCTGATGCCGTCCATGAACTTTGCCGCTTCCCGCATCATCACTTCCGTCCAATGCGTATCTGCACCGGCCGGTCCGCAGGCAATTTTGTAAAGCCGGTTGTCGCCGTAATTGTTCAGGAACGTCTGGTATTGGCGATACAGGCCGGCGTAATATTCCGCCGTCATGTTGCCGCCGCAGCCCCAGCCTTCGTTGCCGACGCCGAAATATTTCAACCGCCACGGCTCCTCGCGGCCGTTCTCCCGGCGCCAATCCGCCATCGGCGATTCGCCGTCGTGGGTCAAGTATTCGATCCATTCTCTCATTTCCTGCACCGTGCCGCTGCCGACGTTGCCGCAAATATACGGTTCGCAGCCGAGCAATTCGCAAAGCAGCATAAACTCGTGGGTGCCAAAATGATTGCTTTCGATGACGCCGCCCCAGTGGGCATTCACCATCCGCTTCCGCTTGTCCCGCGGACCAACGCCGTCCTTCCAATGATATTCGTCGGCAAAGCAGCCGCCCGGCCAACGCAGCACCGGCACCTTCAGGTTGCGCAGCGCCTCCAGCACGTCCTTGCGGATGCCGTGCACATTTTCAATCGGCGAATCTTCGCCGACCCAGAACCCCTCGTAAATGCAACGGCCGAGATGTTCGGCAAAATGGCCGTAAATGTGGCGGCTGATCGTGCCCCTTTCGATGTCGGCGTTCAAAATCGCTTTGTTCATGTGCGAACCCATCCTTTCCTTAATTGGGATCGATCAGCGTATCGATCGGTCCGTCGTCATCTTCTCCCATCCTTTTCGTGACGATCAGTGAAAATCCTTCTTTTCCGCGCTTGCCGGCATATTGAAAAAGATATAACGCCATGCCATTTTCATATCTGCCTGACCCCGAAAAAGTATGTTACAATTTTCACAAAGTTAGAAACCAGCATCACCAACACAAAGGAGGAGAACAACATGGCGGACACCCTCTTGAACCGGGAACCGATCGACGGAACGGAAAAACTGGAGCGGGCCCTCTCCCGCATCCGGAAAGCGCAAGCCAAATTCGCAACGTACACGCAAGAACAAGTGGACCGCATTTTCCTCGCTGCTGCCTCAGCGGCCAACAAGGCCCGCATCCCGCTGGCAAAAATGGCCGTGGAAGAAACGGGCATGGGCGTCGCGGAGGACAAAATCATCAAAAACCATTACGCATCCGAATACATCTACAACGCCTATCGCGACGTGAAAACGTGCGGCATCCTGGAAGAAGACAGTGCGGCAGGCATCAAAAAAATCGCCGAGCCCGTCGGCATCATCGCCGCCGTCATCCCGACGACCAACCCGACATCGACGGCCATCTTCAAATGCCTGCTGGCGCTGAAGACGCGCAACGGCATCATCGTCAGCCCGCACCCGAGGGCGAAGGCGTGCACCGTCGCCGCCGCGAAGATCATCCTGGAAGCGGCCGTGGCTGCCGGCGCACCGGAAGGCATCATCGACTGGATCGACGTTCCGTCGCTGGACATGACGAACCTGCTCATGAGGGAAGCGGACCTCATTCTCGCCACGGGCGGCCCGGGCATGGTGAAGGCGGCCTACTCCAGCGGCAAACCCGCCGTCGGCGTCGGCGCCGGCAACACGCCGGCGATCATCGACGACAGCGCCGACATCCTGCTCGCCGTCAACTCGATCATCCATTCGAAAACGTTCGACAACGGCATGATTTGCGCTTCCGAACAGGCGGTCATCGTGCTGGATCGCGTCTATGACCGGGTGAAAAAGGAATTCGCCAACCGCGGCTGCTATTTCCTGAACCCGGACGAAACGGAGAAGGTGCGCAAGACGATCATCGTCAACGGCGCCCTGAACGCCAAAATCGTCGGGCAACCGGCCGCCAGGATCGCGGCGCTTGCCGGCGTCACGGTGCCGGAGACGACGAAAATCCTGATCGGCGAAGTGGAAAAGGTGGATCCGTCGGAAGCATTCGCCCACGAGAAACTGTCCCCCGTGCTCGCCATGTATCGGGCGAAAGATTTCGGCGACGCCCTGGACAAGGCGGAACGGCTCGTGGAAGACGGCGGTTTCGGGCACACCGCCGCGGTCTATCTCGACACGGTGAAAGAACGGGAAAAACTCGACGCCTTCGCCGGGCGCATGAAAACGTGCCGCATCCTCGTCAACACGCCTTCGAGCCATGGCGGAATCGGCGACCTGTACAACTTCAAACTGGCTCCAAGCCTCACCCTCGGTTGCGGTTCCTGGGGCGGCAACTCCGTCAGCGAGAACGTCGGCGTCAAACACCTGATCAACATCAAAACGGTCGCCGAAAGGAGAGAGAACATGCTTTGGTTCCGGGCGCCGCAGAAAGTGTACGTCAAACGGGGGTGCCTCCCCGTCGCCCTTGACGAACTGAAAACCGTTATGGGCAAAAAGCGGGCGTTCATCGTCACCGACAAATTCCTGTTCAAAAACGGCTACACGAAAGCCGTCACCGACAAGCTGGACGAACTGGGCATCACCCACGCCACTTTCTACGAGGTCGAACCCGACCCGACGCTGGCCAGCGCCCGGGAAGGCGCGAAGCAAATGGCCGCCTTCGAACCGGATTGCATCATCGCCCTCGGCGGCGGCTCGCCGATGGACGCGGCGAAAATCATGTGGGTGCTGTACGAACATCCGGAAGCCGACTTCATGGACATGGCGATGCGGTTCATGGACATCCGCAAGCGGGTGTACCAATTCCCGCCGATGGGCAGGAAAGCCGCCTTCATCGCCATCCCGACGACGGCGGGCACCGGTTCGGAAGTGACCCCCTTCGCCGTCATCACCGACGAACGGACCGGCATCAAGTACCCGCTCGCCGACTATGAATTGATGCCGCACATGGCCATCGTCGACGCGGACCTGATGATGCATGCGCCGAAAGGCTTGACCGCCGCTTCCGGCATCGACGCCCTGACCCACTCGCTGGAAGCCTACGCGTCGATGATGGCGACGGATTACACGGACGGTCTCGCGCTCCGGGCGATCAAGCTGATCTTCGAATACTTGCCGCGTGCCTACGAGCACGGCGCGAACGATCCGGTCGCCCGGGAGAAAATGGCCGACGCCGCCACCATCGCCGGCATGGCGTTCGCCAACGCCTTCCTCGGCATCTGCCACTCGATGGCGCACAAGCTCGGCGCGGCGTTCCATCTGCCCCACGGCATCGCCAACGCGCTCCTGATCAACGAAGTGATCCGCTACAACGCCGCCGAAGTGCCGACGAAGATGGGGACATTCCCGCAATACGACCACCCGCGCACTCTGGCGCGCTACGCCGAAATCGCGGACTGCCTGAACCTGCCGGGCGCGACGAACGAAGAGAAGCTGGAAAGCCTGATCCGCAAAATTGACGAGTTGAAGGCGAAACTGGACATCAAGCCAACGATCCGCGACTACGGCATCGACGAGAAGGAATTCCTGGACCGGCTGGACGATCTGGTCGAGCAAGCCTTCGACGACCAATGCACCGGCGCCAACCCGCGTTACCCGCTCTTCAGCGAGCTCAAGCAACTGTATTTGAACGCTTACTACGGCGCACCCGCCGCGGAAACAACCCGTCAGAAAGGAGAGGAATGACCATGGAACCCCGGCAAATCCTGGTCAAAACGCCGTTCAAAACGGTGTATCGGGAAGGCAACCGGCTGATCAAACTGTTCGAGGCGACGTACACGAAGGCGGACGTGCTGAACGAGGCGCTCAACCACGCCCGCGCGGAAGAAACCGGCATTCGCGTGCCGGCCCTGTTGGAAGTCGGCATCATCGACGGCAAATGGGCGATTCAACTCGAATACGTGGAAGGCAAAAACCTGGCGGAAATGATGAAGGAACATCCGGAACGGAAAGCGGAATACCTGGAGCATTTCGTCGACCTGCAAATGGAAATGTTCGCCCAACGGGCGCCGCTGATGAACAAGCTGAAGGACAAAATGAAGCGGAAAATCGAGGAAACCGATCTGGATGCCAACGTCCGCTACGACCTGTTCACCCGGCTGGAAGGCATGCCGCGGCACAACAAACTGTGCCACGGCGACTTCAACCCGACCAACATCGTCATCGCGGCTGACAGCACCGCGTACATCGTCGACTGGGCCCACGCCACCCAGGGCAACGCGTCTGCCGACGTCGCCCGCACATATCTGCTGTTTCATCTGGAAGGCGAAGCGGAAACCGCGGAACGGTATCTCGACCTGTTCTGCGCAAAAAGCGGCACCGCCAAAAAATACGTCCAGTCGTGGCTCTCCCTCGTGGCCGCTTCCCAGCTGGCGAGCGGCAAACCGGAAGAGCGGGAATTCCTGCTCCGTTGGATCAACGTGGTGGATTACGAATAAGAGCGGTCTGCCCCAATTCGCTCGCACCAATCCGGACGTGAGGAAGTGCGGTCTGTACCTGTCCTCTCGAACCATCCGTGGCATTCGGAAAGAAGCCGGCGCTTCATGCGCCGGCTTCCCTTTTTGCAGATAGGTCCCAGGGTTTCAAGGAATCCCTCCGCCCGTACCCATGAAGCATTACAGTTGGTCATTCGGGCAGGTGTCCGGATATGTACTGCAAAAATACATCTTATTTTTCCGAAAAAGGGGAATGCGGTTGAATATAATGCAAAAATACAGTTTATATTTCCAAAAACCGGATTTTTTCGAAAATTTAATGCATTTTTGCAGCACAATCGCACAAACAGGACAAAACAAAAAAATAAACTGCATATTCGCAGCAGAATCGGCACACTTCAAGCAAAATGAATTACAAACGGCATATTCGCTGCAGGATCGCGCGCTTCAAGCAAAGTGCAAAACAACCTGCACATCCGCAGCAGAATTGACACACTTCAAGCAATGTGCAATACAACCTGCATTTTCGCAGCAGGATCGCGCACTTCAAGCAATGTGCAATACAACCTGCATATTCGCTGCAGGATCGCGCACTTCAAGCAATGTGCAATACAACCTGCATATTCGCTGCAGGATCGCGCACTTCAAGCAATGTGCAATACAACCTGCATTTTCGCTGCAGGATCGCGCGCTTCAAGCAAAACGCAAAACAAACGGCATTTTTGCAGCATAACTGCACACTTCAAGCCCAATCAAAGCATTTACAGGCTCCGCGGCGATCATTGGTTCTCCCGCTGCCGTTCGAGATCGTCCCTGACTTTGTACAACTCCTCCAGAAACATCCGGTCGGCATCCGACAGCTTGCGGTCTTGCCGGTAAATGAGCACATCCCGGTATACGGGCGAACGGGTTTCGCTGCGAATTTGCACGAGCCCGTATCTGTCCAGCAGCTCTTCCGGCATCGGAGAAAACCACATGTAGCTGGACGGGTCCTGGTGCAGCAGATCGATTTGGCTGCCCCGTTCGGACACGAACACTTTCCGCTTGTTGTTGACGGCTCGCCGGACGGCTTGCTGGCGGTCTTCCCGGGAGAGCGATGTCACCCGCAAATCACCATACAAAATCTCCGTGCCGGCTTCCAGGTCTTCGTCGGTCACCATCGTTTTCACCGCCAGCGGATTGGTGCGCGACATGAGCACATGCCCTTCGAATTCCCACACCAATTCATGTTTCATGCGGTTGCCGAGCATTCGCCGGAACGAAGGCTCCTGGTTTTTCAAATAACGGACGATGCCGAGGTTGTAACCGCCCTCCTCCACCCGTTTGATCGTGTTGATGGAACTGGACTCGCGAAACTGGATGTCCAGTTCCTTCGTTCTGTCAAGTTGTACGACAAACCGAGCGAATGCCTGGGAAATGTAACCTGACCGCGGTGCACGCAGGCTGAAAACGATTTTGTTGCGCCGGTCATCGCGATAGAGCGACTTCATTTCCTCGACCTGGCGGACGATCCGCTCGGCGTATTCGAGGATTTGCTCACCCTGTTCCGTGGGCACGATGCCCTTCGGCGTCCGCCGGAAAATTTCGGCGCCGACGTCCGCCTCAACTTCCCGGATCGCCTTGCTCAGATTGGGCTGGTTCATGAACAGGTTTTCGGCGGCCAGCGAGATGGAACCCGCCCTGGCCACTTCGACGAGATACTTCAAGTGGTGCAGATTCACGGGGAAACCTCCCTTATTGCGCCTGTCCGAACGTCTCCCGGTGCAGGACCCGCTCCGGCGGATACATGGTTTTCGCGGGCGGTTCCGCCGCCGGAAACCCGAGTCCGATGACCGCCACAACGCGATAGTGGTCCGGCACGTCAAGCAACTGGCGCACGCGGGATTCCCTGCGCGCCGATTCCTCGGCATCTTCCGTGTGGATGACGGCTCCCCATGCGGCACCGAGCCCTTCGGCGGTTGCCGCCAGCCACAGGAAAGCCCCGGCGATGGACGCGTCTTGCAGCCAATATTTGCTTTCCTGCGGGTTGGCGACGATGGCTATGCCGCAGGGAGCCTGCCCGAGCCACCGCATCCAGGGCGTCGTTTCGGCCAGGCTGTCCAATTTGGCCCGGTCGGTCACCACGATGAACTCGCGGGACGGCAAATTGTTGCCCGCCGGAGCCAGATAAAGCGCCCGCGTCAACCGTTCCAGCACGCCGTTGGGAATCGGGTCCGGCCTGAACGCGGTAATCTCCCTTCTCCGTTCGATCGCTTGCCACACATCCATTATCGATTCCTCCTCTCACGAGAAACTTGATATCTTCGCTCGCCGGCGCCGTTGCCGTTGCCGTGGACGACGAATGACGACCATATCTGCACCATGGACGACGAATAACGGACATGGCAGCTCCATGGAAGGGGAACGACGGCCTTGCCGACTCCATGGACGGCGCGAACAACGTCCATGCCGCCTCGCTTGACCGATCAACGCATGCATCGCCGGCCTAGTACCAGTGTGCCATGATGACCTCCACGGCTTTCTCGAGCAATTCCCTTTCTTTCTCGCCGAACCGGGCAAGCTCGGGGCTGTCGACGTCGAGCACGCCGACCACCTCTCCGTCCTTGATCATCGGGACGACAATTTCGGACCGGCTCGCGGGATCGCAGGTGATGTGGCCGGGGAAAGCGTGCACGTCGTCCACCGTCACCGTCTGCTTCATGGCCGCCGCCGTGCCGCACACGCCCCGGCCTTCCGGGATGCGGACGCAGGCCGGCAATCCCTGAAACGGTCCAAGCACGAGACCGTCTTCCTCTTTCAGATAAAACCCGATCCAGTTGATCCGGTCCAGGTGCTGCTTGAGCAACGCCGACGCGTTGGCCAGAATGGCGATCCGGTTCGTTTCCCCGGCAAGAAGCGCCGCCAATTCCTTGATCGGATCCCTCGTTTCCGTTTCTCTCCCGGCTTCCATCCCTTCATCCTCCATGCAAGTCTGGTTTCCATTCATTGTAACATTCATCTTGCATCAAAAACATGACGGATTGGCAAAAAGACCGAATGCTTTCGCCGCACCGTTCGCAGCAAACCGCTTCCCTCGGCCATGCGGTCCATCACGGCCGTACAGAAAAAGGGCGCCGGGCAGCTTGCAAAACAACAAGCCGGGGCGATGGGCCCCGGCAGTCTGTTTGCCCGCCATGCTTATCCGTTCTGCTGTACGTTGATTCCCGTCTCGTTCGTTCCGGCGGATCCCGTTTCGCCCACACCGGCGTTCCCCGCTCCGGCCGATTCATTGGTCGCCGTTTCATTGGCTCCGGTCGTTCCGGTCTGACCGGAAGCGTGCAGACGGGCGTTCAAAACATGCAATTCCTGACGGATCGCCATCAAATGTTCGTTCAACCGCGAATGGTTAATCGCCCATTTGATGATCAGGTACGTCAGGAACATCATGAGTGCAATCAGGCCGATGTACAAAATGATCGCAAAAATGATCGATACAACCGCAAAGCCGATTTCCGCGTCCACCCGAACACCTGCTTTCTTTGAATTGTACGTTTTGACGATTGTGTGATTCGCCGCAAATCTATAAAATCCTGCCAGTCGGCACGGCTTGTATCCGCCGTACATTGAGCTTCGGAGGCTTGATGATCACTCGGAAAGGATGCACCGGAAACACAAAAACCCCCGGCCGGACGCCCAACCGTCCGACCGAAGGTCTTCGTGCCCGGCCATTCCGCTTTCCCGGCAGTCAGTCGATGACGATGGACCGGCTCGTCTTGCCGGGGGACCGTTTCGGCAACGTGATGGTCAGAACGCCGTTCGTATACGATGCCTTCACGCCGTCCTCCTTCACGTTGTCCACGTGGAAGCTTCGTTTCATGCCGGAATACCGTCTTTCCCTGCGGATGTAGTTTTCCCCTTCCACGTTCACCTGTTCGTCCCGCTTGACCGCAATGGTCAGCAGGCCGTTTTCGAGTTCCACCTGGATGTCCTTCTTGTCCACGCCGGGAATTTCCGCTTCCACGACATACTCCTTGTCCGTTTCCTTGATGTCCACCTTCATGCCGTTCTGGTTGAAAAGCGCAACCGGCCACCGGTCGTTGAAGAAGTCGTCGAAAACCTGGTTCATTTCCTCCCACGGTTTCCAGTCGTCACGCCTTTCCACCCAGTTCGGGCGTTTTCTGAACGGTGTCAGTCCAAACATCGTCATCCACCTCCAATTTGGTCTGACTTTGACTTTCTTTGACTTTATTATACCCGCTGCATCCAAATTTATTCAATGAAATTCCTTGACCTTCGTTGACCTTTTGCGTACAGTTTGTTTGAATTTTCTGAATATTTATGGTCTTTTCTTCGCGTTTCATCGTTTTTCATCCATTTTCCTTCCATATGACAATTGTCAATGCCGCAGATGCCGTTTGCCGGTATGGTTATGGGCAGATCATCGGCAAGTTTTGGCGAAATGCCGGAGGTGTCGGTTGGCGATGAAAAAGAAAAAAAGGCGCAAAATCGCATGGCGTCTCGCCTTGCTGGCGTTCGGGATTTTCTTCGCGGCGGCGGGGTGCGGAAACGGGAACGCGGACACAAAGGCTGCCCTCCCGCCCATCGATGACGAACGGTTTCCCGATGACGCGATGAAGGACTATGCCCGGAAGATGTTGGGCAGCAAGGTGCCGGATTTCACGCTGGCGGATTTGGCCGGGAGCAAAGTTTCCCTCTCCTCCTTCAAAGGACAGCCGGTCGTTCTGGAATTTGCCAAGACGACCTGCCCGTATTGCCGGGCCGTCCAGCCGGTGGCGGAAGAAGCAGCCGGCATGCGGCCGGATGTCGCCTTCGTGCAGGCGTTTCTTTCCAACACGCGGGAGGAAGTGGCGGCCTATCTTGCGGAGACCGGTACCGGGTCAACGGTAATCGTCGTCCTGACGGGCGATGCGGGTGACGAACCGGGCGAAATTCGCGAGCGGTTCGGCCATTTTCCGTATGTTCCGCTGTTTTTGTTCATCGACGGGGACGGGACGATCGTGGACATGCGGTTCGGTTCCTTCGATCTGGCAACGATGGAACAGTCGCTCTCCCTGGCGTTTCCTTCCGGCAAGGAGGGGTAAAGGCGAAGGGTAAAGCGGAACGTTCGAATGACCTCTTTTCGGTGATTCCGCATCTGTTTCCGGGATTGGCCGGGGAGACGCCGGTTGTCGCCCTGCCTGTCCGACATAATCGGGAAATCGCCTCAAAACGGCATCATACCACGATCAAGGCGATACTTTCGTCCCCATCCGATTGTTGTATACTGGAAACAGGCCGTTGGTTTTCGGGGGGACGTGCACCATGCGTTACGCGACGGAACGCACGAGGCGGCAAATTCTTCTCGGCTTCAGAAACGTGCTCAAGGCGAAGCGGTTTTCCGCCATCACCGTGCAGGACATTTGCGACGAAGCGCTCATCCACCGGACGACGTTTTACCGCTACTATGAGGACAAGTACCATTTGCTGAAAGACTTCATCTACCATCTCGCGGAAGAATTGACCCGGCGTGAGAAAGAGTCGGATGCCGACGTGTTCCGCCTGCTCGTGGATTATGTAGAGGAAAACCGGAGCCTGCTCGAGCATGCGCTCCTGGACTCCGACAGCCAAATCCTGTTCAAAAGCATGGTGGAAATCGCCGCCGGGCTGATCCGCGAGCAGTCCAAGTCCCGGAACGACCCGTTGTCGGAAAAACTCCGCCAGTCCCGGTATCCGGACGTCGTCTGCGACGTTTACGCCACGGCGTTCATCACCATTTTGCAAAAGTGGATCAGCGGCGAATACAAGTACGGCAAAGAGGACATTTTGAACATTTTCACCCAGGTCATGCTGGATTGAACGGACAGCCTACAAAATGAGATGATTGTTGCATCATGCGACAGTCATCTCGTTTTGTTTTTTGATAAGGGGCTGATCCCTCTGCTACATTTTCTTGGTGGAGGAGGGAGAGGCGAGATGAGAAAAGGCTTTGAACCTATCGGTCTTTTTTTGGCGAGAAGGGCGGTCTGGTGTATGGCGGCGATCGGGGTGCTGACCGTCTTTTTTGCGGTTGGCATTTTCCGCATCGACATCCGTTTGGGCAACGATTCGTTTGTCAGTACGAAATCAAACGTGTTTCGGGATACGCTCACCTATGAGCAGCATTTCGGCGGCGACGGCGTCTACGTGCTCTTGCAGGGGCCGCAGGAACGGCTGATCTCGCAGGAGACGGCGAAGAAAATGGCGGAATTCGCAGCGAAAGCCCCGGACGTTCCGCACGTGGTCGGGGCAATCGATTACGTCACCCTGCTGAACGACCTGCTCGCTTCCGATCTGGCACTCTCGTTCTTCCCGCCGGACCATGCGGAATTGGCCGGGGTCATCCGTCAGGAAATTCCCGGCGAGAAGATGCAGGCCATCCAACAAGCCATGATGGCGCACCTGACGCCGGAACAGGAGCAGCAACTGGCCGCATACGGACAGTCTTTGCTCACCGAAGCGCAGCTGGCGGAATTGGCAGCCTCGTTGGGCGCGTCCGCGCGGCTGCCGGCGGCCGCTCCGGCGGACGGCGGGCAGCCGGTGTCCGTGGAAGCACCGACACCGGAGCAGCTTGAAGCATTTGCGGCTTCCATGCCTCCGGAGCAACTGCAGGCGATCATGGCGTCGCTGCCGCAGGATCAATGGCGACAGGCCTTGTCGTCGGTGCTGACGCCGGAGCAGCAGGAAGCCGTCACCCAGTATGCGATGACCATCCTGAACGAAGAACAATTGAAGGCCATGCACGCGGACGTCATGCAGGCGTTGCCGCCCGTCCAAGAGTGGGCGACGGAGACGCTCCGCGCCGTCGTGTTTTCCGAAGACGGCCACGTGCCCGAGGCGTTGTCCTTGCTGCTCCCGGAGGACGGCAACCATGTGCTGATCAACCTGATCACCGCGGAAGGGCTGGACATGGGCGCCAGCGAAGAAATGATGGCTGCCGTGGAAGCCCTCGTTGCGGAAACGGGACTTTCCGACGGGCTTACCGTCAAGCTGGCCGGTAACCATGCCATCTACAGCCAAATTGAAGGCGAAGTGACGGGGTCGATGGCGTTCATGCTCGTGTTATCCGTCGTCCTCATGGTGATCGTGCTTTTTGTCATTTTCCCCGTGCGTCGCCGGCTCATTTCCCTTGCCTATGTGCTCGTCGGGCTCGTCTGGACGTTCGGGCTCATGGGCTGGACCGGCATTCCCGTTTCCATCGCCACGATGGCAACGCTGCCGATCATCATCGGGCTGGGCACGGACTTCGGGGTGCAATTTCACAACCGCTATGAAGAAGAATACAAGGCGAGCGGCTTCGACGCGGAGAAAGCGGTCGTGCGCGCTTCCCGGCACATCGGCCCCGCCGTCGGCATCGCCGTCGTGCTGATGGCCGCCAGCTTTCTCATGATGCTGCTGTCCAAATCGCCGATGATGCAACAGTTCGGCCTCGTGCTCGCCTTCGGCGCCGTCATCTGCTACGCGGTGGTAATGGCGCTCATGTTCGCCACCTTCGCCCTGCTCGACCGCCGAGGGGCGGCCGCCGTCGGGCGCAACAAAGAAATCTCGGAAACGAAGCTGTCCCGTTTCCTGTATGCCTATTCGGGATTCGTCCGCAAAATTGCCGTGCCGATTCTCATCGTCGTCGTGCTGCTCTCGGCCATCGGCTACGGGTCCGACCACAAGATCGAGACGGACACGAACATGTTGAGCATGATTCCGCAGGACATGGAAGGGCTCGTCAATTCGCGGGAACTGCAGGACATCGCCGGATCCACCATGTTTCTGACGTTCCTCGTGGAAGCGGAGGACGTCACGGCCAAACCGGTGGTGGAATGGCTCGCGTCGCTGGAAGAACGCATCGAAGGGAACTATGCGGGGGTGGAAGGCGTGCAGTCCGTCTCCTCCGTCATCGGCATGCTGGGGCTTGATCCGGCGGAGGCCGACCAGTCGGCCATCGATCAGGCCGTGGCGGGCATGCCCGGCTCCATGCTCCGCACCCTGGTCAGCGAAGATCGCCGATATGCCGCGCTGCAGGTGCAAATCCATCCGGACGTCTCGTCCGCCGGCCAATTGGCCCTTCTGGAACGCATCCGGCTGGAGGCCGAATCCCTCGCGCCGGAAGGGGCCGCCATCGCGCCGGCGGGCATGATGTCGCTGGCGGCGGTCGGCGTGGACAACATCAGCGCCAACAGCACATGGATCAAGGGATTGGGCGTGGTCGTCATCGTTCTCGGGCTCATGATCATCTACCGGCGAGTCAAGGAGTCGCTGTTCACCGTTTTGCCGATCGCGTTCGTGCTCGGGTTCATTCCGCTGGTGCTGCTTCTGCTCGACCTCGATTACAATCCGTTGACGATCGCCCTGAGCAGCCTCGTACTCGGCATCGGCACCGAATTCACGGTGCTCGTCATGGAACGGTACAAGGAAGAACGGGCGCGGGGAGCGGACGGGAAGGAGGCGATCCGGACGGCCATCGCCAAGGTCGGCCAGGCAATCACCGCCTCCGGACTTACCGTCATTATCGGGTTTTCCACGCTCATGTTCGCGGACTTCCCCGTCCTTCGCGAGTTCGGCATCACGACGGTGATCGAAACGACGCTTTGCCTGCTGTTTGCGCTGACGATTTTGCCGGCGCTCGTGTTTGTCTTCGAAGGCAGGGAAGCGCTTGTGAAACAAGCGGCGGAACGCCGGGCATAAAGTCGCATCATGTCGTTTCATCCGCTCATGGCGGGCCTGGTCCCGATTTTAAGGGATCGGGACCGCTTTTTTGTGCAGCTTTCTCAGCTTGCCTTCACACTTGGGCAATAAATTTTTGGACATGCCATATTGTGACAACTTTTTTTCTTTAAACCTTTTACAATTGTAGTAAATCTTTCAAGAGGTGAGTGGTTATGAAAAGATGGGTTGTTCTCATGGTCTCGTTTTTGCTGCTTCTGGCGCTTTCTTCACCTGCGTTCGGCCTCGGCCCGTCGTCAGCGGCAACCGGATCATCCGGGTCGTCCGGCAATCCGGTTCCCTGCGGCGATGAGATGCTCGGCGACGGCACCCCGGAAAATCCGTATCAGATCTGCAAAGGGTCTCATCTGTATCAACTGCACAATTACCCGGAGGCCCACTTCGTCCTGGTCAACGACATCGATTTCACCTACTATTTGAACTCACCCGTACCTTCTTTCTCGGGCACGATTGACGGCAGGAACCACACCATCTCCAATTTTTATCCCGGCGTCCTGATCCACAACTTGGAAGCCGGGGGTGTCGTCAAGCGGTTGCGGTTCTCCCAAACGCAATCCAATTGCTTCTATGGACATGGTGTCATCGCCCACAACAACTATGGAACCATCGATCAGGTCGTGGCGACGGACATCACCGTGCGCCATCACGAAGTGGATGGAAATCACTGTGGCGGTCTGGTCGGCATCAACTACGGAACCGTCAAGAACAGCGTGTTCACCGGCACGCTCCCGGGCGGAAGCTACTATAACCACGGCGGCATTGCAGCCGTCAACAAGGACGGGGGCATAATCCAGAATTGCATGGCGATCGTGGAAATCACGGGAAGCAACAATCTGGGTGGAATAGTCGGCATCAATGAGGCGGGAGCACTCGTCGAACATTCGATCGCGATCGCAAAAATCAATGCCGGCGGTGTTAACGCGGGAGGAATCGTTGGCTGGAACGCGGGCATCATCAAGTCGAGTCTCGCCATGGTTGATATTTATTATCGATCCGTCAATGCATCGAGTGTCGGCAAAATCCAAGGCTATGCCGCACCCGGAACCAGTCAGGTCATCAACAGCTACGCATTCGGCCGCTTGATTCCGGTGGAACCTTGAACGGGTTTCCATCCTGTTGGCGTCAAACAAGCCGAAACAAGTGCGGCATGCACGCGTTTCGGCTCTTTTTTTAGACAGGCCGTCCTTTCGGTTCCCCCCGCCGCCGCGAACCCGGTTGCAGCTTTGCGTCAAGCCCGCCGGTTTGGCGTTTCTTCGAGTGCCGGCAGCCCTTTTCCATGTATTCGCATGAACGCGATCGGCCATCATTCGCTGGGTAATTGGCCTTTGGCCGGGCCCGCGGATGCCCGTCCGACCGGAGCCCGCCGGTCCGGGAACACCTCCTCCTTCGAAACGCGGATCCGATCCTCCGGAAAAAACCGGGCAAAGTACCGTTTCACCCGCAGATGGATATCCCCCGCATACCACGCCGACAGCCCGTGATCCGCAAACCGTTGCGGCATCCCGAGCCGCTCCGAGCGCTTCCCGCGCGAACCGTCGCCGATGCCCATCGTGTCGATCCAGATCCGGTCCGCGACGCCCAGGAGCAGCTTCGGAAACTCGGGGGTAAACGGCAGCACCGGCGAAACCGCCGCCTGGGTCGGCACGCCGGCATCGTGCACCTCTTTCAGCGCCTTCAGCCGCAGCCGGATGCCCGGCGCCGTTGGCGCGAACAGCCGCTTCATGTCTTCCCGGTCGGTTTCGATGGTCATCGAAACGACGAGCCTGCACTTCTCCTTCAACTGTGCGAGAAGGTCAATGTCCCTCGCGACCAGCGGGCCCCGCGTCTGCACGTGCAGCAGGTCGGGCGGCGCCTCGAGCATTTCCCGCAAAATTCCCCGGGTCACCTCCGCCTCCCGCTCCACGGGCTGATACGGATCCGTCGCCGAGGACATGAACAGGTTGACCGTTTTCCCCTTCCGGCGCAAATGCC
>Ga0310829_1000734_pt1 | contig 23220 bp, 18 predicted proteins | sample WT_ome_4_FD_202244 | JGI IMG/M metagenome (GOLD analysis project Ga0310829, IMG submission 202244) | Sorghum-adapted microbial communities enriched on wild type (WT) sorghum from Joint BioEnergy Institute, Emeryville, California, United... ... | reverse complement strand
CCATGAGAAGGCCTCTCTTCAAATGTATTTGCTTGGTGGCATACATTTATGTTAGAGTGCCTTCTCTATTTTTTTCCATCATTTTGCTTCGAGAAATATATTACACATACTAAAAACCTATCGTTCGATTCTATATGACTGAATAAACAATCATTAAACGTCTACCTTCTTAGCTGTAGTAAAGATAGGCGGAAAAGGCCTTTATCCCCCAGCGAAAACAGCCTTTGACTTTCGTACACACATTTTAGTCGGTTTCTGGCTTTTTCTTCTTTGAAGGGAGCTTGGTCGTGAGCTTCAAAATGGGTGGCATCAATAGCGACCGCATCATCCGTGTTGAAACCTTCGGAAATAGTTTGACTTTTGAGGATTTCCTTGGCTTCTTCAAATCTATTTGACTCTTCCAACTTATCGACAAGTCTAGAGTAAGCCGCTTCTGAAGATGTCTTATCTGACACAAGAAAGCCACTATATCTTTTGAAAATGAAATCGTCATCTACGCGTTTGATTAAATGTTTTACTGTTGGAGTCCGTTCAACAATCCGAAATTGATTCACACAACAAAAATATTACTGGAATTATTTGAGCGGAATGGCTATTTACCAAATCAGCATTTAATTATATCATGAATATAATGAATATAGCGAATATATGGAGGTGAATAATGATGTTAAGCAGGAAGGAATGGCTGAAAAAATTTTTAAAACCCTTACAAGCACATCGATATTAGATCCCGATTTTTCCCCTGAAAAAGTTGAAAGCACGAAAATTTTTTCCGATAAGGAATTAATTGATCATCTTACAAATAAAGAAAACCTTTCCGATGAAGAAATAGAGCAACTCAAAAGATCGGCGAAATACCAAAGATTCTTAGGATAAGGTAAAACTGAATTTGAATGTTTGGCCTATAATTATCATATAGGTCTTCTTGTTATCATTGTTGAAAAACCCTCATTGATTACCCCTCCTTTTTTATCCCTTTAAGTACCGATCATTTAAGCGTGACGTATCATCACAATTTTTTAATAGAATTGTATGATGAAAATAACTAGGCTCCGCCAAACATTCACCATGTTGACAGAGCCTTAGTTACCCTAATGCTTTCCCTAATGGTTTATCAGTATAAAAAGCGTCTTATCATTGTATTCCTGAGCCTACCCAGCTACCCGGGAATGACCTTTTTAGCCATTGAGTGCCAGTTGGATGCGGCTGCCTCTGCCGGACGGCTCTGCAGGTAAGACAAACAGCTTGCGCGCTAGTCTTTCCTGGAGTTCTGGCACGTGGCTGATGACACCGATCGACAGACGTTCGGAATGCAGTTTTTCCAATGCTGTAATCACGGTATCGAGAAGCTCTGGGTCGAGCGTGCCAAAGCCTTCGTCTAGGAAGAAAAACTGAAGCGGGACCTCGCCGCGCAATTGAATCTGCGCGGATAATGACAAGGCCAAGGCCAAAGACGTCAGAAAGGTTTCACCACCGGATAAGGAAGACACAGGGCGTCTGAGCCCGCCATTTGCATCATCCCTGATGAGAAACCCGCCGCCGGAGTCGACTTCGATGGCATAGCGCCCTCTGGTTAGTTTTCGCAATCGCTCCGAAGCATCACGGCTGATTTGCTCCATCTGTTCTTCAGCCATGAATTCAACAAAGGCATTGCCGCGAAAGACATGGGCCAGCTTTTGCAAGTCCGCTTCGGTCTGAGACAAATCCGCCCGCTCTTTTTCAAGCATTACGTAACGCTCATGCCGTTCCTCAAGCCCTTTCCATTGATTCAGGCAGGTTGCCCTTGCCTCCAATGCTTGGTCACGCTCATCAGCAAGTTGTTCAAAAGCTTGCACCAAATCTTTAAATTCTCTTTCGCTGATGGCGCTGTCACCAATTTTGGCTTTCAAGTCTTTTATTTCATGATGCACTTGATGCCATTCTTGTTGAAAGTTTTGCACGACTTGTTCTTTTTCCAAAAGGACGGTTTCCGAAAGGCAGGCTTCCTTAACGGCTTGGGGTGAAGGGAAAGCCTTCTCCTTTAATGCCGCAAGGAGGGCTTTGCCTTTTTCTTCGGCTTGTTCATTTAATGACTTCAGCAAACCCTCAAGTTGCGAAAGCCGTTTTTCAGCTTCAAAGCGCTCGGATTTCGCTTGTTCCCAGCCTTTACGCTTCTCAGCTTCTTCCCTTTGTAAGATCTCCCACTCTTCTTCCCATTCACGTAAAACATCCCCGGCTTCTCGATCATCGCCGTTCATGATGTTTTCATAGCTCGTTTTTAAAAGGGTCATTTGCTGGCCGACTTCTTTGAGATTTACTTCTAGCCGCACATTGTCTTGTTGCCACGTGCTCAGTTGTTCCGAGCGCTTTCTCATCGCTTGTTCCATGTCTTCGATGCGCTGGGTTAAGCTTTCGATTTCTTGAGACAGTTCATGGGCTTTGCGGTCTTTCACCCGAATGCGGTCAGATTCGTCTTCAATCGTATTGAAGTCCAAAGGCGCATGGGCCACCGCCCATTTTTTCCGGCTGTGATCAATTTCGGCTTCAGTTTCCTGCCTTCTTTGCAGGAGAAGGGCCAACTGTTTCTCAAGGGCTTCTTTTTTCGTTTGTAAAACCAAGCATTGATCCGATAACTGTTTGAATCGATCCATCTCTAGTTTGAGCTCTTCATCCAGTGCTAACACATCTTGTTTGATCCCTTGGAGGTCGGCTTTCGTTTCAGTCATCCAAGCTTTTAAATCAGCCTCAGCCCAGGTAGATAAATCCGGCAATGCATGTTCTTTCCGTCCCGAAGGTGCAGGAACTAAGCCGCCGTCCAGCTGTTGGATGGCTTGCACGCGCTGTTCGAGATGTGCTTGATAAGACGTACATGAAGACAATGCTTTCGATACCCATTGGCTGCATGATTTATAGAATTGGAGTTCAGACTTCACCGTCTGAAGAGCCCCCTCCTCCTCGGCCGTTGCCGGGTGTGGATGATGAATCGCCCCGCAGACCGGGCAAGGGTTGCCTTCGATAAGGCCCTTTGCCAGTTCAGAAGCGAGATGTTGGATCGTCAAGTCTTGAATCCGTTTGTCGCAAACTGCCTCTTTCTGATCGAGCCAGTCCAAGACCATGTCCAGCCCTTTTTTCAGTGCCGAAACATGGGTGTAACAGCTTTCGTAACGGGTAAAAAGCCGCTTGAGGCGGTCAACCGATTGTCCTAATGTTTTTTGATCTTTTTCTGCTTTTTCAGTTTGTTCCTTGCGTTCATTTTCCAGCTGTTGGATCTCTTTTTCTAAATCCGCTAATGCTTTGACATGATTATTGATGGTTTGCTTATCCTTGAGCGCGCACTCCACTTTATCGCGCTCACCAACCGTCACCGTTACAGCCTTTAAGGCTTCGCGCAGCTCGCTGCGTTTACCGCTTAGGGTTTCATATTCACTAGCCAAAACTTCATTTTGTTTGGAATGCTCTTGGATGACGGATTGAAGGTTTTGCCATTCCTTTTTAAGACTTTCGTAAGTTTCCACCTTTTGCACAAAATCTTCATGAATTTTTATTGCTTCCTGCAGACGATGGCGACGTTCTTCAAAGTTCGGGCGATTTTCCGTAAGGCGCTGTTCTATCTCTTTGTATTGACGGCTAGACTCCTCTTCGGCAAGAACGGAAGCCTTATAATGGCTTTCGGCGATCTCTTTTTCGGTCCGGCAGGATGCGAGTTTTTCCGAGATGGCTTCATATTCCGTCACATAAGGGAGTAAAGATACAGCCACGCGGGCTTTTTCGATTTGCTTACGAAGCGCATCGATTCTTCCGGTTTTTTCACTTAATGCCTGCTGTCGTTCAAGAGCCTTTTCAAGATCGGCTTGCCAACCGCGCAAGCGCTCTGCCCTCTCACAGCGATCTTTCATCACTTGGTATCGTTCGGTCAATTGTTGAACAAGCGCATCTTTTTCTAAATAAGCTTGCTTTGCCGCTTCAAGAGCTTCGGCGGAAGCGTCACCCAATTCCAATTGTGCGGACCGGATCGCTTCGAGTTGGGTGCGCACTTCACCCGTCCGGCGCCGAATGACATCATTGAGCCGATCGCCATACTTTTCCAAATTAAATAACCGCTCAAGCATGTGGCGACGCTCACTGCCCTTCAATGACAGGAATTCTGCAAACTTTCCTTGAGGAAGAACGACGGCGCGCGTGAAATCTTCGTGGGTCAAACCTAAAAGCGCCTGAATTTTACGGGTAACGTCTCGGTCTTTATCCGCCAGAACTTTGGGAGCATCTCCTTCGAAGTGCAATAAGCGGGAGCCAGCATTATTAAGGCCGTCCGTTTTCGTCCGCTTGTATATCCTTTCCACTCGATAGCGCTTAGGCTGATCCATGCCAAGTTCAAAAGTGTAGCTAACAGAGAGCTCATCCTCAGCATGGTTTAAAATGCCTTGGGTACCACCGGGAGCCCGTTCCACCTTCCCATACAGAGCAAGGGTCATCGCGTCGAGGAGTGTCGATTTGCCACTACCTGTGGGACCAAAAATACCGAAAACACCGCCGTCACATAAGCGGCTAAAGTCCACTGTTTGCTTTTCCCTGAAGCTATGTAACCCTTTAAGCGTCAATTCAATCGGCCGCATCTTGCCCCACTCCTTCTTCCTCCACTTCTTTGACAAGCTCCAAAAACAGCTCGACCAGTTGGGGTTCAGGGGTAGCTCCGCCATTTTTACGGCTATAAAAGCGACGAAAGACGGTTTCCAAAGGAAGGTTCGCCAACCTCTCTTTTTCTTCAAAAACCCCTTCCGATAAAAATATCGGACGGATATGGATGATGCCATTGTGAAGGCGGCGCAGCTCCTGGATCTGGCGGATGCTTAAAGTATCTTCCAAAGTAATCTGCAGATCGATCCAAGCGTTCGCATCGCGACCTTCATCCAGCCATTGATACACTTCCTCTAAACCATTAGCTCGCCACTCGACCAAAGGTTTGCCGCTATTCAAAATAATTTCATTGACGAGAGCAGGCTTTCCGGGTTCGACATCGATGATCGTTACCGATTTCGCCTGATTCGCTTCCGAAAAGCTATAAGCAAGGGGCGAGCCACTATAACGCGCCGGCGCATCAAACCCTTTTAACGTTTGCGGGCGGTGCAAGTGGCCTAATGCGATATATTGTGAGCCGACAGAAAGCGACGGTGGTGTCACCGTGTAAGCACCGCCGACTTGAATGGGCCGTTCCGAATCCGATTCATGCCCTCCAGCGATGAATAAGTGACTCATCACGATATTCACATCGTCCTTCTGAAAACCCCGCGCTAATTCCTTCATTAAAAAAGCGATGCGCTCATCATAGGCTTTTTGTAGGAGCTCCTCATCATGAACTTCACTTAAGCATTCATTCAGCCGGGATTCCGAAGGATAAGGTAATGCCGCAATCCGTAAGATTTCCCCGGCCATTGGCACAGCGACTTTCAGCGTTTCCCGGACCGGGCGCCCCACTAAAGTAATATGGTGGGTGCGGGCAAGCGGAGAAGCCGCCTCTACCCGCTCGGGACTATCATGATTTCCCGAAATGACGATCACCGGACGCAAGCCACCCCGCGACATGATTTTAATCGTTTCATAAAAAAGCGTTTCGGAATGGGCCGGAGGATTGACGGAATCAAAGACATCGCCAGCCATGATCACAACATCCACTTTTTCTTCTTCAACGATTTGGCACATTTCCGCCAATACTTTTTCTTGTTCGGCTTGCCGCGAGCGACCTTCAAGCGTCCGGCCGAGATGCCAATCCGCAGTATGCATGATTCGCACTTAAATTCCTCCTAATCTTCCAGTGGAAAATAATAGCCGCCGTCAAAGAGATAAAGCCCCATTTCTTTAATCTCCCGATGCCAAATTTTTTCAATGGCTAACCGGTACATCTCCAATTGTTTTCTGTATCTTTGGATCACCGCTTTTTTTGCTTCAGCAACCGAAGAAAAGCGCCCTTGGATAGCATCGGTTTTATAATCCAAAAGTCTCAGTCCATCCTCGCTTTCATAGAGGCAGTCGATGACCCCTTGAACCAATACCTTTTCGTCTCCACCCACTTTATGTCCGTAAATATCTGAGGTGCTTAAGGCTAGAGAAAAGGGCAACTCTCTTACAATGCGCTTGGCATGAAGCAATCGCTTCCCGATTTCTGATTCAAAAAAGGTCAGTATCGCTTGTAAGTCGAGGCTTTCTGCTTCTTCATAGGTCATCAGCTCCGCTTCCACGAGCCGCTCGCATTCCTTATGCAAATCATCAATGGTCATCGGTTGCCGGAAATCAAGCAGCTGCATCATTCGGTGCATCGCGGTCCCTTTTTCCGCCGCCGTCAGTTCGCGTTCACTGAGAAATTTCGGGCGGTCCCCAATCGGCCGGCGGAATGTTTTTATCAAGCGGTCATCGAACCCTTCACTAAACCGCTCTTGTTGCCGCTTAATTTCTGTTACGGTTTGCTTAACCATTCTCTGTGTCGCTTCTTGGTGAGGATATGTCCATGAAAGCTGTTTGGCGACTTCTATTTCGATTTTCTCATCCACTTCAACTGGAAGCGAGCGTCTCACATTTTCTTCTCTTTCCCGATTCACCGCATTCACCGTTGGCACCGTTACAAAGCGATTTGCCGGATGAAGGGCAATCCGCCAATTGGATGGATGTTCCCAAACCGGCCTAAAGCGCGTGTTCGGTTCTGCGATCTGATGAAATTCATCGGCTGAACGATGTCGAAGAAGACTAGGTCCGACCCAATCCAAATAGGATTGCGCGTTTTCCCGAAGATAGGCAGGTAAAAGCCAGCGGCCGTCTTCAGCAGAAGCCCATTTTTCTAGCGTTTTTTCTTTCTCTTTAATCGTTCCGACAAGAATCAATTTCTCGCGCGCCCGCGTCAAAGCGACATAAAGGATGCGCATCTCTTCAGCCGTGCTTTCTTTAATGAGCTTTCTTTTTACGGCAGCATGCGGTAACGTTGGCGTCTCTAGTCGTTTGATCGGGTCAATGTTTTTCGTCGCAAAACCGAGCGTCTTGTGAAGAAGAGCTTTCGCTTTCACATCTTCCCTGTTGAAGGCTTTATTAAGTGCTGGAACAAAAACAACCGGAAATTCCAAACCCTTACTTTTGTGGATTGTCATCACGCGCACAACATCTTCTTGTTCGCTCAACGCCCGCGCTTCCCCGAGATCTTTTTGATTCTCACGAAGACGGTCGATGAAGCGAAGAAAGCGAAAAAGTCCTCTAAAGGATGTTTGCTCGTATTGACGGGCGCGGTCATACAAAGCTCTTAGATTAGCTTTTCGTTGTTCACCGCCTGTAAGACCGGCGACGTAATCGTAATAACCCGTCTCCCTGTAGATTTGCCAAATCAAATCACTGAGTGCCCCGCGGCGAGCGCGATCCCGCCAAGCTTCCAGTTGATCGGTAAATACGCTCAACTTTTCTGATAGATCGTCACGGTAAGTTTCGCAATAATAGCGCATCGCCTCGTAGTAAGGCCCTGATTTCTTGGCAACGCGAATTCTTGCGAGTTCACTGGCACTCAGTCCCACGAGCGGCGATCTTAAAACCGCTGCGAGGGGGATATCTTGGTAAGGGTTATCAATCGTTGAGAGCAGTGAAAGCATCACCGAAACTTCAACGGCATGAAAATAGCCGGATGTCGACTCCGCATAACTGGGGATGCCGTGTTGTTTTAAAACATCCATGATGGCCGGTGCCCATGAGGAAGCGGAACGCAGTAAAATCACGATGTCGCGATATTGAATCGGCCGCATTCGTCCGCTCGACTTATCCCAAACTTGGTATGGCTGTTGAATCAGATTTTTAATCTGGTTAGCGATAAAATGCCCTTCCAGTTCAGCCGTTTGATATTCGTCCACATCGATGGCCGGGTCTCGTTCATCATCCTGATCCTCTTTAACTAGGACATGGAGCTCCGCCGGATATTCACCTTCGGGGTAATATGACGCCCCAAATTTCAGTTTTGCGTCCTCATCATAATCGATTTCCCCTACTTCCTCATCCATGACTTGTTGAAAAATAAAGTTCGTGCCGTCCAAAATTTCTTTCCGACTTCTGAAATTCTGTGATAAATCGATGCGGATGCCAGAATGAACCGACCCGTCTTTTTTTCCGTAAGTTTTATATTTTGCTTGAAAAAGACCCGGTTCGGCAAGGCGGAAACGATAAATGCTTTGCTTGACATCGCCGACCATGAAGACGTTTTGGCCGCGTGCCACATGATTCAGAATCGTCTCTTGCACGAGATTAGTATCTTGGTATTCATCAACGAGAATTTCCTCGAATTGGGCGCGGTATTGAAGAGCCACAGCCGAAGGCACTTCCTTTTCCGGTGTGGAGCCTTGCGCCCGTAAAATTGCCAAGGCGCCATGTTCAAGATCGGAGAAGTCAGCGAGCCCCTTTTCTTTTTTCACAGCGCTAAATCTGTCACCAAATTCTTTGACGAGTTGAATGAGGCTTTCAACATAAGGCGCCATGTCTTCTAAATCGGCTAAAATGCGTTCTGGTGTTTGAGAGAACAATTCTTCTTTCAGCTTATTCAACCGATCTTTGACCTTTTTTCGAATGTCACTGGCGCGTTGTTTCAGTTCCTCATCAAAGTCGTCACCCTTACATGGTTTCAGTTTTGAAAAAGACAACGCCGAAAAAACATGATATAACTCTTCCCAAGGCCCCCGGGAAGCGTCGATGATTTGCAATATGAGTTCTCGGTCTTGGGCAAAGTTGTCGATATAAGGGTAAGGGCCACCGGGTTCATTGGCGATTTGCTCACCGTTATCAACCATGGACAAAAGTCCCCGGCATTCTTCCCGAACGCTCTTTTTCACATCAGCCGTCCATGGCAATTCATCGACGGACGTGATCCCTTCCGTCTGGTAGAAAGCCTTCACTTGATCCAACCAATGATCCGGCCATGGATGGCTGCGTGAGAAATCATAAATTTTTTGCACTAAAGCCATGAGTTCAGTATCGCTTCGGTCATTGGAATACCGGTCGACGAGGTTGTAAAAGCTTTCTTTGTCATCAGCCTGGTAGTGATCTTCCAATAATCCTTCCAGCACTTCTTCTCTAAGAAGCAAGCTTTCCGCATCATCGATGACGCGAAAGGCAGGGTCAATATCAAGTTGATAATAGTAGCGGCGGACAACAGCCATGCAAAAAGCGTGGAATGTTGTAATGTTGGCTTTATTGAGCAGCGTTAATTGGTCGCGCAGCCTTAAGTTCCCAGGATCTTTATTGAGTTCCCGCTCCAATGCTTGGCCGATGCGCACGCGCATTTCTGCGGCTGCCGCGTTTGTAAACGTTACGACCAACAAGCGATCAATATCAACGGGATCCTTTGGGTCGGTGATGCGTTTGATAATCCTTTCGACAAGCACCGCGGTTTTCCCGGAACCGGCAGCTGCGGCTACGAGAATGTTGTCACCCTTTTCGACAATCGCCTGCCATTGATCATCCGTCCACTGGCTCCCCGCCGGTTTAACGGTCGTTCCGGTCAACGTCCTCGCCCCCTTTCTTCTCGATTTTTTCATTCAGTTTTTGTCTCATTTTTTCATAAATCGCCTCGTCATTCTCTTTTTTCAGCACCCTGAATTGATTTTCTACCAGGGATTGATCGAATTGGCAAACCGGTTTAAACGCACAAAACCGACAAGGGGTAGCTTCCCCCATCTTATACGGCGCAATATCGACGACGCCATCGGTAATCTCTGAGCCGGCCCGGGTCATCACATCCCGGACATGGCGACGAAGCATTTGAAAGTCTTCCCGGCTCGCCACTTTGGAGTTAGCCTTGAACGTGCCATCCTTTTTAATAGCGGCGGGGATCACCATTGAGGAAACACCCTTATCAAGGGTTTGATCCATAAGCTTCGCGACATCCTCGTCTTTTAAGATCAAGCCTTTCATTTTAAACTTTTTGAAAAGCTCCTTTTCAATGTCCTCATCCGTTAACGCTTCGGAAACCGATAACATCGGATTATGAACATGGAAATAGAGGACACCCGCCGGTTCGCTGTCTACACCAAGCCATGTTTTCGAATGCGTTAACACGACATCTAAATAGGCAAGCATTTGCAAGGCAAGACCGTAGTAAACATCAGAAAGCTTAATGTCTTTTTCACTTGATTTGTAATCAATAATGCGAAGCAAAGTGCCTTGGCTTGTTTTCCCTTTATCCACACGGTCAATCCGCCCGACGACTTCCATTTTTACGCCATTAGGTAATGTAAACTGTAGCGGCGGCAAATCCTTGCCTGGTCCAAACGGCACCTCTAGGGCTACAGGGGAAAAGCCACTCGCTTTCGCCTGCCGGGTCAACGCCCAGGCTGAACGCGACACGGTGTTGCGCAGTTTGCGTTTTAAATAGTGGAAGCGCGCAGAACTCAGTAAAATTTCTCTTTGCAAGCGCGGAGCCAATTGTTCGATCACTTCATAGGCCAGCGATTCGCATTCCGCTTTCGTTAAATCGGCCCACAATCGGTTTTGGCTCGTCAGGATTTCCGTCATCTTTCTTAACGCCGCGTGGAAAAGCTGACCGATGTCGGGAGCTTCCAGGCGAAACACTTCACGTTCTTTAAGGCGCAAACCGTAAGATGAAAATTGGGCAAACGGACAGCCGTTAAACAATTCCATCCTCGATACGCTTGCTTGAATTTCCCGCCCGTAAAGCGCCTCGGCGAGCTCGCGCGAAAGTTTTTCTTCTTTATTTTCGTAAAAGCGGCTGCTTAACACCTTCATCGTCCGCTTTCGCCATTCCGGCGTTTGAATGAACCAATTATAGACACCCCACCAAAGTTCTGAAAGCGGGTAGCCCTTTTGATAACGGCGCAAAAGGCTTGCGGTATGGTTGATCGTCCGCATCGACGGTACGACAAACGGCCATTGTTCTTCTTCTGGCACCTCGTAAGGCTCTCCCGACACAAAAACCGGAATAAGTCCAGGGAACATCTTTTCCAAACGATGAATGAGCGGCGATGGCATCAGGCTGTCACCGGCTTCGGAAGCAAGCGGGTAAGAAAGATATAAGCGGTCACTCGGCGTCGAAAAGGCTCTATAGATGAAATATTCTTCATGCAGCAGCTGTTCGCGAGCATTCGGCGCCAATTCCACTTGTCGTTCTGATAGCTGTTCACGGTCATTATCGGATAAGAGACCGTCTTCGTGCGGTTTTTGCGGAAGAATGCCTTCATTCACTCCAAGAATAAATGCCACGCGGATACCCGATGTCCGGGTGCGGTCAATCTGCCCGACTAAAACTTGATCCAGAGCCGGCGGGACGAGTGCAAAACGCAATTCTTCCAAGCCAGTGTCTAAGATGCGCGTAAACTGTTCCAAAGACATCCTTTCACGCCCCGCCGCTTCGACTAATTGATCGAGCAAATCGATGACCGCCTTCCAAACTTGGTCATGTTCGCGCGCTTCATCCAAACGCCCTTCCTTTTCTGCCTGGTCTCTTAAACGTTCCATTTTCTCGGGAATGTTCAATCCCTCAAGAAAGCGATACAGTTCAAAGGCCTGATCCCTGACGGTTCGCGCCCGTTTGATTTTTTGTTCCAATTGGAGAAGCGGGTCGGAAAGACTCATACGGATGCGGTTCAGTTCTTTTTGCTTTGCCTTCTCCTGTTTACTCTGCGGCACATCGCGTTCATCGAGCCCGCGGTACTCCCGGTAAATCCAGGCTTCTTTTGTCCGCCAATGCTGACCGTGAATACCGAAGGCGAGCACGTAGTTCTCAAGCAAATCGACATCTTCGCGCCATTTTTGGATATCATCGCCAAGCGGATAAAACAAATCGGTTTTAAACGCCCGAAAAACCGCTTCATAGCGCCAGTTTTGCACAATTGCATCCAACGATGAGCGGATTAATTCAATGAGCGGATGGTGGTGCATGACCCGTTTTTGGTCAATAAAAAGGGGGATGCCGTAATCGACGAAAATGGTTTCAACCAGTTCCCGATAACCAGATAAATCACGGGTTAAAACGGCTAGATCGCGATACCGATACCCTTCATCGCGGACAAGTTGTAGGATCTCCCGGGCGCATGCCTCAATTTCTTCCCGGCGATTGACGGCTTCAACGATCTTCACTGAGCCGTCCACCGGGCCTATGACATACGGACGCTTCTCAAAATTTTTTTCAAGCGCGCGCAGCCCTTCAAACTTAAGCTTCCGGTTGCCTTCACATATGACGGGCTCTTCGCAAAGAATGCCTTCTTCTTCGACCAGATTGAGTAATTTTACACACGCTTTTGCTGTTGTGCGAAAGAGGGTTAAATCGTTCGGTGTCCGTCCTTCATAAATGCGGTCCAATGTCAAGGTGACTGTCACGCGCTTTACGGTCTGCAACAGGGCGGCAATGACGGTGAATTCCTGAGGTGTAAAACTGTCAAAGCCGTCAATGTACACTTCGGCGTTTTTTAATTCATCCCACATCGGAATTTTTGAGGCAGCTAGGTTAAGATAATCATCACTGTCAACATATTTACCGAGTAGCGCTTTTTCAAAATCATTGTAAATGAGATACAAATCATGCAGTTTGTCAATTAAAATCGCTTCGTCCTCCCGACCGTCTTCAGCCAATTGTTTTTGGCGGCGGGCGATATCATCCGGTGTGAGGCAATAGCGTTTAAATTCACTAATGGTTTGTTGCAAAAGGGTATAAAAACCGCGTTGGTCGGCGGCTTTCTTAAACACTTTCAATTCGGACTTACGGTTTTCGATAATTTTCCTCAACATCATCGCTAAACCGGCTGTCGTTAAATGCGTTCTCGTCACGCCGCCCATGCGCTCCAAAACGCGAAGCGAAAACCGTGAAAAACTGTAGACATTAAGCCGCGTCATGCCCGAAAGATTCGGCAATGTGGCAAACGCATACTCTGTATGAAAGGTCATTTGATCCGGAACGATATAGATTAAAGGCGCACCATCCGGTTCGTTGATCAATTTTTCCTCTACTTCTTTAAAACAAAGATGCGTCTTCCCGGTTCCCGAACGGCCGATGACCAACCTTAAAGCCATGTGTTTCACTCCGATCCTATTCTGTGATCCTATTATCTCATGGATTTTGACTCATGAGAAGATGAACGGATCTCAGCAGAGACAATAGATTCACGCCAGATTTTTTACTTATAGCTTACCCTATGACCATACCTAAAAAAGGGAAAGCTTCAGTCAAAGGATTGCGTCTTTTTACTTTGCTGTTAGGGGGAAAGTGACGGATACATAGGAAATGGCGATACCATTTCTGGAAACGAAAAAAATTGCCGTTAGAAAAGCCTTACCAATGCCCTTACTAAACTATTAAAAAAAGTGCCCTTTAAAAAGGGCACTTTAATGCGTATCACCTGTTTCGATCGGATTATTAGGATAACTGATCCAATCGCTCCAACTGCCAGGGTAAAGGCGGACATTTTTGAGCCCGGCTTGGGTCATCGCCAAAATGTTGGCACAAGCCGTGACACCTGAACCACAATACACGGTAACTTGCGCTTTTTTCTTCAATGGTTGGAAACGCTCTTTTAATTCTTCCGTAGGCAGCCATTTGCCATCTCTTAAATTATCTTCCCAAAACCAATTTTCCGCACCTGGTATATGACCGGCTTTGGCATCAATCGGCTCGACTTCGCCTCTGTATCGCTCCGGTGCGCGTGAATCAATGAGCGGTTCGCCATCCGGACGGAATTTGACACCCGCCATCGGCACGACCCACTCGTGATGCAAATTAGGAATAAAGGTCACCGTTTTTGGCTTTGCCACTTCAGCCGTGATCGGATACCCCCGTTTGACCCAAGCGGAAAACCCTTCGTTTAGCACAGCCACGTTTTGATGGCCGTGATAGCGGAGCAGCCACCAGAACCGCGCCGCATTCGATCCTTTTTCGTCATCATAAGCGACGACGGTTTTCGTTTGGTTAATGCCCGCATTTCCGAGCAGTTCCGCAAACCGTTTCGGGTCCGGAAGCGGGTGACGGCCGCCGTGACGCCCGACGGGGCCAGATAAATCTTTTTCAAGATCAAAATAGACCGCCCCTGGTATATGCGACTCGAAGTATTTTTTCTTTCCTTCCGCTGGGTCTGCCAGATTAAAGCGGCAGTCGACAATCACGAGCAGAGGGTCATCCAATCGATTCGCTAACCAATCCAGTTCCACAATTTGATCCACTTGCGCCTCACTCCCGTCATACCCTTTTACGGTAAGTATAACTTGAAGGACGCTTCCTTGTCATGATTTTTTTCCGTAAGAATTCACGTCAATTATTTTTTTAAAAGAAAGCATGTTTCATCATGAATGACCGGAATGATGCCTGCCGCTTGAAAGAAGCTTTCCGCGACCGTCGGGCCGACATGGTAAAAAACCTTACTGAGGGCTTTTTTCTTTTCTTCAACGTCAGCGGGCAGTGTTTCTAGAAATCGGTCAAACGAGCCGTGCTTTTTGACGAGTTCAGCGACAACCCCGGCGTTCTTAATCGTCGCTTCAATTTTACGGCGATTTTTAATGATCCCGGGATGCTGCATCAGAGCTTCCACCTTTTTCTGATCGAAAGCTTTTACTTTATTAAAATCAAAGCCAGCAAAAGCTTCCCGCATGGCTTCTCTTTTATGTAAAACTGTCCTCCAGCTTAAACCGGATTGGAAAAGTTCAAGCGTCAAATATTCAAATAAAAGTTGGTCATCATGCGTTTCTCTGCCCCATTCGTGATCATGGTACGCAATGAGAAGCGGATCATCTTGACACCACTTGCATCTTTCAACCATTAAAAACACCTACTTCTAAAACTATTGTAATGCTCTGACCGCCCATTTTCCTATGTCAACATAACCAAGTCTCTTATAAATCTTGCCCGCTTCAGGGTTATCGTAAAATAAACATAAGACCTTTCCTTCTTGTAACACTTCCTGCGCCAAACGGGTCAAACACCGCGTCGCATAACCCTTTCTCTTATACTCTTGAAGCGTGCAAACAGCAACAACCATTGCGGCATAAGAATTTTCCGCCGTCGTTGACGCGCTTGACACGATTTGTCCATCCTCTTCTATAAAAAATGAACGGGCGATGCCCTTTTCCATGCATCTTTTCATGCTTCCCGGATTGCGAGGGAATGTCGCAAATTCCGGTATTTGTGATTGCAAAGCAATCAAACGATCAATATCACCGATCGTCGCTTTTCGAACGGGTGTCAAATCGATATCGGTTGGAAGTTTCGCGCCGTTTTCGCATTTTGCGTAATAATACAATCGGTTTTGTTTCACGGGCTTTGAAAGATATGGCACGATGGACTCGGTGATTTCTTCCAACCCTGAAAGTTGCTTCGCCTCAGGATGATGGTTGATGATTTCAGCGAATCCTTGGGCATCAAATGGGCCTTCGGCATAAGGGATAAAATTGATGTTATACCGCAATAAGACCGCGCGAAGGCCCCCGTCTTCTGTAAAATCACCCCATATTTCCTGAAAGTCCTGCTCAAAACCAAACGCTTCAAGGTCACCGATAATAAATAAATTTTCCGCGGGTTTCTTTTTGACTAATTGAAAACAGGCGTCCCGGTCATTTTCTGTCAGCTTTCGAATCATTCTCTCTCCCCCCTTTTATTTAATTTTAAACTTTATCAAAGAATATTAAGTGTGGCAATGAGTTTTTAAATAAATCATAAATCTGTGATTGCAGCTGCCAAGGGCCCTCAGCCGTTGTCTATGAGCGCTCAACCTCAGTCGTTGCATGTGCTTCGGGACTAAAAATGAAAAACGCCTGGATAAAAGACGAAAAAACTGACCCCGTTTCATTCGGAGTCAGCTTTTTGCCTGTCTTGTTTATTCTTCCTCGTCCCACACTTTAACTTCTTGCATCACATCGCCGTTTTTCATATTCAGGACGGTTTCCATGCCGCTTATCACTTGTCCGAAAACGGTATGGACGCCATCCAAGTGCGGTTGGGGTTGGTGAACAATAAAGAATTGACTGCCACCGGTATCTTTTCCGGCATGAGCCATTGACACCGCCCCTTGCACGTGTTTGTGAGGGTTGCCTTCTGTTTCGCATTTTATCGTATAACCCGGACCGCCCATGCCGGTACCCGTGGGGTCCCCGCCTTGGCTGACAAATCCGGGGATCACGCGATGAAAGGTAACGCCGTTGTAGAAACCGGAATTCGCCAGTTTTTCAAAATTTGCTACCGTATTCGGGGCTTCATTTGGGAAGAATTCAATGAGTATTTCTTCGCCGTTTTCCATTTTGATAAGACCTTTTTTCATGGTGTTCGCTCCTTTCTTTTTCATTCTAGCCTATTAGGCTAACCGCGTGCACCTTTTTACCGGCAATGAACAAACAAAAAGCCCAGGCAACGCCCAGGCTTCAATTCCTTTGTTCATTCTATTCATATGCCAAAAACGCTCGAAACATCCAGCAATGTTTCTCAAATTTTTTAATGAAACCGATCAACATATCTTCTGTACCGTCATCGTTTGCTTCTTGAGCGAGTGTTAGACCGGTCTCCTTCATTTCTTTAATCATCTGCCTATAATCTTCGTTCAATTGGCGCATGACTTCGTTTTCCTTATCATCAGCCGACGCTTCCTTCAGCGTCGTCTCATCTAAATACTTGCTCATTGTGGCCAGCGGTTTTCCTCCAATTGCCAAAATCCGCTCAGCAAGTTCATCCAAATCCTCGGCCATCTCGTTGTAAAGCTCCTCAAAAAGCTTATGCAACGTATAAAAATGTCGTCCTTGAATAAACCAGTGATAACGGTGAAGTTTGACATACATCACGTTAAAATTGGCTAGTTCTTGATTGAGAAAATTAATCAGTTTTTTATCCGCCATGTTTTTATCCACCTTTCTCATTTATGTAATTTGGGAAAAAGGGCGGCATTCTATACCTTGCAGAACCACCCGGCACCCTTCACCTCCAAGCGGTTGTGCTGGTTTGGCAAGCCCCATTCCGCCCTTTCCTTTGCCTCTAAATAAAAAACGATGTGATCATGTAACCAACAGTGGCAACTGTTGCGGCAATCAAAGCGGTTTTTAATTTAAAACGCGCATAGGATACCGCCTCAAGATCCAAGACGCCGGCCATGGTGTTCGTATCATCACTGAGCGGTGAGGAAAACGTCCCAAAGGCCCCGCTGGCAAAGACCGCACCGACGACAACGGCTAAATCAGCCCCGGAAGAATGCGCGAGGGCGATACCTAAAGGCATGAGTATTCCCCATGTCCCCCATGACGAACCAATAAAATAAGAAATAACGCAGCCAACCAAAAAAAGAACGGGGGGAATGATCGACGTCGGAATCCAGCCCATGTGGTCGGTGACAAACCCGGCAAAGCCAAGCTTATCCGTGACGAGTGTTAAACCCCAAACGACGCTTAATAAAATGACGACATTCATCAACTGATTGCCACCGCTGATAAATTCCCGCAGAAGATCATCCAATGTAAACTTCTGGAACAAATAAAAAATAAATGTCACTAACATGGCGATGATCAAAGCGACCAACATGGCGCTCAAGACGTCGGCTTTTGTAAAGGCGCGGAGCCCGTGATAACCATTATGTACCCCGCTCAGATATGTGAGGACAAGGGTTAAAACGATATCCAAAAAGAGAGGAACGATTAAGTTGATCGGTTTTGCCGGTAAATTTCGCGCCACGACCGGATGACAATCTTCCCACCCCTTGGCTTCTGCCTGTTTCCGGTTTTCCGGCTGTTCGGTTTTCTTGACGGCTTTATTTTTATCGCGATGGAAAAAACTCAAGTAAATGCCTAAAAGTATAATCGCAAACGAGAAAAAATTAAACGGGATGCTTTGTATAAATAGTTCATACGGGTCGGCTTGAAGATGTTCATTTTGCAAGGACACATCAATCACCGACGTCATGTAGCCAACGAAGGCAGTGGCCACAGGAATTAAAGCAATTAAAGCCGTTCCCGTCGTCTCGATGACGTATCCCAATTCTTCTCCCCGCATCTTCATTTTTTCAAGCAAGGCGCGCATGATCGGGCCGACGGTGACAATGCGGAATGTTGGTGAACTGAATGTGCCGATCGTGGAGGCCCAAATTAAGAGCAAAGCTTGCCGTTTTGTTTGGACATGCTCCGCCGACCATTTCACGAAGCCTTTAATGCCTCCGGAATGTTTCATCATGCCGACCAAACCGGTAAAAATATAAAGGAATAAGATGATTTCGATATTGCTTTTATCGGTCAAAGCCTTAACAACAAACTGAACCGCTGACTGTATACCCCCGATGGGATGCGGGTTATAAATATACGATCCGACGATTAAACCAATGATGAGTGCAGGCAGCACTTTATGTGTCAACACGGCCACGGGAATGACGACAAGAAACGGAATAATGGACCACCAATGGTCAACAGTCACAGTGATTCTCCCCTTTTTCATCCTCTCTTTCTCATAGCTTGCGAAATTCAGGGGAAAATATGCTTAAAGGGGGGTGGCTAATGGCAGTGATTCATAATAAAGGGTGGCACAATCCTGCCCGAATCTTGGTCTTATCCTATCTTTTTTTGATTTTCATTGGGACGATTTTGCTCAAATGCCCTTTCACATTGAAAGAACCGATCTCTTGGCTCACCGCTTTTTTTACGGCCACTTCGGCGACCACCGTCACCGGGCTTCTGACCGTTTTTAACGGCGATGTGTTTTCTCCAGCCGGTCATATCGTGATCCTACTGCTCATCCAACTCGGGGGGCTAGGCATTATGACAATCGCCGTCATTGTTTTTTCGGCATTGAATATCCCCATTTCTATTCACCAAAAGCTCATGATTCAAGAAGCTTTAAATCAACATTCCATTTCGGGCATTATGCGCCTCGTTCGCCGCCTTTTTGTTTTTTCGGCTTTTTTTGAAGGCTTTTTTGCCATACTTCTTGCCATTCGATTGATTCCTGAGTGGGGATGGGGGCGAGGGCTATCTTATGCCGGCTTTCTCTCGGTTTCCGCATTTAATAATGCGGGCATTACGTTTTGGCCAGACAGCCTGTCCCATTATGTTGGGGATGTGACAATAAACATTCTTATCAGCGCTTTGGTAATCCTCGGCGGCATCGGTTTTACTGTCATGAACGATATATGGGATAAAAAAAGATGGCGGGCATTCAGTTTGCATACCAAACTTATGATCATCGGCACAGTTATTTTGAATGTCATTGGAACCGTCGTCATTTTCTTGATTGAAAGGGACAATGCGAAAACCCTCGGGAATCTTCCTATGGGAGAAGCAATGCTTGCGGCTTTCTTTCAGGAAGCGATGACGCGGTCAGCAGGATTTAACACTGTTGACATTAGCAGTCTTGAACCGGCATCGCTCTTTTTTATGATCATGTACATGTTTATCGGTTCCGGGTCCGTATCGACGGGCGGCGGCATCAAGTTGACGACCTTTTTATGTTTGATGGCGATGGTTTCGGCCTTTATTAAAAGAAAAAAAGCTCCGGTGATCCTGGGGCGAACGATACATCGATATGACATTTATAAGGCTTTAACCGTGACGTTGCTTTCTATTGGCGTTATTTTTTCCGCCCTATTTCTGTTATTACTCTTCGAACAGCCGGGCATGTCCTTTTTAAAAATAGCTTTTGAAACGGTCTCGGCGTTTGGGACAACGGGACTTTCCGCCGGTGTTGTCTCACATCTTAGCCCAATGGGACAAGTCGTTCTTTCACTCATGATGATTTTTGGCAAACTCGGCCCATTGACCTTTTTATTTTCTGTCGCTCAGCGCGAAAATGATGCCATTCGTTATCCGCACGGAAAATTATTTATCGGCTGACCGATGTTTTTCTTTTTCGCCAGCTTTTTTATTTAATGTCTTTTCGATCCATTTCCCGACGCCCCAAAAAACCACGATGCCGACGATGACTGGGATGATGCGCGACGGATCTGACACGATATTCTTCCAGTCGGTACCGATAAACGTGATGATGCCAATCATCACCATCTTTCCTAACATCACGGCCAAGGCAAAAGAGCGAAGGCTAAGGTTTGATAGCCCCGCAACGACATTGATGAGCGAAGACGGCGTAAACGGAATCGAAAGCACGAAAAACACGAGGCCAAAGCCGTGACGCTCAATCCATTGAAGCATGGATTGGATTTTTTGACTGCGCTGCAAAGACTGTTTCAACCGCTTGGTAGCAATGCGCCGAACGACGATAAAGACTATAAAGGAACCAAGACAAGTCCCGACCCATGAGAGCAAAAAACCAAGCGCAAAACCATAGGCAGCAGCGTTGGCGAGGACAAAGACGATTAAAGGCAAAAACGGGAGAAACGCTTCAAGACCCGGTAGCAAAATGCCAAGAAATGGCCCAAACCCGCGATAGCCTTCCAACAGCTTCTCGATTGAAGCGAAGGTGACATATGTATGAAAAAATTGTTCTATATCTTGTAATAGCCCCATCCCCGAGAACGACTCCTTTATTTGACACAAATCAAGACATCTGCTGACATTATAGCATAATCCCCCTTGGTTGCCTTTATAAATACGAAACCAAAACAATTAAAGTTTCGCTACCCGGCAAAGACGCAAAATGCGCCGATCTAAGCCTCCTATGTTAAAATAAAAGTATAGCGAAAGGAGGAAGATGGCTTTGAACTATACATTTACAGTAAACGGTGAGTGGCAAGGCGCAAGGGACGCAGTCGGCACCATCGGCTCGAAAGGCTTCGAAACAAAAATTTCTGTTGATACGTCCATGAACGGCCCAGGCATCGGTACGAATCCCGATGAATTGTTGATCGCAGCGACACAATCGTGCTACATGATAACTCTCGCGAACATTTTAACGAAAAAAGGTTTACCTTATACATCCATGAAAGTTCGCTCGGAAGGCATCGTCAGTGAAGAAGGTGGCTTGCATTTTGAAGCCATTACGCATTATCCTTCTATTTATTTGACGAAAGAAGCCTCCGATGAGATCGCAGAAGCCGTAAAAAAAGCGGCCTTTAAGGCCGAGGAAAAATGCATGATTGGTAATGCCGTAAAGGGGCGTGTGAAAATCAGCGTTCAACCGACAGTCATCCGGGGTGACGCCCCAGTTGGGACACTGTAAAATTTTTTGGGGCCGGAGACGACGCATTTTTAGCGTCGAATGTCTGACCCCGACATCCTCATTAACCGCTCATACGCTTTTACAAATTGCTCCTTGGAGTCCCTTAATGTATCCACTAAGGCGAGACTTTCCGCTTTAAGGAACATGACCTCTTTCTTTTTTTGTTCGAAATTCCCGGCAATTTGGTCCGCTGTTTTCAACAACCTATCCTTTTGCTTAACGATCGCCTCGCTTCTTTTCCTCAATATTTCTATCGATTTTCCTAAGCGAATCACTTGATCTTTAACGTTGTGACTTTCCTTAACCGCATGAACGATCAGCCAAATGAAAGCAATACCCATAAGCGCAAGGCTTAACCAGACAATAATCACCATTTTTGCCTCCTTTCTTTTCTATTGTGCCCCTTTTCCACTCATCCATCAAAAACTCATGAACATTCATCTGAAAGCGCTCGGTAAGTTTTTCGGGCCATCATTTGATCTAATAGAATGGCTGCCAATACCCCGATGACCAAGCCGTTATGTAATAATGAACGCAAGACGTTCGGCAATGAGGAAAGGACAGTCTCCGGAATGAACAAGACACCTGCGCCAATCATGATGGAAAGCGAAATCACCTGTACCTTTTGCACGTTTTGCAGATCCTGTTTTACCGTGTTCATGCCGAGACCTAAAATTCCCGCCATGGAGACAAATAAAGTGGCATAACCGACAGGAGCCGGTAGTGCGGCAAAAAAGGTCGTGATCATTGGAAAAAAACTCATGATGAGAATCATTGCGGCACCTATGAGAAAAGGTAGCCTTTCCTTAATGCGGGTTGTTAAGATAAACCCCGCTGAACCCGAGATGGGCACACCTCCGACAGTTGGAAACACGCCGGCTAGCATTTGGTTGATCCCCATGACAAAACTCGTTTTCCGCATACTTTCCGGTTTTTCTGACTGGACGACTTGTCTTACCGCTTCAATGCTCGCAATCATATTGGTCAAAAGCAGAAGACCGGTTAAAAGCGATGTGATGAAGATCCCGGCATCAAAAGTAGGCACTCCCCAGACAAACCATTTCGGCACCGTCACGATATCCAGCTGGGCAGAAGACTGTGAAGCCGTTAATCCTAAGATGCTGAACAATACCCATCCGAAAATTAAGCTGATTAGTACAGAATAATTTTTTAGAAAAACCATGCGCGATTGTGATAAGAAGATGGATAAAGCGAGCGTGATGAGCGAAGCTAAAGCCGTCTTTCCGTCGACGCGCCCTACATCTGCTCCTAATATCCCAGAGATGAACGGACCGCTGAGCTGTATGATTAACAAAATCAGATAAGTGCCGATAACAGCGGGTGTAAACAACTTTTGCACAAAACGGATCATATTGAAAGCCGAAAGCAATATAAAAAGCACGCCCGAAGCAAGCAACCCCATTTCCAAACCGCTTAACACCTTCTCAGGAGAGCCGGATTGTGCGGCGAGAGCGGCATATGCTAGAAAAACGCCCCACCAGAGTCCTGCCGGCCCTTCGGTGAGCGGCAGTTTATGGCCGAATAGCCCTTGCAATAAAGTGGTGATGCCTACGACAAAAAACGTCCGTTGTAGTAAGTCGGCGGTCTCTGCATGCGTGAAGCCAAACGCGAAAGCGACAGAAACCGGGGCCACGATCGTTCCCGCTAGAATAAAGACCATCCATTGAAAAGAAGCTAATGTTGTTTTTCCCATAAGTCGCAATACTCCTTAATTTCGATCATCCAGCCCTTAGTTTACCAAATGTGATGCATTCATGCGGAAACTTTGCTTAAAGCACTTGGTGCATTTAAGATTACCAAAGCATAAGTCCGGTTTTTTTATGATTAGAGACCTATTGCGGGCCGTTCTAATTTATAGGCCTATCTGGCTCGCCTTCCTTTTCGAGATGGTCGATGGAATAATACTAAAAGCCATTTTGATCCTAATTCTATCTCAAAATGGTTTAGAGGATACAGATGTTGGGAAATCAACCTTTGGGCCAGCCGGATTTTTCCAATAAGTTCAAGCTAAATGCCATTTCAAAAAATTTCTCAGCCCAAAATGGCAGATAGAGCCTCGCTAAAGGCCATTTTGGACAGCTTCCTGCCCCAAAGTGGTTTTTAGGATACAAATATTGGTAAAATAATCCTCGAAT
>Ga0310829_1000723_pt1 | contig 23587 bp, 20 predicted proteins | sample WT_ome_4_FD_202244 | JGI IMG/M metagenome (GOLD analysis project Ga0310829, IMG submission 202244) | Sorghum-adapted microbial communities enriched on wild type (WT) sorghum from Joint BioEnergy Institute, Emeryville, California, United... ... | reverse complement strand
CCGTCAGATAGACCCGCGACATCCGTCCGTCCTGCCGGGTGGCGACGAGGCGTTTCGATTCCAGCTTCTCGACGAAGCGGGTGACGGTCGATGGCATCAGGTGGAGCGCTTCGCCGAGCTCCTTCTGGTTCATGCCGTCCCGTTCGTACAGCGCCATCAGCAGGAATGCGTACGCCGGCGACAATCCGGTCCGGCTGAACTCCTCCTCGGCCATCCGGGTGATGACCCGGGCGAGCCGGTTGGCGGTAAAGTACAGGCAATCCGTGAAGTATTTGTTCAGCATCGTCGTTCATCTCCGGAGCACGGGCTGCGCGCCTGATGATTTGCATGTACAAACATCATTTTACGTTTCGTCCGTTCCGGGTGTCAACAGGCGGACGGGCCCGGGAGGGAATTTTCGCCTGAGCCGCATAAAACCGGGCGACGGATGCAAAGTAACCATGGAGCGGGGATGTTTTTTGCCGGCGGGCGGCCTTGACACATACTGTAGGGGGGTATACTATAGAGGCGACGGGGGTGAGGGGAGTGGAACACGGCGATCACCGGAAAAGTCGCCATCCGGAGAAGCTCAAGTCGGATCTGATCGCCCGGCTGAACCGGATCGAGGGGCAGATTCGCGGCATCAAGGGGATGATCGAGCGGGACACGTACTGCGATTCGGTCCTCAACCAGATCTCGGCGGTGCAGGCGGCGCTCAACGGCGTCGGCAAGCTGCTGCTCGCCGGGCACATGAAGAGCTGCGTGGTCGAACGGATTCAGGAAGGCGATCTCGAGGTTATCGACGAACTGCTCACCACCGTGAACAAGCTGCTCAGATAATCGGGAATTCGAAGGAGATGATCGGCATGGCGAAGGTTACGCTCCATGTGAAGGGCATGTCGTGCGGGCATTGCGTCCAGGCGGTGGAGAAGGCGGTCCGGGAGGCCGGCGCTTCGGGCTCGGTGGACCTGGCGGGCGGCACGGTGACGATCGAGTACGACGAGAGCGCCGTGACGCTGGAGCAGCTCAAGCAGGCCATCGAAGACCAGGGGTATGACGTCGTGTGACGCAGCGTCGGGCGGGCAGAGCCGTCCGGTTCGGAGGAGCCGGGCGGCCCTGTCGTCTTGACGCATTACAATCATCCCTTGCAGGGGTATATTGCGGGAGTGTTGATCCCATGCCCATGGAAACGGAAGCATCCCGGGAGACGAAGCAGGCGCAGTTTCAGATTACCGGCATGACCTGCGCGGCCTGCGCGAACCGGATCGAAAAGGGGCTCAGCCGGCTGCCGGGTGTCGCGAGCGCCAGCGTGAACCTTGCGATGGAGACGGCGCGTGTCGAGTTCGCGCCTTCGGCCGTGACCGTCGAGGACATCATCCGCAAGGTGGAGCAGCTCGGATACGGCGCGATTCCGAAGGAGCGGCGGGAGGACGCGAAGGATCTGCGGCGCCGGGAGATCCGGCGGCAGACGGCGCGCTTCGCGGTGTCGGCCGCGCTGTCGCTGCCGCTCTTGTGGGCGATGGCCGGGCATTTCGCGTTCACGTCGTTCATCCCGGTACCGGAGCTGTTCATGAATCCGTGGTTCCAGCTCGCGCTCGCCACGCCCGTGCAACTGGCGATCGGCGGGCCGTTCTATGTCGGCGCGTGGAAGGCGCTGCGCAACCGGAGCGCCAACATGGACGTGCTGGTCGCGCTCGGCACCTCGGCCGCGTATCTGTACAGCCTGTTCCTGACGCTGGAGTGGGCGCTCGCGGATGAGGCCGCGCATCCTATGCCGGATCTGTACTACGAGACGGGCGCGATCCTGATCACGTTGATCGTCCTCGGGAAGCTGCTCGAGGCGATCGCTAAGGGTCGGACATCCGACGCGATCCGGAAGCTGATGGGACTCCGGGCGAAGACGGCGCTCGTGATCCGAGGCGGCGAGGAAATCCGGATTCCGGCGGAGGAGGTGGCGGTCGGCGATCTGGTGCTCGTGAGGCCGGGCGAGAAGATTCCGGTCGACGGCATCGTGGAGGAAGGCCGATCGTCGGTCGACGAGTCGATGCTGACCGGGGAGAGCATCCCCGTGGAAAAGGGACCCGGCGATACCGTGATCGGCGCGACGGTCAACGGGAACGGAATGCTGAAGGTGCGGGCGGCGAAGGTAGGCCGGGATACGGCGCTGGCGCAGATCATCCGGATCGTGGAGGAGGCGCAGGGCTCGAAGGCCCCGGTCCAGCGGGTGGCTGACGCGATCTCGGGGGTGTTCGTGCCGGTCGTCGTCGGCATTGCGTTGCTCACATTCCTCGTCTGGTTCGCATGGGCGGCGCCCGGCGACTTCGGCGCTGCGCTGCGGAACGCGATCGCGGTGCTCGTGATCGCCTGTCCGTGCGCGCTCGGCCTTGCGACGCCGACCTCGATCATGGCGGGCTCGGGCCGTGCGGCGGAACTCGGCATCCTGTTCAGGGGCGGCGAGCACCTGGAGCTGACGCACCGGATCGACACGGTCGTGCTGGACAAGACCGGCACGGTGACGAAGGGACGGCCCGAGCTGACGGACGTGGTGACCGTCATGCCGGACGAAGGCGCATTTCTGCGCCTCGTCGGTGCGGCCGAGAAGCCTTCCGAGCATCCGCTCGCCGAGGCGGTCGTGTCGGGTATCGCGGCCAGAGGCATTGCGCTGCCCGAAGCCGAGGCGTTCGAGGCGATCCCCGGGCACGGCATCCGCGCCGTCGTCGAAGGGAAGGAAGTGCTTGCGGGAAGCCGCAGGCTGCTGGCGCGCCACGGCGTGGCGACGGAGCGGGCGGAGGCGGATCTCCGACGGCTCGAGGAGGAGGGCAAGACCGCGATGCTGGTCGCCGTGGACGGCAAATACGCCGGCATCGTGGCCGCGGCCGACACGATCCGGGAGACGTCGCAAGCGGCGGTGGAGCGCCTGAAGGCGATGGGGCTGGACGTCGTCATGATCACGGGCGACAATGAACGGACCGCCCGGGCGATCGCGCGGCAGGCCGGCATTGAACGCGTGCTGGCGGAGGTGCTGCCGGAAGGGAAGGCCGAGGAAATCCGGAAGCTCAAGGCACAGGGCCGGAAGGTGGCGATGGTCGGCGACGGGATCAACGACGCTCCCGCGCTCGCGACCGCCGACGTCGGGATGGCAATCGGCACGGGCACGGACGTCGCGATGGAGGCGGCGGACGTGACGCTGATGCACGGCGACCTGCACGGCATCGCCGACGCGATCCGGATGAGCCGGCTGACGATGCGGAACATCCGGCAGAATCTGTTCTGGGCGCTCGCCTACAACTCGCTCGGCATCCCGGTCGCCGCCGCCGGGCTGCTCGAGCCCTGGGTGGCCGGCGCCGCGATGGCGCTCAGCTCGGTATCGGTCGTGCTGAACGCGCTGCGGCTGCAGCGGGCGAAGGTCTGAGGGGATACGGGAAGATGGAGCACCGGATCGAAGAGCTGGTCACCCTGAAAACGATCGCGGAAACGCTGAATCGTTCCAACGAACTCCTGCCGACGCTGAAGACGGTGCTGGAGAAGCTGCTGGAGCTGACCGGCCTGAAAGCCGGCTGGATCTTTCTCACGGACGGCACCGGACCCTGTGAATTGGCGGCCGATGCCGGCTTGCCGCCGGCGCTCGAAATGGAAGACAGGCGCCATATGCGGTGCGGAACCTGCTGGTGCCTGGACCGCTACCGGGAAAACCGGCTGGACAAGGCGGTCAACATTTTGAACTGCAAACGGCTCGAGGACGCGGTGATGCAGCGGCGGGGAGACACGGGCGGCATCACCCATCACGCCACCGTGCCGCTGACGGCCGGGGAGAAGCGGCTCGGCTTGCTCAATGTGGCCGCGCCCGGCAAGAAGCATTTTCATGACGACGAGCTGGCGCTGCTGCAGTCCGTCGCGTTCCAGATCGGCAGCGCAATCGAGCGCGCGCGGTTGTACGCCGCGGAGCAGCGGCGGGCGGAACTGTTCGCGAAGCTGGGCGAATTCAGCCGCGATCTGGGCGCGACGGGTTCCGGAGCGCCGATTCCGGCCTGCGCGCTGGCGCTCATGGGTAAACATTTCCCCTGGCCGTTCGCCGCGATTGTCCGGAAATCCGGCGGTGGCTTCATCCTGAGCGCCTTCCATGCCGGCGGACAGACGGTGTTCCCCGGCACCCGGATCGAACCCGGTTCGCTGCCCTGGCTGGCAGGCTGCATCGCGGAGGGGCGCCGCGCCGCGGCGGCGGGCGACGAAGTCGCCGGCCTCACCGGTCACCCGCGTTTGCGCGGCCTGCTGCCTCCGCTGCAGGCCGTGCTCGCGGTTCCGCTCCAGACGGCCGCGCGGCCTGCCGGAGCGCTGATTATCGGCAGCGATCAGACCGGAGCTCTGGGGCAGGCCGACGGGGAGGTGCTCGAGGCGATTGCCGAGCATATCGACGCCGCCTTCGAGGGCGCGCAGCTCGAGGAGCAGCGCCGCGAACTGGCGCGGCTGGACGAGCGGAACCGGCTCGCGCGCGACCTGCATGACTCCGTGTGCCAGATGCTGTTCTCGCTGTCGATGACGGCCAAGGGAGCGGAGCAGCAATTGCGCGGCGGCGACGCGGATGCCGCCCTGGCGGCGATTCGCGAGATGCAGTCGCTCGCGCGCGACGCGCTGAAGGAAATGCGCGCGCTCATCATGCAGCTACGGCCGGCGGGGCTGGAAGCCGGACTCGTGACGGCGCTGAGCGAGTACGGGCGCAAACTCGGGCTGAAGGTCTCCACCCGGATCTCCGGCGTGCGCGAACTGCCCCGGCAGGTGGAGGAGGCGCTCTGGAGAATCGGGCAGGAGGCGCTGAACAACGTGTCCAAACATGCGCGGACGGACGAAGCGAGCGTCGAGCTGGAACTCGGCGACCGGGCGGCCGTATTGCGAATTGCCGATTCCGGCGTCGGCTTGCCTGCAGGGATTGCTGGACGCCCGGGAGCGTCGCTCGGGTTGTTCACGATGCGCGAACGCGCGATGGAGCTGGGCGGCGAGCTGCTTGTCACGAGCGACGGCCGCAAGGGCACGCTCGTCGAGGCGGCGATCCCGCTGCCCCCGGAAGGAAGGGAAGGACAAGGATGACGAACATTCGCCTCCTGCTGGCGGATGACCATGCGATCGTCCGGAGAGGACTGGAGCTGTATCTGAAGACGCAGCCGGATTTCGAACTGGTCGGCGAAGCGTCCACCGGTACCGAAGTGCTGGAGCGCGTGGCCGAACTGGAGCCGGACATCGTGCTGATGGACCTCCACATGCCGGAGCTGAACGGCATCGAAGCGACGAGGCGGATCCGGGAATCCCATCCCGCCGTCAAGGTGATCGTGCTGACGTCGTTCGCCGATCACGATCACGTGCTGCCCGCCGTCAAGGCCGGGGCCAGAGGCTATCTGCTCAAGGATATCGAGCCGGATGAGCTCGCGAAGGCGATCCGCCGCGTGCATGCGGGCAAGGTCGAGGTACATCCCGAAGTGGCCGGGCTGCTGATGGAGAGCATCGCGGATCCCGCGGGCTCCGCGCCGGAGCGGGCCGCAACGCCGTTCGACGGTCTGACCGCGCGGGAAAGGGAAGTGCTGCGCCTGATCGCTTCCGGTCTTACGAACAGGGAAATCGCCGAAGCGCTGCACATCACGGAGAAAACCGTGAAAACGCATGTCAGCCACGTGCTCGGGAAACTCGGCCTCACGGACCGCACCCAGGCCGCCATTCTGGCGGTGAAACACGGATTTGATACTCAGACTTGAGTCGTAGAAGCGTTCGGCCGTTCGCCGGACGCTTCGTTTTGTCAGAATCATCCTGTCCGCCGACGCCGGGGCGGTCCGATTCTGCTAGGATGGAGCCAGAGAGAGAAAGGAGTGTTGAGAGATGAAAGTCGTTGCCATCGCCGGCTCCAACCGAAGCGGCTCGACCAGCACCCGGCTGGCGAAGTATATCGTCGCCGAGCTTCGCCGGCAGGGTGTGCAGGCCGACTTGTACGATCTTCATCGGGATCCGGTGCCGTTCTACAGTCCCGACGAAGCGCAGGACGATCACGCCGGGCTGCTCAGGCTGAAGCGGATGGCCGGCGACGCCGACGGATTCGTGCTCGCCTCGCCGGAATATCACGGAAGCATCTCGGGCGTGCTGAAAAATGCGCTGGACCATCTCGGCAAGGAGCATTTCGCCGGCAAGCCGGTGCTGTCCGCGACGTCATCGGGCGGTCCCGTCGGCATCAGCTCGCTGCTGCAGCTGCAGGCCATGGTGCGCAATTTGCACGGCGTGAACTGCCCGGAGTGGATTTCCATCGGCGGGGAGCAGCGCAAGCTGTTTGAGACGGACCCGGAGGGGTACCTGCCGGAACACGCCGTCCTGGACCGCATCCACAACGCGCTCCATGGCTTCTTGGAACTGCTCCGCCGCGTCCGCGGGCAGGCCGGATGACATAACGCTCCATGTCCGAAAGGAGGCTGGCCGGATGATCACGCATGTTGCCGATCTCACGCTGCATACCGTCTCGCTGGACGGCGTGCGGCAATTTTACAACGGGCTCCTGGGGCTGCCGATTGCGTCCGAAACGGCAAGCGAAATCCGCTTTCGGGTGACGCCGTTCACCACGCTCACGTTCGCGGAGACGTACGAACCGGTGGCGCCGGCCCATTTCGCGTTCGAAGTGCCTTGGTCTTCGTTCTCCGACGTGGTCGCCTATCTGAAACGGGAGGCGGGAATCCCGCTGCTGCGTTGGCCCGACGGACGGGAAACGATCGATGACGGCACCCTGGCCAACGCGTATTTCCGCGACGGCGACGGCCATCTGCTGGAGGTGATCGCCCACCGGTACGTGCGGGAGGATGCATTGCCGCAAAACGGACCGGTCAAGATCCTGTACCTGCGTGAAGTCGGGTTCCCCGTGGAGGATGTGTCCGCCTTCCGCGGATGGCTGTCCGGCCGATTCGGCATGAAGCTGGCGAAGATGCATGACGATTTCACCTTCGCCATCGGCGGGACGGCGCATGCCGTCGTCGTGTCGAAGCGGCGGCGCTGGATCCCGATCGGGATGCTCGCGCTGCCACCGAACATGACCGTCACGTTCGGCCTGAGCGGCCGCGACGCGCCGGCCCGCATCCGCGCATGGGCGGAAGGGGAAACCGTCCTCTCCGCGGACGGGGACGGGCTGACCATCCTGCGGGACGGTTATCGCATCCGGTTCGCGGCGAAGACGGATGTCCCGGCGGATATCGCGGCCCGCCTCCATCTGCCGTGATCGCGGCGCCCGGCGGTCGACCGGCATGCCGCCCTCCAGTCCATCGGGCTTAGAAGCGCTCGGGATGCGGCGGGTTACGGCGCAGGCGGCGCGGAACCCGGAGCCGGCGTATCGCGCGTCAGCAGTTCCCTGATCTCATCCGGCGTGAAAACATGGGCTTGCCCGCAGATGCGGCAGACGATTTCGACGGGGTGGTTCCGTTCGCAGGCAGCCGTCAGCTCGCCGGGTCCCAGCGCGTGCAGCATGGGCCGCAGCATCTCCTTGGAGCAGCCGCAGTAGGCCTGCACCCGGCGTTCGTCCAGCCATTCGATGTCGTGGAACAACCGGTGCGGCACCTGGCGGAACGCGTCGCCGTCCACATCTGCCGGTGAGAGGTCCGGCAGCCGCCGCGTCGCCTCCCGGATGCGGTCCATGAGCCCTTCCGTTGCGCCGGGAAGGAGCTGCGCCATGACGCCGACGGCCGTCCGGACACGACTGTTTTCATCGAAATCGATGTGAATCGCGAAGTGCGTCGGCGTCTGTTCGCTCTGGCGGAAATAATGCGCCAGGTCGTCCACGATGTTCCGGTGCGGCATGTCCGTGATGCCCGTCACGCTCCGGTACATCCCGACATCCTTGACCAGCTGGATGAACCCCCTGTCTCCGATGAGCTGCGGGAGGGACAGCCTGTCCAGATCTTCCGGTGACATATCCAGCAGCGCCTCGCCGGGATAGCCGCGCACGTTGCCCGCCGCGTCGACGTCGGCAAACCATGCGCAACCCGGCCGGCTCCCCTTCACTTTCAGGCTGAGGCGCTGGCGGTCTTTCAGCGTTCCCGCGAGCAGGCTTGCGGCCGATACGGTCAGTCCGAGCGCATACCGCAGCAGTCTGCTCCGGATGGCGGGCCGATTGCAGACGGTGTTCAGCAGGTCCGCGTTTTGCACAAACAGGATCCGGGCTTGCCCGCTGCAGGCCAGTGTCCTGATCAAAAGGTTCGCCGTTGACATGAGTCTGCCTCCTGGGATATGGTCGGTTGGAGCCGATTATAAATCCTGACGCTGCGTCAGGTTCAACAGCCATTTTGCCTCGGGGAGGTGATGTTGGTGTCCGAACGGAGCTGGACGATCGGCCGGCTGGCGAAAAAGACAGGGCTCACCGTCCGCGCGCTTCATTACTATGACCGGATCGGCCTGCTCTCACCTTCGCAATACACCGAGGGCGGACACCGGTTGTATTCCGTGGACGATCTGATGAAACTCCAGCAGATTGTCTCGCTCAAGCAGTTGGGGTTCCGGCTGAAGGAAATCAAAGCAATCCTGCACGATCCCGGATTCGATCCGGCGGAATTGCTGCGCCTTCAACTCTCCCGTCTGGACGGGCAGATTCGGACGATGCTCGAGCTAAGGGATCGGCTGCGCGGGCTGTACGACCATTTTCGCGGGGGAAAGGCGGCGGACGGTGAGCAGTTCCTGACGGTCATGCGCATGATGAACCTGGCGCGAAGTCCGTATTTTACGGAGGGGCAGATCCGGAAATTGCGGGAACGGTATATCGCCGCGGGGCATGACGGAGACCGGCAGGCCGGGATCCGGCGGATGCTGGACGGGTTCCGGAGCTTGCTCGAAGCGGGCAAAGCGCCGGACGATCCCGATGTTCAAGCGCTCGCGCGGCGCTGGAAGCGGGAAATGGAGGAGCTCGCCCTTGCGGACCCGGGACTTGTCCGATCCGCGGAGCGGCATTACCGTGAAAATCCCGACGACGGACTCACGTTCGGCGTGGACAAGGATCTGTATCTGTTCATGAAAAAAGCGCTGGCGCGAACATGACGGATGACGCGACAGCCCGCCCGGCGAATTCGGATGAGCGAAGCCGCACCTGGAAGACCATCGCTCCCGGCGACAACTCAAGCCCCCGTTCCGCTGGTCCGGAACGGGGGCTTCGCATTGCCGCGGAAACCCGAGCGGTCAGGCGCTACCCGCCTTTTCCAGCAGCCGTGCCTTCCGCCATCCTCCGTATTTGTAATAGAACGTGTTGAGCAGCGCGGCCATCGTGAAGCTGGCGGGGAAGCACCACCAGACCGCGTCCAGGCCGAAGGCGTGTCCGAGCCAGGCCGCGAGCGGCGTGCGGATGACCATCAGCGAGATGAATGCGAAGACGAGCGGCGCCATGACGGCGCCCGCCGAGCGGACGACGCCCGCCTGCACGTTGAAGATGCCGAAAATGATGAACGACCAAAGCGTCACGTTGTTGATATGCATGCCGATCTCGATCGCGCCGCCTTCTGTGACGAACAGGCTGACCGTCTCGCGGTTGAACGCGAGCAACACGAGCACGAGCGCGCCGGTCAGCAGCACGTTGAACCCGATGCCGACGCCGGCGATGCGGTTGACGCGATCCCAGCGGCCCGCGCCGATGTTCTGCGCCGCCATCGAAGTGACGGCGCCGCCGATCGCGAGGGCGGGCATCTGGACGTAGCTCGAGATCTGGTTCGCGATGCCGAACGCGGCGGTCGCCTCGGTGCCGAAACCGTTGACGATGTGGATGAGCAGCAGGTTCGCGAGCGAGACGACGACCATGTTGAGGCCCATCGGGATCCCTTTTAGAATGGTCAGCTTGATGATCCGCCACTCCATGCGCAAGAGGTGCAGTTCCTTCCACGTGATCCGCAGGAAGTACTGCTTCGCGTACAGCCAGATCATGAGCAGGACCAGACTGACGCATTGGGCGACCAGCGCGGCCGTCGCGGAACCGGCGATGCCCATCTCGGGGAACGGGCCGTAACCGAGGATCAGCAACGGGTTGATCCCGATGTCGATCACGGTCGACAGCAGCAGGAAGTAGAACGGCGTCTTCGAGTCGCCGGCGCCGCGCATGACGGCCATGATCAGGTTGAAGCCGAACATGAACGGCGTGCCCGCGAACATGATGCGCGTGTAGACGATCGCCATGTCCATGGCTTCTTCCGGCGTGTTGAGCAGCTCGAGGATGAGCGGCGAGAACACGATGCCGAGCGCGCCGGTGATGACGGACAGGATGAAGAAGAAGCTGGCGCTGGTGCCGACGACTTTTTTCGCCTCTTGAATCCGACCGGCCCCCAGGTTCTGCCCGAGCAGGATGACCGACGCCATCGAGATGCCGAAGATGGCGCTGATCAGGAAGAACATCAGGAAGTTCGCGTTGGACGTCGCCGCAAGGGCGGTCTCGCCGAGCAGCCGGCCGACCCAGATGGAGTTGATCGATCCGTTGAGCGTCTGCAGCACGTTGCCGAGCAGGATCGGCAGCGAGAAGACGAACAATGTCTTGCCGATCGGCCCCTCCGTAAGGGTAGGTCGGGCGGCTGCGGATGGTTTGGGTTGTGGTGTGGACATGGCTTGTTCTCCTGTTGTCGTGGGTATGTCGGGTTTGCAAGTTCTGACTGCCATTATACACCCAGACGGGGGCAAAAGAAATCCATCCCGGGACCGAGCGCCGCGCTCCCGTCATAAACGGCTGGCAATTCGCGCCATAATAAGGTGCGGGCGGCGCGGCGTCGAGCCGGCTGCCGATCAACCGAGAGAGGATGGAACGAACGGTGAAACGAACGGTCTGGATGGCCGTCGCGCTGATGGCCGCGCTCGGGCTTGGTCTGTCGGCGTGCGGCGGCGGCAAAAACGACGGCGCGAACAAGGGGGATTCGGGCGGCGCGACGCCCGCGGACGGTGCGGCGGCGCAGGCGGAGGCGATCTACAAGGCCAATTGCGTGTCCTGCCACGGAGCAAATCTCGGCGGGGGGCTCGGTCCCGAGCTGCGGAACGTCGAACAGCGCCTGAGCGCGGATGAACAGTTCGCGGTCGTGAAGGAAGGCCGGGGCCGGATGCCGGCGTTCGGGGGCAGCCTGTCCGACGAGGAGATCCGGGCCTTGGTCGACTGGATAAGCGCGCAGTAACGGAAGGGCGCGCCGCCGATCGGTCCCGCCGCCGGGATGGCCGGCATCGGCGGATGCCGCATCCGCGCCGGCGGCCGATCTGCGGTGGCCGTGCGGCAATGCGGAGACGCGGGATGTGCGGCAAGGCGTCGATGCGACAAGGCGACGGTGCGGCCAGGCGGCGATGCGGCCGTGCGACAAGGCGTCGATGCTGCCGTGAGGCGATTCGGCGAATCGGCCGCTTTGCCGCCGGCTCAGTCGGTGCGTTCGCCGCTCCGTCGCAGGCTGCGGCCGTCGTCAGGCCGGGCGCGGGCCATCGGCGCCACGGATGGTCGCGCTGCGCGGGCCGTGCCGCCGTCAATTGCAAGCTGCGGCCGTCGTCAGGCCGGGCGGGCCATCGGCGCCACGGATGGTCGCGCTGCGCGGGCCGTGCCGCCGTCAACCGCAGACTGCGGCCGTCGTCAGGCCGGGCGCGGGCCATCGACGCCACGGATGGCCGCGCTGTGCGGGCCGTGCCGCCGTCAACCGCCAACCCGGGCCGATTGCGCCGTGCGGAGCCGGTGATCGTCGGTTGCGCCGGCGAATTAGCGAAGTTTTTGCTTCTATTTTTCGCCTTTGGGGCCAAAGCGGCGAAATAGACGCAAAAACTTCGCTTATTTTTTATAAATCGCATGAAAAAGCCTGATTTCCGTAGAATAAGCGAAATTATTTCTCTTATTTTGCGCCAAATCGTGATTTTCGACAAAATAGAAGAAATTTTTGCGTTTATTTCGGGCGCCTGACGGGAGGAGGTCCGGACGAGGGGGAGAAGCCGCCTGACGGTAGGAGGTCCGGACGAGGGGGAGAGCCGCCTGACGGGAGGAGGTCCGGACGAGGGGGAGAGCCGCCTGACGGGAGGAGGTCGCCCGAACGAGGGGGGACCGCCTGACGGGAGGAGGTCGCCCGAACGAGGGGGAGCCGCCTGACGAGGGGCAAGTCGTTCGGAGGAGGGTGACAGCCGCCTGACGCAGGGCAAGGCCGGACGGCATGTCGGGGAAGGCGGATTGGCGCCCGCACCGCGACGCCGGGGAGATCGGACACCGGGACGAAAAACCGCAATTTGCAAGAAACCGGCGTCCGCTTTTTGTGCGAAAATGGAAGGCGGAAGCTTCCGCAATCCCGCTGCAAAGGAGAAATCGCGCATGTACAAGCCCGGCATCACCATCTGGTACAACGTGAAGGACCTGGAGCGGACGCTGAAGTTCTACACGGAAGGGCTCGGGTTCGCCGTCGATTACCGGGACGACGACAGCCGGATGGCCATCGTCACGACGAACACGAAGAATTGCACGATCGGATTCATGGAGGCCGAGGAAGTCGTTCCGGTCAAGACGTCCACCGTGTTCGAGGTCGAGGACGTGGAGCAGGCGGTCCGGACGCTGTCGGCCCGGGGCGTGACGTTCACGGGAGAGATCCAGACGTTCCCCGGTTTCGTGAAGCTGGCGGCGTTCGAGGACCCGGACGGCCACGCTTTTGAACTGTCGCAGACGCTGACCGGATCCTGATCGCATCCCGTGGCAAAAAAAGATCCCGGACGTGTGCTTTCCGTTACGGTCCCGAAGTGCTTGCGGGCCTGTGCGATGCCGAACGGATACTGTACGTGGAAAGCAATGACATCGCCGCCCAAATCGAAATGGAAAATGAACGGGAGCGGGGAAGCCGGCGGTATTTCCTCAAGACGGCCAACCGGGACTCCGCCATTTCGTCCGGGAGAATCCGGGACATCGGCTATGAGCCTTACATGATTTCTTATATTTGAGCCGGAATTCGCCGCTTTGCGAGTTCCGGCTCTTTGCATGTCATCCACAAAACGCGAAAATCGGACAAAAAATCAAGAAATGGAGATTGTCCGGTTCGCGAATTGCCTTGATAATAAAAGAAACGCGCAAAACGGCAAAACAGGGGGTGTCTGGCAGCGGCCATGGGGGGACGGCGAATGCGACGGAAGCTTCTGTTGGCCGGGGCCGCCGCGGCTGTCCTGGTGTCGGCGGTCCTGTTGTTGCGCCTGATTCGGGATGCCGGAACGCCGGCGGAGGGACGCGGGGCCGAAACCGCAGCCAATCCAATCCTCTACGCCGATTTTCCCGACCCGGACGTGATCCGCGTCGGCGACACGTATTACATGGTGTCCACCAGCATGCACATGCTTCCCGGATCGCCCATCTTGCGCTCGACCGATCTGGTGAATTGGGAGCCGGCCGGCTACCCGTACGAGGTTCTGGTTGAAAACGACGCCTACATGCTCCAGGGCGGCCTGAACGTCTACGGGCAGGGCGCCCGGGCGAACAGTCTGAACTATCACAACGGCAAATTCCATGTGCTGACGGCTTCGCCCGATTCGGACAAGACCTGGCTCTTCAGCGCGGACGATCCGGCCGGAACCTGGGAGCGGACGGAGATCGGCAGGTACATGCACGATCCGGCGCTGTTCTTCGACGATGACGGCAAAGCGTACGTCATCTGCGGCGACGGGAAAATCACGATCCGGGAGCTGAAGCCGGACTACGAGGGAATCGAGCCCAGGGGCCTGAACAAGGTCATTCTGGAGTCGCCGGGGATGGAAGGCGCTCGCTTCTACAAAATCAACGGCATGTACTACCTCACCGTCAGCCGGGAGGAGCAGGGGCAGATCCGCGCGCAGTACGTATACCGTTCCGACCGGATCGCCGGCCCGTACGAAGGGAAGCTCGCGCTGAGCGATACGATGGGGTACAAGCAAAGCGGCGTGGCCGGAGGCGGTCTGGTCGATACGCCCGACGGGAAATGGTACGCGATGATGGACCAGGATCGCGGCCCCGCGGGCCGCGTGCCGGTGCTGGTGCCGGTCCGGTGGGAAGACGGCTGGCCCGTCTACGGGGACGGGCAAGGAAACGTTCCGCGCGAATTCGAAAAGCCGGGTTCGGGCGATCCGGCGGAGCCGCTCACCCGGAGCGACGAATTCAACCGTTCGCCGGATGCGGAAGACCGGCCGGACGGGCCGCGGCTCGGGCCGCACTGGCAATGGAATCATCTGCCCGACCATACGATGTGGTCGCTGACGGAGCGAAAGGGTTTTCTCCGGCTCCGGACGGGCGGGGTGGCCGGCGATCTGCTGCAGGCGAGAAACACGCTGACGCAAAGGAGCTACGGCCCGCGCAGTTCGGGATGGATCTCCATGGATACCGCCGGCATGCTGGACGGCGACTATGCGGGGCTGGCCGCGTTCCGGCAGGATTACGCGTTCATCGGCGTCACCCGGGAAGCGGGCCGGCGCTACATCGTCATGGTGGAGAAGGGCGCCGAGAAAGCGAGAACCGAGCTCAAGCAGGACCAGGTCGGCCTGAAGGTCGATTTCGACTTCGAGAAGGAACGGGCGAAATTTTACTACAGCCTGAACGGCTCCGATTGGACCGCATTCGGAAGCGAACCGGACCTGCGGGACACGATTCCGCATTCCCCGGGCTATCGCTTCGCCCTGTTCAAATTCGCCACCCGGACCGCCGGAGGCTACGTGGACATCGATTATTTCCGGTTCAGCGGCGATGCGACGGGCGCGGCGACGCCCGCCGTTCCGGCGGTCCATCTGAAGGAAGCGGTGATCGATCCGGGCCGCGGCCGGGATGCCGTCTTTGACGTGCGGGTGCTGATGGACGAGTTTCCGGAAGGGGAAGAGGTTCGCGAGATCCGGGCGGAAGTGCGGATTCCGGATCTGTTCGAGATCTCGGGAGTCGTTCCGAACCGCGGCAATCTGACGGCGGGGAAGATCGACTATCGGACGGCGGACGGCGCGATCCGGGTGCGGATCGAACCGTCCGGCGGTTCGGCCGTTTCCTTCGCGAACCGGGACGGCAGCAGAACTGCGTTCACCATTGAGCTGAAGCCGAAAAAGGAGTTGACGTCCAAAGTGAATGAGGAAATCGAGGTGCGAAATCTGGAGATCGTCCGCGCCGACGGCCGGACGGAATCGTACGATGTCAGCGGCGCCGCGGCGAAAATCAGCCATACGCCGCCGGCCGAACCGGTCGGCAAGGTTCCGCCGGACGGCAATCCGCTCCTCGCCCACAAGTTCGGCGCCGACCCGTACGCGCTGGTGTACGGGGACCGCGTCTACCTGTACATGACGGGCGATGTGCTGGAGCATGACGCGGAAGGGAACGTGAAGGAGAACAGTTACGGCGGCATCAACAAGCTGGCGGTCATTTCGTCCGACGATCTGGTGAACTGGACGGATCACGGCTACATTCACGTCGCCGGGCGGGACGGCGCGGCGAAGTGGGCGACGCAGTCGTGGGCGCCGGCCGTCGCGCACAAAGTCGTGGACGGGAAAGACAAGTTCTTCCTCTACTTCGCCAACAACGCCAGCGGCATCGGCGTGCTGACCGCGGACAGTCCGCTCGGACCGTGGACGGATCCGCTCGGGAAGCCGCTGATCAGCCGGCAGACACCCGGCGTCCAGGATGTCGTCTGGCTGTTCGATCCCGCCGTGCTCGTCGACGACGACGGCAAAGCCTATATCTATTTCGGCGGAGGGGTTCCGGAAGGAAAGGAGGCGATGCCGAACACCGCGCGCGTCATGCAGCTCGGCGACGACATGATCAGCGTGGTCGGCGAAGCCGTCGCGATCCCGGCCCCCTACATGTTCGAGGACTCCGGCATCAACAAGATCGGCGGGAAGTATTACTACACGTATTGCTCGAATTTCGCCGCCGGCGTCCGGCCTGAAGGAAGTCCGCCGCCCGGAGAAATCGCGTACATGGTCAGCGACCATCCGATGGGGCCCTGGACCTACAAGGGGACGATTCTGAAAAATCCCGGCCATTTCTTCGGCGTCGGCGGCAACAACCATCATGCGATCTTCAGCTTCCGGGGGGACTGGTACATCGCCTATCACGCCCAGACGCTGGCGAAGGCGGCGGGCGTGGCGAAGGGCTACCGTTCGACCCATCTCAACCGGGTGTTCCTGGACGAGGACGGGTCGATCCGGGAAATTGCCGCCGACCTGAAAGGGGTGGAACCGGTTCGGACTCTCGATCCGTTCGTCCGCGTGGAGGCGGAGACGTTCGCATGGAGCGCGGGAATCGCGGTGGAGCCCGCAGGTCCGGATGCCGCCGCCCCCGCGCCGAACATGGCCGTCACCGACGTTCACGACGGGGACTGGATCGCAGTCGCCAACGCGGATTTCGGCGGCGGCGCTTCCGCCGTTTCGGCGCGGGTCGCGAGCGGAAGCGGCGGCGGCGCGATCGAAGTGCGGCTGGACCGGCCAGACGGCCTGCTGGTCGCAACGATCGAGGCGCCCGCGACGGGCGGATGGGACCGTTGGGTCGAGGTGACGGCGGACGTCTCGGGCGCGGAGGGCGTGCACGATGTCTACTTCGTCTTCCGCGGGAAGCCGGACGACCGCATGCTGCTTGCGTTCGACAGCTGGCGGTTCAGCCGGTAACGCGGCGGGACGCGAGCCAGGAGGCGCACATCAGGACGGCGAGCGGGAGGAACGGCGCGAAATTCCGGCCGGACGCCTGCAGCGTCCACAGCGCGACTTGCGGGCCGAGCGTCGCGCCGATGAACAGGATGAACGTGTACAGCGTGACGGCGGCGGCCCGCGCTTCCCCGCCCAGCCGGCCGATGATCGCGATCAGCGGCGGGATGGCGAGCGCGATGCCCGCCGCGACCGCGAAGCTCGCCGGCATGACGAGCGTCAGGGCGATGGCGGGCGCGGGTGCGCCGGCCGCGACGGCCGCGAGCCCGGCGTCGGGCGCGGCCATGCCGGCCGCGACGGCCGCGAGCCCGGCGGCCGCCGCCGCGAGTCCCGCCCGCAGCACGCGCCGCAGCCCGAAGCGCGCGGCGAGCCGGCCCGCGAGCGGCGACAGCAGCACGCCCGGCAGCCCGGCGGCCCGGACGAGCAGCATGTCGCCGGGGCCGAGCGCGAAGGGCTCCCGCGTCAGCGCCGCCTCCAGCCCCGCATACATCCCCACGAACGCGAGCAGCAAGGTTCCCGCGATGAAGTAGCACGGCGGGAGCTTTTTTTGTCTCAGCAGGAAAAGAAACGTACGGAACCGGTCCGCCATCCTTCCTTCCCCGCGCGTCGCCGTTCCCCCGGGAAGCCGGCCGCCGAGCCACGCCGCCGACAGCCCGTAGATGAGGCCGAGCAGATGGAACACATACGGCCAGCCCATGTGCCGCTCGACCGCGGCCGCGAAGATCTGCCCCGCGACGCCGGCCGACATGAACCCGGTCGTGATGAGCCCGATGACGACGACGCTCCGGCCGGGCGGGTACATCTCCCCGGCGTAAGCGAGCGCCGCGGGCGCGAAGCTGGATGCCGCCAGCCCCTGGACCGCCCGGAGCGCGACGAGCGCGGCCAGGCTGTCCGCCAGGCCGTTCAGCGGGGAGACGGCGGCGAGCGCGATCAGGCCGCAGACGATGACGGGCTTGCGGCCGAACCGGTCGGACAGCGCGCCCCAGACCGGCAGGCCGATCGCGTAGGCGAGCGAGAACGCGCTCCCGGGCCACGCCGCCGCGTGGAGCGGCACGCCGAAGCGGTCCGCCAGCAGCGGCGTGAGCGGAATCGTGACATACAGGCTCGAGACCACGGCGAGGGCGCACCAGACGAGGATGGCCGCGGCCATCGGCCCCGGGCTGCCCGCCGCCCGCGCGCGGACGATGTCTCCGGATGCTTCCATGGCATACCTCGCATCGGTAAGTGTCGCTTACCCCACGATATGCGTCCGCCCGCGCTGGGATGCGCGGCTTGCAAGCCGTTCCGTCCGGATCGGAGTCCGCCCCGCCGCCCCGCGCAGTCCCATGGCAGCCACATGGCAACCACATAATTGAAGAACTGTATTAATGCAGGCGGACGGTGTATGATAGAGATGGAGAAGGTGTAACGTTTCTCGAAGATCGGGTTTTCCGGACTCCGGCCCGGAAGCGCGGCGGGAGGCCGGGCGTCCGCAGGGAGGAGGAGATGCGGCGATGACGGAATGGGAGCGTCTCATGCCGGTGGAGGACGCGGAGCCGGCGCGTTGGCTGGCATCCGCGCTCGAGGAGCCGCGGGGGCGCGGCGACCGCGCGAGTCATGCGGCCGCCGTCATCCCGCGCGGGTTCGAAGCCTACGCCCGGCTGTTCCATCCGGCCTGGCTGGCCGGCGAGGAGCGGGAGCTCACCTGGGCCGAGGCGGCGGCGCGCGCCGGAACCCGGCCGCACGCCCGGATGCAGTGGTACGCCGTCTCCCGCGCCGGCGATTCCGATGTCGGCTGGCGGGGGCTGGTGCCGCCGGAGCCGGGCCGGATGCCGGAATGGATGCTGGAGGCGCTGGCCGGGCTGCTCGAACGACATACGCGGACGCCGGGGGAATGCTTTTTCGCGGTGTGGGACGGCTGGGGGCTGCCCGTGTTTGCGACGCTGCGCGGACGAACGGCGCATGTCCGGCTGCGCGACCGCGGGTATTATCTGCTGCGCGGGGACGTCCGCGCGGCCGCGGAGCGCGTCTCGCCGCCGTCGCCGCAGCACGCGAACATCTGGTGGCCGGAGGACCGCGCCTGGTGCGTCGCGACGGGGGTCGACATGATGTGGACCTACGTCGCCGGCTCGGAGACTTGCGTCGCGGAGATTCTGGCGGACGGCCGGCTGGAGGCGTGGCGGGCCTCGCCGGACGACCGGGCCGACGCGGGCGGCGACGAGGTGAACGCGCCGGAGTGCACTTGCTGATCCAACGAAGGGGGAGAAAGAGATGGGAGCGGTATGGCGATTCATGTTGCGGGATCTGAGGACCCAGGATTGGAAGATATGGCTGCTTGTTCCCGTCCCGCTTCTGCTGTTCGTCGGGCTGCTCAGCGCGCGGCTGGAGACTTCGCCGCACGCGATCGCGATCGCCCTGACGGCGTTTTTCATCATGCAGGCGAACCTGCACAGGCAGACGGCGCGCAAGGAGGGGCACGGATCGGCCGGCCTCCCGGCCGCCGGGCGGGAAGCGCTGCTGGCGAAGTACGCCATGGCGATCGTCTGGTTCATGCTGGCCGCGATCGTCTGCAACGCCGCCTGGATCGCGTACGCGCTGTATCAAGGGGACGGCTTCCGGCTGTCGGGGCCGGAGGAGCTGGCCGGGGCGCTGGCCGCGCTGCTGGCGGCGGCGGGGATCAGCCTGCCTTTGCACTGTTGGCTCAGGGAGCGGGCCTCCACCCTGATTTCCTTCCTGTTCGTCGTCTCGGTCTGGTGCGCGTCCGACATCGCGCGCGCCGTGCCGGACGCGCTGGTCCGCACGCCGCTGCTGCCGCTCGCGGCGGGCGCGGCCGTGTTCGCGCTGTCCTGGTGGCCGGCGTATCGGGGGTTCCGACGGACACGGTAAAGCATGTCAACCTGACAGATTCCGGATTTGCATTCGGACGCCGAAGGGCGTCCTTTTTTATTGCCCGGGCGGAATGTACCGCACCTAACAATATTAGGATCGATCAAAAACACGTGAGTATACATCATTGTGTTGCCATGCCAAGGACCGTATACTGACAGACAAAACCAGGTTTGTAAACGCTGTCAAACCGTGTTTGATTATGTAAAACAAATCTGAGGATAGGTTTGATTATATCAAACCGATCCGGGGACGGGTCTGTTTTTGTCAAAACGGTTCGGTTTATGGCGGGCCGGTTCCTCGTGCCGGACGCTGTAAATAAAACTTTTCCAGGGGAAAAGGGGTGTTCGAACGCATGTCAAGACTGGCGAAACCGGTCAGCCTCGCGCTCGTCGTGCTGCTCGTGCTGACGCTGGCGGCGGCCTGCGCGAAGAAGTCGGACAGCAATTCGTCCGGCTCGTCATCGTCGTCCTCCACTTCCACCTCCACCTCTACTTCGCAGAACAGCGGCGGAACGTCGTCCTCCGGCGATGGCGGCTCGGAGGCGGCGGCTCCCGGCGAATGGAGGCCGCAGAGCGACCTGTCGAAGAAGATCAAGTTCACCTACACCTCGGTCCAGGCCATCGAAGGATACGACTACACGAAGGGCGATCCGCTCGCGCAGTACTACTCCGACAAGTTCAACTACGAGATGGACGTCGCGGCGCTGAACTGGGACAACTGGAACGAGCGGCTGCGCATCTGGATCAACTCGGGCGACATGCCGGACGTCGCGGTGTACAACTACATCCATGCGGACGCGGCGGCGTTCGTCGAGCAGGGGCTGATCAAGCGGCTGCCCGACGACTGGAAGCAGCGCTGGCCGAACGTGGCGGCCGTCTATGAGCGGACGACGCTCGGGCCGCAGATGGAGAAGATTTTCGGCGGCACGTACTTCCTCCCGCGCGCGCGGTTCATGGACAATCTGCCCGGCGACCCGCTCCCGAACCACCCGTCCGTCTTCATCCGGAAAGACTGGGCGGAGGCGGTCGGCTTCCCGGTCAAGTCGGCCTACAAGGTGTCGGAGCTCATGGAATTCGCGCGGCTCGTCAAGGAGAAGGACCCCGGCAACGTCGGCGACAAGCTGATCCCGATCGCCGAGAACACGAACCACGCCGTCGACCTGTTCGTCGCGCGCAACAGCACGTACTTCAACCACTTCTACAAGGACAAGGACGGCCAGTACAAGTGGGGCGGCGCGTCCGAAGACACGCTGCGGGGCCTGAAGCTCTTCTCCGAAGCGTACCGGTCCGGGCTGCTCGCGCAGGACTTCTATACGGTCAAGAACGAGGAGCACGGCGCGTACTTCAACGTGCAGGGCATCGCGGGCGCGACGTTCTTCCAGGCGCCGACGTCGAACCTGCAGCCGTACTACAACGATTTCAAGAACAACCTCGGCATCGACCCGTACGACAACATCATCCTGGCGACGGTGCTCGGCGAAGACGGCTACTACCATCAGCTTGACCTGATCAACTTCTGGGGCACGATCATCTTCAGCCCGAACATCAAGGACGAAGTGTTCGAACGCTACATGGACATTCTCGACTACAACGCGACGCGCGAAGGCTACATCATCACGAACATGGGCCTGAAGGATGTCGACTGGACGTACGACGCGAGCGGCAACATCATCTCCCTCTACGACGAAGAGAAGGAAGGCAAGCCGCTGGCGGGCACGACCGGCAAGTATCCGTCCTGGGGCTATCTGCTCGGCAGCATCATCCTGTTCGACGATTTCGCCTTCGACAACCCGAACACCGACGAGCGGCTGCGGGAACTGTCGAAGAAGGTGTACCGCGAGCGGACCGAGATCGCAACGCCGGAGACGTTCGCGCATATCGACTGGGACTACTACACCTACGATTCGCCGAGCAAAAGAAGGGCGCAAATCGACTACTACACCGAATACGCGAACCTCATCACGCAGCCGGGCGACATCGAGGAGAACTGGAAGAAGTGGGTCGATTCGAAGATGCCGATCATCCAGCCCGTCCTCGACGAGCTGAACGCGAAGTTCGGCGGTTGAAGCGCTTGAGGCTGACGTAAATCAGGCGGTTCCGGGCAGATCGCGGCCGATCTGCCCGGCGCTTGCCTTTCGGGGAGTTGCCTATGGACAACAACGCGTTGATTCGCCGCATCATCCGGTCGAAGGAGACGTACATGCTTCTCCTGCCCGGCGTCATCTGGTTCGCCATCTTCGCCTACATTCCGATGTACGGACTGACGCTGGCGTTCAAGACGTACAAGGCGAACCTGGGCATTTTCGGCAGCCCGTGGATCGGCTTCGAGAACTTCAAATACGTCTTTCGCGATCCGGCGTTCATGGAATCGGTCTGGCGGACGATCTGGATCAATCTGGGCCGGATCGTGTTCACGTTTCCGGTGCCGATCATCCTGGCGCTGCTGCTGAACGAGCTGCGCATGCAGCGCTACAAGAAGACGGTGCAGACGATCTTCACGTTTCCGCACTTCCTGTCCTGGATCATCGTGGCCAGCGTGCTGATCAACTTCCTGGACATGCAGGGCATGGTGAACGGCGTCATCCGGTTGCTCGGCGGGGATCCGGTCAATTTCCTCGGGAACACGACGATCTTCCGGCCGCTGCTCTACATCACGGACAACTGGAAGAACGCCGGCTGGACGATGATCATTTATCTGGCCGCCATCTCGGGCATCGATACGGAGCAGTACGAGTCGGCGCAGCTTGACGGCGCGTCGCGGCTGCAGACGATGTGGTACATCACGCTTCCCGGCATCATGAACACGATCGTCGTCATCCTGATTCTGGCGACGGGCTACATCATGACCGCCGGCTTCGACCAGATCTTCAACATCAGCAACGCGGCGACCGCGAAGGCGGGCGAAATTCTCGACATCTACATCTACCGGATCACGTTCCAGTCCGCGGCGGACTTCTCGTTCTCGACCGCCGTCAGCCTGTTCCGGTCGATCGTGAATTTCGTGCTGCTGCTCCTGGCCGACCGCATCTGCAAGATGCTCGGCTCGGAAGGGCTGTTCCCGCCGATCCGACGGTCTGCCCGCAAGTAACCCGCAGGCGCCCGGGCGTGAAAGGAGCGTGAATATGGCAGAGGTCAGAACCATTCCCGAGACTTCGGGGCAGACGGTCCGGCGCAAACGGCCGCTCCACGGCGTCGAGCCCCTGGACATCGTCATCGCCATCATTCTTGGCGTGTTTGCGCTGCTGATTGTCATTCCGTTCATCAACGTTCTCGCGATCTCGTTCGTCACCCAGCAGGAGTACCTCAAGACGTCGATCCTGCTGTTCCCGAAGGAATGGACGCTGGAGAACTACAAGCAGATGTTCATCGACGGACGGATCTGGACGGGGTATCGCACGACCACGATCCTGCTGCTCGTCGGCGTGCCGATCAACCTGTTCCTGACGACCAGCATGGCGTACGGGCTGAGCCGGCCGGATTACCCGTTCAAGCGGTTCTTCATTTTCTTCGTCGTCCTTACGATGATGTTCAACGGCGGCATCATTCCGATGTACCTGCTCATGAAGCAGCTGCATCTGATCAACTCGCTCTGGTCGGTCGTGCTGGTCTACGGCATCAACGCCTTCTATCTGATCATCATGATGAACTATTTCGCGAATCTGCCGATCGCCCTGTCGGAATCGGCGAAGCTGGACGGCGCGGGCGAATGGACGATTCTGCTCAGGATCATCCTGCCGCTGTCCATGCCGATCATGGCGACGATGACGCTGTTCTACGCGGTGGACCGGTGGAACGAGTGGTTCAACGCGATGATCTTCATCCGCAAGGGCAATCTCACCGTCCTGCAGCTGGCGCTCCGGTCGATCGTCATCGACTCGCAGATCAGCCAGCAGCTCAACGTCTCGAACATCCAGACGGACAAACAGTTCACGGAAGGGATGAAAATGGCCGCCGTCATCGCCTCGATGCTTCCGATCATGTGCGTCTTCCCGCTCCTGCAACGGCACTTCGTCAAGGGGATGCTGATCGGCGCGATCAAGGCGTGAAGCTTGCGGCTGTCCGCGGCGCGCCGGATGTCCGGCGCGCCGATACATGCGTCAGGGACCAATACGGAGAGGAGAGAGCGG
>Ga0310829_1000710_pt1 | contig 23997 bp, 21 predicted proteins | sample WT_ome_4_FD_202244 | JGI IMG/M metagenome (GOLD analysis project Ga0310829, IMG submission 202244) | Sorghum-adapted microbial communities enriched on wild type (WT) sorghum from Joint BioEnergy Institute, Emeryville, California, United... ... | reverse complement strand
CCGCTTTCTTTCTGCTATGAGCGGCCGGGTCTGAAGATGGTTGATCCGCGGTAGCTCAGCGGTAGAGCAACCGGCTGTTAACCGGTTGGTCGTAGGTTCGAATCCTACCCGCGGAGCCATCAACCTGTCTCAAGACGTCTCCCACCGTCTCAGACCATCTCACAAGTTACTGAAAATCAACAAAACTCCCTAAGCCTTCGTCTCAGGGCGTCTCAGCGTGCCTCAGGGCAGCGCAGGGACTTGATGGTATTTTTGATGGTATCGGGAGGCGGGGCATGGCGCTGACCGACACGCGAGTCCGCAACGCCAAGCCAGGGGGGAAGCCTTACAAACTCAGCGATGCCAACTGGCTCTATCTGGTCGTTCACCCCAGCGGCTCAAAGCTGTGGAGGATGAACTACCGCTTCCTCGGCAAGCAGAAGACTCTGGCCATCGGACCGTACCCCGAGGTCAGTCTACAAGAGGCGCGTGAGAGGGTTGCTGAGGCCCGCAAGCTTCTCGCACAAGGCGTCGACCCGTCTCAGGACAAACAAGAGAGGATCAAGGCGGCGAAGCTCTCGGCACAAGCCACGTTCGCGGCCATCGCCAAAGAGTTCCTGGCCTCTCTTGAGAAGCGGGGTCGTGCCGACAAGACGCTGGAGCAGAAAGCCTGGGTGTTGGACACTTACATTCTGCCCCGCCTCGGCAAGCGACCGATAGCCGAGATCACGGCGGCTGACGTGCTTGAGCTGCTGACTGACATCGAAGCGACCGGCAAGCTTGAGACGGCGCGGCGTGCCCGCCAAACGATGAGCGGAGTGTTCCGCCTCGCCACCATAACAAGACGAGCAAACGGCGATCCGACTCACGTTCTGCAACGCGTCATCGCCGCTCCAAAGGTGACGAGTCATCCTGCCGTCGTGAGCAGGAAGGGTTTCGGCGAGCTGTTACGTCGAATCGATTCCTACCCGACGCCCATCGTTCGCCTCGCGCTCAACTTCATGGCCCTCACCTTCCCGCGACCTATCGAGCTGCGAAGAATGACCTGGGATCAAGTCGATTGGGAGGAGTCCGTTTGGACCATTCCTGAGCAGTACACGAAATTGCGTCGACCGCACGATATTTCATTGTGCTCTGCCGCTAGGGCTGTCCTATTTGAAGTGAGGCGCGTCACAGGTAAGAGACAGGGGTTTGTGTTCCCGGCTCCGAATGACAAGACTTTCAGTAAAATGATGTCGGAGAACTGCATCAACAAGGCGCTTCGGTCGCTCGGTTACAAGGGAAAGCACTGCGGCCACGGGTTCCGATCCAGCTTTTCGACAATCCTCAATGAAACGAAAAATTACGACAAGGACGTGATCGAGTTCCAGCTCGCACACCTTGACCCGAACGAAACGCGGCGAGCCTACAACCGAGCTCAGTATTGGGATCAGCGCGTGCAGATGATGCAGGATTGGGCCGACATGATCGCCGAGTTGCGCGAAGGTACAAGTTCGCTGAGTCCTGGCCGAGTAGCCGCCACTGTTCAACCATAGACGACAATGCACCTCGCTGGAAATGACACCTGCATCTGGGTCGCGGCAATGCTCATGACTGTAATGCCGTAAAGGTATGTGCATTCCACTTCGGTGAGCGCTGAACCGGGAGTTCACGACCGTCCTCCTAATTGGCACGGAGGAAGGCCTCGGGTGCTCGCGCCGAGGTCTCGCGAGCAAATCCGTAGGTGGGAAGGAGCGATGACCTTGGCCCAGCTGTCTTGAGCTTTGAGCGACAGCAACGACAGCTGTCTCACCAGAACACCACTCAAGTATCCTGGATCTGCCGCGAACAAGCTACGCCAACTTGGTGGGCTGAAAACCTCTATGACGTAGCCGCCTCAGCTAGATTCTGCGTGCCGCGATGGTCTATGTCATCCTGCGAGTCGCCATGTGGCAGACACATGAGGATCGCGGCGGGGGAACCAAGAATCATGGCAGTCAAGAAATCGGATCTCTATTCGTCTCTCTGGGCCTCCTGTGACGAACTCCGCGGCGGCATGGATGCCAGCCAGTACAAGGACTACGTCCTGTTCATGCTGTTCATCAAGTACGTCTCGGACAAGTATGGTGACAGTGACGATCTTGAGCCTCCGATCACCATTCCTCAGGGCGCAAGCTTCCAAGACATGGTGGCGCTCAAGGGGAATCCGAACATCGGCGATTTGATCAACACGCGGATCATTCAGCCGCTTGTCGAGGCCAACGAAGCTCTGGCCCGCACCGATTTTCCTGACTTCAACGATCCGAACAAGCTCGGCGAGGGCAACGAACGGGTCGAACGGCTTTCCAACCTGATCGCCATCTTCGAAAACCCCGATCTCGACTTCTCGAAGAACCGCGCCGATCACGACGACATTCTGGGTGACGACTACGAATACCTTATGCGGCATTTCGCAACCCAGAGTGGCAAGAGCAAGGGACAATTCTACACGCCATCGGAGGTTAGCCGCGTCATCGCCAAGGTGATCGGCATTTCGCCGAAGAACACCGTCGCGGCGACGACCGTTTATGACCCGACCTGCGGCTCGGGCTCTCTACTCCTAAAAGTCGCGGCCGAAGCAGATAAACGCATCACACTTGAAGGGCAGGAAAAGGACGTGACCACTGCCGGTCTCGCCCGCATGAATATGATCCTTCACGACTTCCCTACGGCCAAGATACTAGCCGGCAATACGCTCGCCAACCCGAAGTTCCTCGACGGCGACCGCCTCCGCACTTACGATTATGTCGTGGCCAACCCACCATTCTTTAGTTGCGGCCGGCATCCCGGTCATCGTCGGCACCGGCGCAATCAACTCGGCCTCGGCCGTGGCGCTCGCGGAGCACGCCGCAAAGGTGGGTGCGGCCGGGCTCATGGTCATCCCGCGCGTGCTGTCCCGCGGCAGCTCGGTTGCGGCCCAGCGCAACCACTTCAAGGCCATTCTCTCGGCGGCGCCCGCGCTTCCGGCGGTCATCTACAACAGTCCCCATTACGGGTTCCAAACCCGCGCAGACCTGTTCTTCGAGCTGCGGAGTGCCCATCCCAACCTGATCGGCTTCAAGGAATTTGGCGGGGCGGCAGCCATGACCTATGCCGCCGAGCACATTACCAATCACGACGACGGGATCGTGCTCATGGTAGGGGTGGATACCTGCGTATTTCATGGTTTCGTGAAATGTGGCGCCGTGGGCGCGATCACCGGTATTGGCAACGTGCTGCCGAAAGAAGTTCTGCATCTCGTGGCGCTGGCCAAGGCGGCGGCAGAAGGGGACGTGGATGCGCGCCTGCGTGCGCAGGAGCTGAGCGAGGCGCTAGAAGTCCTCTCAATGTATGACGAGGGCGCCGATCTGGTGCTCTACTACAAGCATCTGATGGTGCTTGAGGGGAATCCGGAGTACGCGCTGAACTTCAACCCGACGGATGAGCTTTCGCCCAGCCAGCGGGCCCATGCCGAGGCCCAGTTGCGGCAGTTCAAGAGTTGGTATGCTGTCTGGAGCAAGCAATCCGGCGCCGTCGAGATCTACCGCAAATAGGAGGCCAGGCTGATATCCCAGGCTGAATCGACATTCAGTTCCATAGCATGGCTGCAGCGAGGTTGAGGAAGGCGAGGAAGTGGCTGGCGCGGCGATCATAGCGAGTGGCAATGCGGCGAAAGTGCTTTAGTTTATTGAAGCAGCGCTCGAGCGATTGCGATCGCGGTAGAGCACTGCGTCGTGCGGGATCATCACCTTGCAGCGACTGCGCGACCGAGCTCACGGCTTGCATTCCGACAGCGCGATGTGCTCGCGAATGGCGTTACTGTCGTAGGCGTTGTCGGCGATGACCGCGTCACCCATGACGCCATCCAGCATCGTCCTGGCGGCGCGGCTGTCGCACATGGCCGCCGGTCAAAAGGGAACGCTACGGGCCGTTCGTCAATCTGCCTCGGGAACGCCCGAGAGCATCGTCCGCACCCCCCTTTGGCGCCGCCCTTTCCAGTGGCGGTTTGCTGGTGGGGCTCTGACGAGGGTGGCATCGAGCATCAGGTGCGGGTCGGAGGGGCGCCTGTGGACGCTCTTCCTTTTGCCGTACCGCTCGGGCAACTCGTCCCACTGCGCGCCGGACCTCAAAACCCAGAGCACGCCATTGACAAACAGGCGGTCTTCCTTGCAATGCGGCCGGAATCGGACTTCTTACCCGGCAACATCTCTGCGATACGCGCCCACAGCGCGTTATTGAACTCGTATTGCTTTGCCGTGCGCCGCGCTCCGAATCAGTTGCTCCGAAGCGCAATGATCAAAACCTATTCCCTATGGGAATCTTGAATGTCGATTGGATTTAGGCCGTGTGGACGGATTTGGCCAAGATGAAGCCTGCGACGAGCGCGACGAAGGAAGCAAAGTTTCGCTTCGTCTTCTCGCAGCGCAGGGCGATGCGCTTGAAGCGCTTGAGCTTGCCGACGGTCTGCTCGATACGGGCACGCCCCCTATAGAGCGCCCTGGCGAAGAAGGCGGGCCTGTCCTTCTCGTTCGCCTTGGGCGGGATGACGGGAACGATGCCGCGATCGCGTGCGGCTTGGCGGTTGGTCTTGCTGGCATAGCCTTTGTCGCCGACGGCCGCGCGTGGATCGATGTCGGGGCCGAGCCCGAGCAGGACGGGAAAGTGCGGCGCATCGGCTTTCTCGCCGCCGGTCAGGTCGAAGGCGATCGGATGGCCGTCGAAATCGGTCTTCAGATGGATCTTGGTCGAAAAGCCGCCGCGCGAACGGCCGAGTGCCTGGCCTTTTTGCCCCCTTTTGCGCCCGCCGCCGGGATATGGGCGCGCACGATGGTGCTGTCGAACATCTGCACCAGATGCGCCGAGGCCGACAGCGAGGCGAGATGGTCGAAGAAGATCTCGAACACGCCCGCCTTGCTCAAGCGATCGAACCGTTTCCACACGCTGTTCCATTTACCGAAGCGCTCCGGCAGCGCCCGCCAGCTGATGTTGTGGACCGAGAAATAGTGCAGAGCCTCCAGGAACAACCGGTCATCGCGGCCCTTGGCGCCGCGCCGCGGCAGCGAGGCGCGGAAGACCTCCAGCACCACCGCCCAATCCGCTTCTGTCATCTTCGTGGACATTGCCGACCTCCAGAATCAGTCGGCAATCCATGAATCACACCGGACTCCTTCGCGGAATCCTCACGCCGATACCTGAGTCAATTCGTCCACACGGCTAGTATATCAGATCGAGTGATCAACTGCTTTTCGGGGAAACTACTTGCGGTCAAAAATTCTTCTAAAGCTAATCCAACCTGAGGCTGCTGGCCTAATTTTTGCGGAAACAACTTCAGCTAGTGAAACATGGAACCCGCCACCATCTATGCCATCACCGTCACCCTTGTCGGCTTCGGCCTCCCCCCGCGCATCGAAGTCGAACCGCTCCCAAAGGGGTGGACGATGGAGGCCTGCATTAAGGATCACGAGCACAAGCTCGCAGGCCGCCCCAACACGATGGCGAGATGCGTGAGCCGGGATCGTCCCTTCAAGGCGCCCCCGTCAGAAGACTTGCCTCAAATGGTGTGGGTCGTCTCAATCGACCACGCCGCCAAAACCTACGCGGACATCCACTTCCCGCCATTGCCCGTGTGCGAGCGGCAGAGAAAGCGCAACCCGCACAGGACGTTCTGCGTCGTCTCGCCGGTAAAGCCAAAAACGATGTGCAGACCCGATCTCGGGATCTGCATTAAGAAGCTGAGCTAGAACACAAAGGCCGGTGACGGGGATGCCCACAAGCGATAACTGATGCGGAAGGGTGCCTCATCGCGGCGTTTGAAAAGGGCTAACAGATGCACGACGCGGCAAAGCCCAGGGGACCAGACGAGACGGTGCGCGAGGCCTGGCGCGCTGCGTGCCTCGCCTATCGGCGCGAGCGGAAAAAGGGCAAACTAGATCATCCGGCCCACTTGGCCGCCGTCAATGCGGTGCTCGAAGTTATGCCGGGGATCAGCCGGGAGGAGGCCTCGCGCCACGCTCAGAACGCGGTTGCGTGGGCTGCATCCGAACACCCGCGATGGTTCTGGCGCGGCGTCGGGTCCACATCCAAGTGATTTTTCCGACACCGCGCTAGTGGCCGCCGATGTGCAATCTCTACTCGATGACTAGGAACGTCGAGGCGATCCGGCGACTGTTCCGCATCTCGCACAACCGCGCGCCGGCCAGCATCGACCCGCTGCCGGCGATCTTCCCCGGTCACATGGCGCCGGTCGTGCGCCGCGCCGAAGATGGCGAACGCGAACTCGTCATGATCTCCTGGGGGTTCGTGCTCCCTCAGAACGGCAAGGCGCCGCGTCGGGTGACAAACGTCCGCGATGATAAGGTGCTGACCAGTCCCTTTTGGCGAGAGTCCTTCGAGCGGCGCCGTTGCCTTGTGCCCGCGAGCTCGCTCTGCGAGCCGAACGGCGACGTGAAGCCTGCAACCTGGCACTGGTTCGGCCTCAAAGGCGAAGCACCGCGACCGCTATTCGCATTTCCCGGCATCTGGCGCCGTTGGCAAGGCCCCATCCGAAAGGACGGGCCAGCGGTCGATCTCGAGGTTTTCAGCTTCATGACCACCGAGCCGAACAGCCTCGTCGGTAAGATCAATCACGAACGCATGCCGGTGCTGCTCACCGAAGAACATGAGTTCGAGACGTGGTTGTCGGGTTCGCCGCAAGAGGCATTCGGGCTGGTGAAGCCCTTCGATGCCAACCGCATGCGGATCGTGCAGGAGGGCTTCGAGAAGCGAGACCTATTGGCCGCCTAACACTCAGTTGATCCGCCGTGCCTCAAGCTCTCCACCGATCTCGAATAGCCGCGGCAGCTCGACCGCCTGCATGGGATCGATCTCGCCCTCGCGTGGCGGCAGGAGCTGAAGCGCCTCCTCGCCGATGGCGCTGCCGTCGAATCATATCGGCTCATCAAAAGAGAGCGGTTTTCGGCTGATCTTGCGAAGGAAGAGAGCGCGATCATCCCGGCCAACGTAAGCCGCGCTGATGGCGTCAGGCTCAAACAGCTCGTTGCGCAGGATGAAGCCCGTTACGAGCTTCCAAGCCATGAATGCGCTGACGAGCCGGAAGCGCTGCTCGCGTTCAACGATCTCATCGGGCAGCTGAACGAATATGGGGCCGCGCGCGATCAGCGCGCGGGCCTGGTAAGCGCCATGACCGCGCCGGCATCGCTGGCGCGGTCAAGACCCCAGACGGCATCGATCAGGGGAGAGGGGTCGAGTTCCGGGCAGCCGTAGCGAGCCAGTTGCCGCAGCTTGGCTTCGATCTCGGCATCGGTGAGCGGACGGGCGAGGCTGCCGCGTGCATTGGCCACGGTGGCCGTCTCGGTGCTGCCGTCTGCGAAACGGACAGTGACGCGCGCTCCGTCAACGGAAATGTCGGGAACCTCGGCGACGCGAACCTTGCTGCGCAAGGCGAGCACATCCGCGCTGTTGACATAGGCGTCACTGTACTCGACCACGCCCGCCGCGTTATGGATCAGGACAACGGCCACGCTGTGCTGGGCGCTTACTTGCGCCTCGCGCCCGGTGACGACGTTCGGACGGTCGGCGCGCTCGCGTAGAAGCGGATGGCCTTCGACCAGGATTTCCGCGATCTCATCGCGGCGCGGCGCAACCTTGTCGCGCAGCTCGAAGCAGGCGTCGATCACCGGATTGAGCACAACGCCGCACGGGTAGGGCTTATAGGTGTTCGACGCGAGTTCCCAGGTCTCGCCAAGGCGGCCGGTAATCGCATTCAGGTCAGCATTGTCACCCATGACCGGTGTGAAGCCGCGCGGACCGGCAATCGGCTCGGCCGGGCCGGTAAAGCCTGTCTCGGCCAGCAGCGCGGCCAGGATACCGCCACGCGCGGCATTACCGACACCGATGCTCTTGGCCATGGAGCCGAGGGTCTCGACCAGTCCAGCCGATTGGGCCGAGGCATTGCCCAGAGCCCAAACGGTCTGCTCCGTCGTCAGGCCGAGTATTTTGGCGACAGCCGCCGCGGCGCCGAACACGCCGCAGGTCGAGGTGATATGCCAACCGCGCTTGTAATGGCCCGGCGATACCGCATTACCCAGGCGGCACTCGACCTCGACGCCGAGCACGAAGGCATGAAGCAGGTCCGCGCCGCTGACCTTGCGGGTTTCCGCCAGAGCGAAAAGGGCCGGTCCGATCGGTGCGGTCGGATGGATGATGGTGGGATGGTGCGTATCGTCGAAGTCGAAGACGTTGCCGCTCACCGCGTTGACGAAGGCCGCGCTGAGCATATCCAGGCGCTCGCTGCGACCGACGACGCTCGCCTCGGGGCGGCCACTGAAGCGCGCCAACACAGTTGTCGCGCGTTCGGTCGCGGCGTCGCGGCACCCGCCCAGGGATGTACCGAAGAAGTTCAGCAGCGCACGCTTGGCTTCATGCCGCAACCAATCCGGCAAGTCGTCCCAGCGCGAGCGCACCAGAAACTCGGCCAGACGCGGCGTAACGAAAGCGGCGCCGGAATCCGCGGTCGGTTGCTGGCGGGCTTGATCGGCCACGGCAAGTCTCCTTGTGGGGCATGAGGCGCGCGACAATGAACGCGCTTGGAACGGATGACGATATTACTGTCATACAATTTTTCGTAAGGTCAATGACCGCGGTTGCATAACGGATCTGGCGTCAATGCGGGAAAGGTGCGAAGGCGGTTTCGCGGCGCCACGCAGTCCGCTAGTTGTCACGGCTTCAAGAGTTCAGCGAAAGGTCCATTCATGAGCGTCAATCCTCCGACCATGCTGGTGATCCTTGACGGCTGGGGCTGGCGCGAAGAGCAGGCGGACAACGCGGTGTTGCAGGCGCGCACGCCGAATTTCGATGCCTTATGGGCGCGCTGTCCGCATGCCTTCCTGAAGACGTCCGGGCTCGATGTGGGCCTGCCGCCCGGCCAGATGGGCAATTCGGAGGTCGGACACCTCAATCTCGGTGCGGGTCGGGTGGTGATGCAGGATCTGCCGCGCATCAACCAGGCGGTGGAAGACGGGAGCCTCGCGACGGCGCTGACGGCAACCGGGTTGATCGAGCGCCTGCGCGAAAGCGGTGGCACCTGCCACCTGCTCGGGCTGGTGTCGCCAGGCGGCGTTCACTCGCATCAGGACCACGCTGTCGCGTTGGCCCGCCTGCTGGCCGCCAAGATTCCGACCGTGGTGCACGTCTTCACGGATGGCCGCGACACGCCGCCACGTTCCGGCGCTGACTATGTCGCCGCACTCCAGGCGGCCTTGCCGCCGGAAGTGCCGATTGCGACGGTCTGCGGCCGCTACTACGCGATGGATCGCGATCGGCGCTGGGAGCGCGTATCGCAGGCGTTCGATGCGATCGTTCACGGAAACGGGCCGCGATACCCCGATGCTCAGGCGGCGATCGCGGCGGGTTATGCGCAGGACAAGACCGACGAGTTCCTGCCGCCATCGATCATCGGCGCCTATGCCGGCATGCGCGACGGAGACGGCGTGCTGAGCTTCAACTTCCGCGCCGACCGCATTCGTCAATTGCTCAACGCCTTGCTCGATCCGGAATTCGGCGGGTTCGAGCGGGGCCAAGTTCCTCGCCTGGCGGCAGCCGTGGGCATGACGTCCTACAGCGAGGAACTCGACGCGCGGCTGAAGACGCTGTTTCCGCCGCAGCGGCTCGTGAACGGCCTCGGCGAGACCGTCTCCAAGGCCGGGCGGACGCAGATCCGCATGGCCGAGACGGAGAAATATCCGCACGTGACTTACTTCCTGAACGGCGGCGAGGAGACCTGCTTCCCGGGCGAGGACCGAATCCTGGTGCCTTCGCCGAAGGTTGCAACCTATGATCTGCAGCCGGAAATGTCGGCGCCGGAATTGACGCGTCGCGCCGTCGAGGCGATCCGGTCGGGCGCCTACGATCTGCTGGTGCTGAACTTCGCCAATCCCGACATGGTCGGCCATGCCGGCGTTCTCGCCGCGGCGATCAAGGCGGTCGAAGCGGTCGATGAGGGGCTTGGTGCCATCGCGGCGGCCATTCAGGAAGCGGGCGGATCGCTGCTCGTCACGGCCGACCACGGCAATTGCGAATTGATGCGCGATCCCGAGACGGGTGGGCCGCATACGGCCCATACGACCAATCCGGTGCCAGTGTTCCTGCTTAGCGACCGGAAGGTGACGCTGGCGGATGGGCGGTTGGCGGATGTCGCACCGACCCTGTTGGAATTGATGGGCTTGCCGCAGCCGGCGGAAATGACCGGAAAATCGCTGTTGCGGAACGCGTAACAAAAGGCGGCGCCCTGCGGGGCGCCGCCTTGCGACAAATCAGCGGCGCGCCTTCGCGCCCACGACCTCGACGCCGGCCCATTCCTCGATGGGCTTAATCAATGTGGTCAGATCCGCGTCGGGACCATACTTGGCCTTGGCGAGCGTGAGCAGCTGCCGCACCGCGCTGCCGACGATCATCGGCACGCCGAGCGCCTCGCTCTCGTCGAGGCAGAGCTTGGCGTCCTTGGTGGACAGCGAGAGTGCGAAGCCGAAGTCGAAGGTGCGCGGCAGGACGAAGTTCGGGATCTTGTCCATGGTCGCGCTGTTCCGGCCGCTGCCCATGTTGAAGACCTCGATCATCACGTCGGGATCGAGCCCGGCTTTGGTGCCGAGAACGAGGGCCTCCGAGGTGATGGCCAGCGCGGTCACCGACATCAGATTGTTGAGGACCTTCATCATCTGCGCCATGCCGGGCTTCTCACCGACGTGAACCGGCTTGCCGAGCCGTTGCAGGATCGGAAGGAATTCGTCGAAGAGCGGGCGCGGGCAAGCGGTCATGAGAGCAAGGGAGCCCTTGACCGCGCCGGCGACGCCGCCGCTGACCGGGCAGTCGATCGTGGCGATGTTCTTGGCCGCGAGACCTTCGGCCAGTTCCGCAGCGACGCGAGGGCCCGTGGTGGAGAGATCAATCACGACCCGCAGCTTGCCGCCGTTGGCGAGGCAGTCAGGACCGAAGGCAACCGTGCGGACCACGTCGGGGGTCGGCAGCGACAGCAACGCCACGTCAGCCTCCGCCGCGATCTCAGCGGGGTTCTTGGCCGCACGCGCGCCGAGCGAGACGAGTTCTTGAACCGCAGCGCTGTTGGGATCCGTGACGATAAGGCTGTGCCCAGCCTCGATCAGGCGTTTGGCCATGGGCGAGCCCATACGGCCGATGCCAACAAATCCAATGAGCGAGGATGCCATCCGAAACTCCTTGTCGAAGCAGTGAGGGCGACGCAACCGCGCGTCGCCCCATTATTGAATGCGCTCAGCCCACCTTGCTTGGCAGCCAGAGGACGATGTCCGGGAAGATGTAGAGCAGGACGATGAAGCCGAGCATGACGAAGATAAAGGGCGTCACGCCAAGCACGATGTCGCGGAGCTCGACGTTTGGACTCATTCCCTTGAGGACGAACAGCGCCAAGCCAACCGGCGGGGTGATCAGGCCAATCTCGATCAGCAGAACGAGCACGATGCCGAACCAGACCGGATCGAGACCGATCGCGACGACGATCGGGAAGGTGACCGACAAGGTCATCAGCATCATCGCGATGGACTCGATGAAGCAGCCGAGGACGAGATAGACGCAGGCGATGATCGTCATGACGATCCACGGCGCGAGATTGGCGTCCTTGACCAGCTGCACCATCATGCGGGGAAGGCGCAGGTAGTCGAACACCCAGCTCAGGACCGCTGCGCCGATGACGATCAGCATGATGAAGGCGGTGACCTTCACCGTCTCGAGCAGCGTCTCGTAGAGCGATTCCCAGGTCAGCTTGCCGCGCTGAAGCGCCATCACAAGCGCAGCCATCGCACCGACCGCGCCGGCCTCGGTCGGCGTCGCGACGCCGAAATAGAGTGAGCCAAGGACGGCCATGATCAGAATCAGGAACGGAAATACGTTGACGACGGCTGCGAGTTTTTGACGCAGCGGGTAGGCCGTTCCCTCAGGCACGGACGAGGGGACGACGAACGCCCACACGAGAACCGAGACCATGAATATGGCTGAGAGCAGCAGACCGGGAATGATGCCGGCAATGAAGAGCTGCGTGACCGCCACACCGACGACGTTGCCGTAAATGATCATCGCGATGCTCGGCGGAATCAGAATGCCGAGCGTGGCGCCGGCTGCGACCACGCCGTAGGTCAGGCGGTTGCTATATCCGCGCTTGACCATTTCCGGCGCAGCAACGGCCCCGAGCGTCGCGGCGGTCGCAAGGCTCGAGCCGCAAACGGCGGCGAATGTCGCGGATGCGGCGACGCTCGCGTGAGCCAACCCGCCAGGGGTACGGCCGAACCAGCAGACGAGCGCATCGAACAACTGGGTGGTGATGCCGCTGCGCACGAGCAACGCGCCCATCAGCACGAAGCTCGGCACGGCGGTCAGTGTGAACGTGTTGATGCTGGTCCAGGAGCGGTCGGCCAGGATCGGCAACTGGGTCATCGGCAGCAGGAAGTAGAGGCCGAACATGCCGATGATGCCCATGGCGAAGGCGACGCGCACGCCAATGAACAGCAAGACGACCAGACCGCCGCCGAGGAGAATGCCGATCCAAAGCGGAGAGCTGCCCCGCGCATAGTAAAACAGCACGCCGAGGACGCCGGCGAGCGCCAGGGTCGCCAAGGTCACGCGCACGCCGCTCCATGCCAGCATGGAGATGGCAATCGTCGCGCAGATCGCGATCGTGCCCCAGTCGAACCGCGTTCCCGGAATGCGCACGTCGGAACGGCCGAGGGCGAACAGAAAGATGACCAGCGCCACGGCTGCGATCGGCAGTATCCACTGCGCGATCTTTGAGGCGGGCGGGCGCAGGTAATAGATGTCACGCAGCAGCGCGGCCACGAACAGGGCGTAGCCGATCGTCATCGGCACCTGTGGTATCCATTGCGGCGTGCCGAGCAGGCCCCAATCTCGCGCGTCGTGCACGTATTCGAGGAAGGTGAAGCGGGCCGTGTGCCAGGCCGTGATGACAAAGAAGAAAACGCCGAGCCAGAGGCCGATCAGTTCAATGAAGGCGCGGCGGTTCTTGTCGAGTTGATTGACGAGGATCTCGACCTGGATGTGCGCATTGGCGCGCTGCGCCGCAGCAAGACCGAGAAAGACGATGGCCACGAAGAGATAAGTGCCAATCTCGATGACCCACGTCGTCGGCGAATTGAAGACGAAGCGCGAGACCACTTCGTAGCAGACGATCAGGGTCATAGCCGCCAGCCCGATCGACGAGATGAATCCGGCGGCGGCGGAGATCCGGTCGATGGTACGAACGACGGTGGAGCGATCCAACTCGGGAGCGCCCGCCGCCAACGGCGCGGCCTGCACCTCGGACATTCGAAAATTCTCCCCTTTTATCTCCCGGCGCGACGCGTTTGCCGCTTGTTCTTTTCGGCAGAGGCTCCCGCGCAGGGGCGCCCCGTGCGCGTGCTGTTAGCACGACTTGCGCTTGACCTGCAATCATATTGGCATATTGTATGATCGCGTTATCGGTGGCTAACCGCACGGCGGGGCCGCGATACGTCTCCATGGAGCGCTTCAGCGGTCTGAGAACCGGCAGGGCGCTCTTCCACAGGTTCTTGAGAGTTCTCATTATGACGGGAGGACACACGATGTCGGTGCAATCATCGCAGGCGCGCGTTGCCGAGGCGACTGGACGACGGACCGTCCGGCATTGGCTCGCCGCTGCGACCATCGTTGGCGCTGCACTGGCCGCCACGAGCGCCCAGGCGCAGAAGTACGACCTTACGATGGGTGTCATCGTGTCGCCCGGCGACGCCTATACGGCGATGACGCAGAGCGTGCCCGAGCGCATCAGCAAGGCCACCAATGGCAGGGTGTCCGTGACGGTCAGCGACTCGCTGGTGGCGCCTGCGCAGATCGCTTCGGCTGTGCGTGACGGCCGTCTGCCGATGTCTGCTGCGCTGCACACTTATCTGGCGGCGGACGAGCCGCGCATGGGCATCTTCAACCTGCCCGGACTGATCGACAACATCGAAGAGTACCAGAAGGTGCGCGACGCGTTCTGGGCCAAGGACGTCGCGCAGATCTGGGAAGACAAGTGGGGCGCTGTTGTCCTTGCCGAGGGCGCCTGGTGCCCGACGCGGCTGTTCTCGACCAAGCCGGTGCATAAGATCGAGGACTTCAAGAACCTGCGGGTGCGTGTGCATAACCCGCAGACGGCGGCCCAGATGAACGCGCTCGGCGCCAAGCCGACGCCGATGCCGACCACGGAAATCATGCCGGCACTTGAGCGCGGCGTGATCGACGGTGCGTTCATCTCCGTCTGCGTGGGCGGTGCGATGGAGTTCTGGCGCATCGCCAAGAACGTGCTGGATTGGGGTATCGGCCCGATCACCGGCTGGGCCATTCTGATCAACAAGGCGGAATGGGAAAACCTGCCGGCGGACATCCGCGAGCAGATCCAGAAGGCCATGGCCGAGCTCGAAAAGGATGCCTTCGGCCAGTACAACGCGTTCGTCGAGGCGGCACTTGATGCCATGCGCAAGCAGGGCATCGAGCCGTGGACCGCGTCGGCCGAGGACAAGGCGAAGATTAATTCGCAGCAATATGCCAAGGCGGCGTATGACAGCTGGTACGCTCGCGCCAAGGAGGTCGGCGTCGACGGTCCCGCCTACGTGAAGAAGATCCGTGAGGTTCTCGGCAAGCCGACAGAGTAATCATGGTGACCCATCGGACATGACGCGCAAGGCCGCACCCTTCCGAGGGTGCGGCTTTGCAGTTTCGTGTCTAGCGGGTAAATGTGCGGCGATCCTGGGAATCGATCATCATCGATAGCGATTGTCAGAGCGGCCAGCAATGAGCGAAATGTCCGTTCCGGAGCATGGATTCCGCGTCGAGCGGGTTGCCGCCCCGCTGCGCCACAGCGTAACGGAAAGCATCCGCTACGCGATCGCGGTCGGTCGCTTCAAGGTCGGCGATCGGCTGCCGGAACGCGAGCTGTGCGAAATGACCGGCGTGAGCCGGACCCTGGTGCGGGAAGCACTGCGGCAACTTGAATCCGAGGGATTGATCGTCGTGCGCCCGCATCGCGGGCCGGTCGTGGCGCGCGTCACGGCGGAGCAAGCGGAAGGGATCTACCAGGTCCGAATCGAGCTCGAGGGCTTGGCGTGCGAGCTGTTTGCCGAGCGCGCCACACCGGAGCAACGCGAGGCGCTGAACCGCGCGTTCAAGAACCTGAAGAAGTCGCTGAAGGATCCCGACCCCTTGGCGCGGCTCTCCGCCAAGAACCACTTCTATGATTGCCTAATCAATGGTTCCGGGAACGAGGCGCTGGGAACCAGCCTGCGGATGCTAAATGCGCGCGTCATGCTTCTGCGGGCGACGTCGATGCAGGCCCCCGGACGTAGCGCCGAGAGCATCGCCGAACTCGCCGAACTGTTGGAAGCCTTGAACGCCAAGGACGGCAAGCGGGCCCGCGAGCTGGCCGCCCGCCACGTACGCAACGCGGCCAAGGCGGCGATCGCGCTGCTGCAGCAACAACAGCAACAGAGCTGACACACCCCCACGCAGCCAGCACCGGGGCGCTCTTTTTGCTTGCCGCTCCCGTCTCAGGGGGCAAGTTTGCGTCCGGCAGGTCCGCTGGGTTCCGACACCAGGAGCCGGCTGTGCGGTGCCGACGTGCAGTGGGGTTCCCACAATGACTGCCGCCAGCTAAGAGAGCCATGGAAGCCATCACCCGCCGCAAGCTTTCGCATGAAGTTTCTCGACAGGCTGATCGGCGCCATGCAGTCGGGTGAATACGCGCCGGGCTCGCAATTGCCGTCGGAGCGCGAATTGATGGTTCGGTTCGGCGTCGGTCGGCCGGCCATCCGCGAGGCGTTGCAGACTCTGCAACAGATGGGATTGATCCGGATCACTCATGGCGAGCGGGCGCGGGTGATCGTGCCGACGCCGCAGACGGTCGTCGACCAGATTTCCGGCGCCATGGTGCAGCTCCTAGCGAGCAATCCGCGTTGGTTTTCCCGGCGAGACCGAGGAGGATTTCGAACTGCTCCTCGATTGGCTCAAGGAAGCGCGACTCAACCGCGTCGGTTGCTTCAAGTACCAGGCCGTCGAGGGCGCTCTGGCTAATGACTTGCCCGGCGCCGTGCCGGAGGAGTTAAAGAGGGACGCTGGCACCGCTTCATGGCCGTGCAGCAGGAGGTCAGCCGCGATCTGCTGCGTATTGAAATTGCGAAGCTGAAGCTTGTGAACATGCCGAATGACGAGCGCCCGCAAAGAACAGGAAGCGGCCAGCCTCCTCCAGCTTGTCATGCCCATGAATTGGACCGGCGCGCCACAGCGCAGGAGACGGTCGCGGTCGAAATTGGATGCGGCTCACCGCCTTGCAGAATTTCCTTGGCTCGCCAGAGCCTTCCTGTGCGGACGCCTCATCGATGGCGCCGTTTCGATGAGGCCGACAAGTACGGCCATCCATTGCGACCGTCACGAGCGAGCTTTGCCGCGGACAGAATGCTGTCCGTTGGCTTGCTTGTAGGAGCGCGTGATTGGCGGAAGAAGCTTGGGCGGTCGCGCCGCTGTTCCAGGACCGGCCCGAGAGGAAGGACGCCTTCTCAAAGGAAGGAAGTCGGGCCGGCCCCCAGAAAGCCGATCAGCCTCGGCGCGCGCATGTGTGAACACGGCGCGCCGAGGCCAAAAAAGCGAAAGTTATTCCTTCGCGCCCTTCGAGAACGGGTCGTATTCCTCGTCCGAGGTCGGCTTATAGGGGATCTCCTCCGGGAGACCCGCGAGCTGCCGGATCACGGGATAGATGGCCGTGTAGTCCTGGCCGCCGCGGCCGAATGACCGCGCGACGGAGTAGGCCTGCATCGCGGCCGCGCCGAGGAAAGTCGGGACATGGGCGCGAGCAGCAACTTCGAGTGCCAGACCGAGGTCCTTGTGCGCGAGGTCAACCTGGAAGCCGGGGGAGAGATCCCCGCGCAGAACCTTGTTCGGATAGGTAATCTTCATGTGGCCGTGGCCAGCGATCGTGCCGCGCATCACGTCGAGCGCAAGCTGGATGCTGATGCCCGACGCCTCGGCGAGGGTGAGCGCCTCGGCCGTCAGAGCGTTCAGCGAAATGCCCATGAAGTTGTTGACGATCTTGGCGCGGGAGCCGCTGCCCACCGAACCACAGTTGATGATCTGGTTGCCCATCGCCTCGAACGCCTTGCGGGCGAACTCCATATCGGCCGGATCGCCGGACGCGAGGATCAAGAGCGCGCCGCGCCGCGCCTCGATGGCCGAGCGGCCGACCGGCGCATCAAGCATGCGCAGGCCGCGCACCTTCAGCTCGGCAGCGATCGCGTCGGTCTCCTGCGGCAGGATCGTCGACATGTTGATGAAGACGGCATCGCGCGACATCGTCTCCGCGGCGCCGTCCTTGCCGAACAACGCTTCGCGGACATGCGAGGCGTTCGGCAGCATCGTGATGACGAGGTCGGCGCCCTTAGCGGCGGCGGCGCAATTCGCCGCCACAGTGCCGCCGGCAGCGGCGAGGGCCTGGCAGGCCTCGGAGGAAATGTCATAGCCGGCCACGCGGAAACCCGCTTTGACCAGGTTCTGGGCCATCGGCAAGCCCATCGTGCCGAGGCCGATGAAGCCAATCGTCTGCGCCGCCATCGCTACATTCTCCCGGATTGTCTGAACTGAGACGCGCGCCGTGTTATTTGCCGGCGTCGATCTCCTTGAGCACTTCGACCGCGACCCTCATGCAGTCGAGCGCCGCCGGAACGCCGCAATAGATCGCGGCCTGCAGGATTACTTCCTGGATTTCCTGACGGGTGAGGCCGTTGTTGATGGCGCCGCGCACGTGCAGACGGAGCTCATGCGGGCGGTTCAACGCCGTCAGCATCGCCAAGTTGAGGAAGCTGCGGGTGCGGCGATCGAGTCCCGGCCGGCCCCAGATCTCGCCCCAGCACCATTCGGTGACCAGCTTCTGCAGCGGGGCGGTCATGTCGTCGGCATTGGCGACGGAACGATCGACATATTCGGCGCCGAGCACCTCGCGGCGGATCTTGAGGCCCTTCTCGAATTGCTCGCCTGTAAACTCCGGACGTGTCGTCATTCTCGATCCACCTCTGCCATTTCTATGCTGCACTCTGCGTTCGGGGCGAACGCCCGGTGCGATTGCTGCAACCAATACGGAAGGCCGGGAGGGGCGTCAATGAAAATTGTCTGACCGTAATATTGTGTGCTAGACCGACCATTCAGGGAGAGGGCCGCAGCAGGGTTGGTGCGGCTCACGAGACGGGGATCAACCATGACCGGCCGAAACGAACCGGAACCTTTCGAGCTTTTCGCCATCCGCTACGCCAACCATTCCAGGCGCAAAGCGCACGAAAACATGATCGGCGGTGACCTGCACGAGGCTGGCTCGGATCTCGACTACTACGTCTGGGTCGCGCGGCGCTCGGACAAAACGTTCGTGATCGATACGGGCTTCGACACGCGGGCGGCACAGGAGCGGGGACGGACGCTGCTGCGCAAGCCGGCGGAGGGCCTTGCTCTGCTCGGCATTGATGCGGCGCAGGTCGAGGACGTGATTCTCACGCACCTGCACTACGATCATGCCGGCACGCTGTCGGCGTTTCCGCGCTGCCGCTTCCACGTGCAGGACGCGGAAGTCGCCTATGCCACTGGCCGCTGCATGTGCCACGCGTTCCTCAGACAGCCATTCGATGTCGAGGACGTCGTGTCGTTCGTGCGTCACGTCTATGCCGGGCGCGTGCAGTTCCACAACGAGACGGTGCAGCTCGCCGACGGACTCTCGCTGCATCGGACGGGCGGGCACTCCGCCGGGCTCCAGGTGGTGCGCGTTTGGACCCAGCGCGGCTGGGTCGTGGTCGCGTCCGACGCATCGCATCTCTACGCGAACATGGAGAAGCGGGTGCCGTTCCCGGCCGTCTACAATGTCGGCGAGCTGCTGGAAGGATATGACACGGTCCGGCGCCTGGCGGATTCGCCCGATCACATCATTCCCGGCCACGATCCGCTGGTGATGCACCGCTATCCGGCGCCCTCGCCGGAGCTCGAAGGCATTGTCGTGCGGCTCGATTGTCCGCCGCGTCTTGGCTGACGAGACCGGGAGCACGCAATGCTTGAAGGAAAATGCGCGCTCATCACCGGCTCGGTGGCGGGGCTGGGCTTCGCCATCGCAGAGAGCCTGGCGAAGGCCGGTGCCAACATTGTGCTGAATGGCCTGTGTTCGAAGGAAGAAGGCCAGGCCGCAGCCGACGCACTGGCACAGTCGAGCGGGCGCACGGTCGTGTTCGACGGCGCTGACCTGCGGGACGTCAGCGCGATCGAGCGCATGGTGGCGCAGGCGGCCGCGCGGTTCGGGAAGGTCGACATCATCGTCAACAATGCTGTCGTCCGTCATTTCGCGCCGATCGAGGAGTTGACACCGGCGCAGTGGGACACTTCGCTTGCGGTGAACTTGTCGGCGGCGTTCCACCTGGTGCGCTTCGCTCTGCCGGCGATGCGCGCGGCCGGGTGGGGGCGGATCATCAACATGTCGTCGATCTATGGCGCCCGCGGAGCGGAGAACCGGATCGACTACGTCACGACGAAGACGGCTCTGCTCGGCATGACTCGCGCAATCGCGATCGAGACGGCGCGCACCGGCATTACCTGCAATGCCGTGTGCCCCGGAACGGTGCCGTCGCCGGCGATCGTCGAACGAATCGCGGGAATTGCCCAGAGCCAGGGCATTTCGATCGCCGAGGCGGAACGCGACTATATCAAGCCGCGGCACCCCACCGAGCGTTTCGTGTCGTTGGAGAATGTCGGAGCGCTGGTGACGTTTTTGTGCAGCCCCGCCGGACAAGACATTACCGGCGCAACGCTGCCGATCGATGGCGGCTGGCAGGCGCGCTGATCGCGCAACCGGCTTCACGAGAGTGAGGAAAGATGAGACTTCAAGGCAAGACCATTTTGATCACAGGCGCGGCGCGCGGCATCGGTCTCGCGATGGCGACGGAATTCGTCAAGGAAGGTGCGCGCGTCGTCATGAGCGACATCGACGAGCAGAACGTGGTGGCGAGCGCCGCCAAGCTCGGAAGACCAGACCAGTTGCTTGCCCTCGCGCTGGACGTGACGTCGCCGGAATCGATCGCGGCCGCCGAGCGACGGATCCATGAGGCTGGCTTTGACATCAATGTGCTGGTGAACAATGCGGCCGCCATCACGATCGGCAATATCCTGAACACCAGCCTTGAGGATATGCGCAAGGTGTTCACGGTGAACGTCGAGGGGACGTTCAATGTCACCAAGGCGTTCCTGCCGGGAATGATCGAGCGCGGCGGCGGGGTCGTGCTCAACATGGCCTCGCTGGCGGCGGTGCGCGCCATGCACGACCGCTTCGCCTACGGCGCCAGCAAGGCGGCGATCGCCATGATGACTCGGTCGATTGCAGTCGATTTCGTCAAACAGAATATCCGGGCCAATTGCATCTGCCCGGCGCGGGTGCACACCGAGTTCGTCGAGGGGTACGTGCGCAAGTACTACCCAGGCCAGGAAGCGGAGTACATGAAAAAGTTGTCCGAATATCAGCCGATCGGACGCATGATCCGGCCGGAGGAAGTGGCGCACATGGCGGTGTACCTGTGCTCGGACGAGTCCGCCATGGTGACCGGCGCCCAGTTCCTGATCGACGGCGGCGTAATGGCCGGAGACTGAGGCACCATGTCAGGCCTACACTGCCCTTCTGGTGCGATCACGCGGACCCTCGGCACGACCTCGTGGCCGTCACGGACGATGCGCTCGGATAGGGCCAGTTCTTCAAGCATGGCGGAACGCATGGTCCCCTCCCCTAAGGCCAGCGTCCAAGAGCTGCTGGAGCTCGTCGGCCAAATCGTGACGCTGTTCGACGTAGCGGAGCGCATTCGCCAGCCGCTTTGCATCGTGGCGATCTCTGGTCTCAACAAAGGCCTGCAGCTCAAGCTGAGTCACAAAGCCCGGAGTGATCGCCGCCACCTCTTGCGGGCGATCTCCTCGACGGCCTCGTGCGGAAGGGTTTCGAGGTGGCGCATGACACATGCTCCCTCAGTGCAGATACTCGCTTTCTGTGTAAGCTCGCCCGCCTGGGTAGCGACCCTCGGCTCGAAATGCTGGGACGCGGTATTGCAAAGCATTCGAGATCTGCCGGACGAGCTTTTCCCGCGCCTCATCGTCCGGCACGAATGCCGCAAACTCAGCCGTCGCCGTGATCAGGTGGTCGATGATGTCGAGCGTGTTTACTCGCGTCCCCGTTTCTTCGTAGTGGCGCTCGCAGAACTTCCCGATCGCCCCCATGATCTGGCAGTGCAAGCAATCGGGGCTCATTGAACCGATCTCCCAAGTCCTCGATAATTCGCTTCACACCTGACCTCAGTGCCAGCAATGAAGGCTGCTAGACGGCGGGTTGCCTCTCCGCCGCAATCCCAAGGCTTGCCGTCAATTTTTGGCAGGTTTGCGCGCCCTCAACGGCATCAATGCCCCACAATCGTATTCAAGTTTGGCCAAGATCGAACGCATCTGCATCGGGCACTCTTGGTGGTAGCCAGAAACGAAAAGGGAACTGGGCACTCTTCGTCAGTACACCAACGGCGATCAGCAGGCCCGAGCGGCAACACTCCGGCGAGCAGGTACAGCCCCCGGTCGCCGTGACCGTCAGCGTGAGCCGTGCACCATCACGGGCATTCTGATTTTGGTACCAGGAGCCGATCAGGAGGAACGAGTAGAGGCTGGGTGCCCTAATTGGGGCTGAATTTCATCCTGCGGCTCGATGGCTTCGCGTGGAGCTTCGTTGTCCTTGTGTGCCTGATCGGGCTGCTCGTTATCATCTATGCCCGCTGTTACATTGGGCCTGAGGGATCGGGTCGCGCGTGCCCCATCGGCATCACAATTGCGGGAGGGGGTTAGCCGAATCCTGAGCAGATCGATATGCGAATATCATCGTAATCAGTGAGGTGAGCGTAACAAGCGCGTTGCGCAAGCCGTCTCGGCTCCGGGAACGTTTCACCGCCAGCAGCGCCACCGGTTGAAGAAGTAGGCTCTCTCTCTTGGGCGAAGATCACAAATCGGAGCAGCTGCGCCGCCGATCTGTCGTTTGTATTACCGTAACAGCATCTGTATTCTGATCTCGTACTAGACAGCGCCGCACGGCACGGTAGCCGGCCAGTTGAGCCTGGATACTGCCCGCCCAGAGTTTTCGAGCCGGCGGGACCAGCAGGTTTGGCGCCGGTTCATTGTCAGCTTGGCCCTTTGCTCAGAGCGCAGGGTCGGCGCACGCAATCGGGAGGACGCATTGAGCGAGACCTTTGGATTCATCGGCCTCGGCAACATGGGGCACCCTATGGCCGGGCGTTTGCTCGACGCCGGCTATTCTCTGCTAGTTCACGACGTGCGCACGAGCGTCGTCGATCAGTTCGTTGAACGAGGCGCGAAGCGGGCCTCGTCACCGGCCGAAGTCGCCTCCCAAGTGGAAACCATTTTCCTGTCGCTGCCGACGCCACCGGTCGTGGAGACAGTGGCCCTTGGGGAGAATGGTCTGGCATCGGGAGACAAGGTCAAACGGATCATAGATCTCTCCACGACAGGCCCGCAGACGGCAGAGAAAATAGCCAGCGCCTTGAAGGCGCGTGGCGTCCGCTGGCTTGATTGCCCGGTGAGCGGCGGTGTAGGCGGCGCCAAGGCCGGAACGGTAGCCGTGATGTTTTCGGGGCCCCGCGAGGACTACGATAATCTTCTCCCGGTGCTGCAGGTGATCGGCAAGCCGTTCTACATCGGTGACAAGCCGGGCTTGGCCCAGATGATGAAGCTCGTCAACAACTGCCTATCCGCCGCGGCGATGGCGCTGACGTCGGAGGCCGTCGTCGTAGGCGCTAAGGCTGGGATTCCGCCCTATGTGATGATCGACGTGATAAATGCGGGCAGCGGACGCAACACCGCGACGTTGCAGAAGTTTCCCCAGTCCATCCTGCCGGGCACTTTCGATTACGGCTTTGCCACTGGCCTCATGCACAAGGATGTCAAGCTGTTTATGGAGGAGGCAGAACGCATGGGGCTTAAGCTCGAAGGCTGCCAAGTCGTTCTCAATCTCTGGCAGAAGGCGCTGGATAAGCTCGGTCCGGATTCAGACTTCACGAAAATCGTCACCCTCATGGAGGAACAGGCTGGCGTCGAGGTGCGTAGCAAAAAAGCCTGACAGGAGCGCCTCGCTGATCGCGGATGCGCCGGGCACTGCGGAATTCGCGATGGTCCCTCTCTCGATCCTTGACCTCGTCCGTATCACCGAGGAGACCGATGCGCGCGGCGCGCTTCTCAATGCGAGGGATCTCGCGCGCCATGCCGAAACGTGGGGATACAAACGTTTTTGGGTGGCGGAGCACCACAACATTCCGAGTATCGCCAGCTCGGCCACATCAGTGGTGATCGCTCATATCGCGGCTGGAACGGAAAAAATTCGTGTCGGCGCGGGCGGCATCATGCTGCCGAACCATTCGCCGCTGGTCATCGCCGAGCAGTTCGGCACACTGGAGTTACTGTTCCCCGGGCGCATTGACCTCGGCCTCGGCCGGGCCCCCGGAACGGATCAGCTCACGCTGCGCGCGCTCCGCCGTTCACCCCTCGCAGCCGACAACTTCCCGCAGGACGTTGTGGAGTTGCAGGCCCTCCTCGCGCCGGCGCAACCCGGACAGCTCATTCGCGCCATACCGGGAGAAGGCACGAAAGTGCCGCTATGGATTCTGGGCTCAAGCACATTTGGCGCCATGCTCGCTGCAGAGCTTGGCCTACCTTATGCCTTCGCCTCGCACTTCGCCCCCCAACAGCTCATGACGGCGCTCGAAATCTATCGCAGCCGGTTCAAGCCCTCCGAACAGCTTGACCGCCCCTACGCCATGGTGGGGGTCAACATCATTGCCGCGGAAACGGATGCAGAAGCTCGGCGCCTAGCTACCACACAGCAAATGTCGTTTACGCAATTGGTCCGAGGCACCCGCACTGTGAGCCGTCCGCCAATCGATGATA
>Ga0310829_1000693_pt1 | contig 24403 bp, 21 predicted proteins | sample WT_ome_4_FD_202244 | JGI IMG/M metagenome (GOLD analysis project Ga0310829, IMG submission 202244) | Sorghum-adapted microbial communities enriched on wild type (WT) sorghum from Joint BioEnergy Institute, Emeryville, California, United... ... | reverse complement strand
CCTTCGTTCTGGGCGTACCATTGCGCCTTCGCCGCTTTCTTGAGCAGGTCTTGCGGATGGGATTCCGCCCCCGTGAACACGTACGGGATGTTGGTGGCGGCCATGATTTGCGGCGTGTCCTTGTGCTGGAACGCCTTGCCCACCTGGTGGGTGCCGATGTTCGACGTCGAGGTGCGGTGACCAAGCGGCGTCGAATAGGACAGTTGCGCACCGGTGTTCATGTAGCCTTCGTTGTCGTATTCGAGAATGATCATCTTGTGGTTGCGCAACGCCGCGCCGATGGACGGACCCATGCCGATGTCCATGCCGCCGTCGCCGGTGATCATGATGAAGGTAAAGTCGTCCTTCAGCCCGTATTTGTCCAGTTCGCCGCGCCTTTTGCGTTCCCAGAACATTTCCACCACGCCGCTCAAGGTGGCGGCCCCGTTCTGGAACAGGTTGTGGATGTAGGTCGCCTTGTGGGCCGAATACGGATATCCCGTCGAGACGACCATCGCGCAACCGGTATGGTACAGGGCGACAATGTCCCCTTCGATGCCCTTGAAGAACAGCTCCAGCCCGGAGAAAATGCCGCAGCCGGGGCAGGCGCCGTGACCGGAAGCAAGCCGCTTCGGCTTCTTCGTCAGCTGCCGGAGGGGCGGTACCTTGACGTTCAGCTTGCCCGTTTCCGGATTCGGCGTCACCGTGATGAGGCCGGTCTTCAGGTCTTCGTATTTCAGCGGATTCAGCACCCGTTTCGGCGCCTTGTCCGGGTCGCCCGGCGTAACGCCAATGTAGTCAAACGGTTGTTCCACATAGCCTTTGTTCACGGCGTCGATCGCCAGATCGAACATGAGACGGCCGTCTTCCGCATAGAAGTCTTTGCCGCCGAGGCCGTACACGCGGCTGATGACGTGGATGTCCTTGACGCCGTGCGTGTGCAGCGCCGCCTTGATTTCCAGCGTCATGTTGCCGCCGTGGCCGCCATAGGAGTCGGCGCGGTCGCCGACGGTGATCGCCTTGACGTTCCGGAGCGCTTCGGCGATCTCTTTGGCCGGGAACGGACGGATCATGTTCGGCGAGATGGAGCCGGCCTTGATGCCCTGGGCGCGCAGCTGGTCCACCACGTCCTTGATAATTTCCGATGCGGAGTTGAGCAGGAACACCGCCACTTCCGCATCTTCCATCCGGTACAGGTCCAGGATCGGGTAGTCGCGGCCGGTCAGGGCGGCGTATTCCTTGCGGATCCGGTCGTACACTTCCCCCGCCTTGTACATGGCCATCGACTGCTGGTAGCGGTTGTTGATGAAGTCCGGCTCGTTCATGTACGGGCCGACGGTGATCGGATGGTCACGGTCGAGCACGTGCGGGTATTCCGGCGGCTGTTCGCCGATAAACTTCAGCACGTCTTCCCGGTGGGCCATCGTCATGACCCGGCGCTTCTGGTGGCTGGTGAAATAGCCGTCCTGCGCCACGATGACGGGCAGGCGCACTTCCGGGTCTTCCGCCAGTTTGATGGCCATGATGTTCATGTCGTAAACCGCCTGCGGGTCACGGCACATCAGGATCGGCCAGCCCGTGTTGAGGGCAAAATACAGGTCGGAATGATCGCCGTGGATGTTGAGCGGACCGGATACCGAACGGCAAATCAGGTTGAGCACCATCGGCAGCCGCGTGCCGGACTGCACCGGCATTTGCTCCAGCATGTACAGGTATCCGTTGGCGCTGGTGGCGTTGAACACGCGTCCGCCGGCGGCCGCAGCCCCGTAGCAGATGCCCGCCGAGCCGTGCTCGCCGTCAGCCGGAATGAGTTTGATGTCGTGCTTCCCGCCGGATTTCATCAAATCGAGAAACTGTGCCACTTCCGTGGACGGAGAAATCGGGAAGTAGCCCATGATGTGGTAGTTGATCTGGTGCGCGGCATAGGCCGCCATCTCGTTGCCGGACTCGTACACCATCCGCTGTTCGACGGTGCCGGTTCCCTTCTCCCTGCCAATCTCAATCGCCATCGGTCATCACCTCTCCCTTCGGAAAATCAAGCGTTGGCCGCAGCCCAGTCCCAACGATGGGGCACGCGGTGCGATGCGGCATATTCGTCATCCGTCTCCCGCCGCTCGGTGAGCGCTTGTGTCGGGCAGGCGACGACGCATTTCAGACAGCCTTTGCAATATTGGTAATCGATGCCTTGCAGGAACATTTGCGGACGGCCTTTCTTGTCGGGTTTCTCTTCCCACACGAAGCAGAAGTCCGGACAGGCGGTGTCGCAGGCCGCGCAATGGATGCATTTGTCCTCGTGGAATTCCGGCATGAGCCCCGCGCGGGAAATGCTGAGATCTTTCAGCACGCTGTTGCCCGGATTGATGATCGTTCCGCCCATCGGTTGGGTTTCATACCCGAGAACCGGAACGTCCCAGCGGGTGAACGGCGGCAATTCCACGCCTTCGGGCGCTTCGAAGGTTTGCACGCGAATTTCCTCGTACCCGCGGTCAAACACCCGTTTGGCCGGCGCGACGGCCTGCGGATATTTCTTGCCGAGCTGAGCCTCGATGATGTCGTACATGATCTGTTTGTCGAGAAACGGCAAAAGCCGGAAAATCGCCCCCATCATGGCCATGTTGACCCGGTTTTTCTCTTCGAGGGCGATGCCCGTGGCATCCACAACGGCGATCGTGCCGCTGACCAGTTTCAATTTTTCCTTCAGTTGTTCCGGCGTCTTCGTCGAGTTGACGAGCACGACGCTGTCCGGATATATGCCGCTGATCACATTGACGGTTTTGTACAGGTTTTCATGGAATACGGCAACGACATGCGGCCGTTCCACGGGTGTCGTATCCCGGATGTTCGTGTCCGGCGAGCAAAACCGGATGTGCGCCTTGACCGGCGATCCTTTCTTTTCCGAGCCGTAGGACGAAAAACTGACACCGTTCAATCCGGCTCCCACGACGCCCGCTTCTGCCAGCATTTTGCCTGCCAGATTGGCGCCGAGACCGCCGATGGACTCCATCCGAATTTCAAAAAAGCCGAGATCATTCACTTTAGGCAGCGTTGTCATCCGATCCGATAACCCCTTTCCCATTGGACAGCCCGAAAGCTGCGCCACCCTGGCTGAAATTTCAATCAGACAAGTGCAATTTCATAATAACAGCAACTATAAAGTATAGCAACAATCTTGTTCGACCCAAAATAAAAGCACCGGCCCGCGCATCAGAGGAAAATGCGGAACCGATGCTCCCTATTATGATACAGTTGCTCCGTTTCGATATAACAGTCTCGAGCAGTCGTCACATCTGCTGATTCTTTTTTCGCAGTTCCGCCTTCTTGTGCTCGTAATACACATCCACCTGGCGCCGCAAAACGAAGGCGCGAAGCGACTGGGAGACATCGGCGGGCAGCGTCGTGATTCTGGCGCCGTAAAACCAGTGGGTGTCTTTCTCTTCCTTGCGGACGATCTCGATCGGGCAGCGGACGCGCAACTGGTCGCCGAGCGTCAGGTCGAGCATGCACGTCCGGGAGAGGTTCACCTCCGCATACACCTTGAACCCGACACCATTGAGGCTGATGTTTTCCACCGTAATGTCCAGGGCGTGATCGGTTTCGCCCTCGTTGTACAAGGTCGCCGGCGCGGACACCGTGACGCGGGGATACTGACGCACCTCCCCAAACCGGCTGGCGATTTGCGGCGAACCGAGCACGACGATGCTTCCCTCCGCAATGGCAATGACGGTGGAACGAAACACCAGCAGCCCGACGGGGGAATAGACGGAAACTTTGACGTTTTCCTTCAACGCGAATCGTTCGTATTCCGGCAATTCAATTTCGACCAGGTCGCCTTCCGCGTACGTCGTCACGCCGGTGGTCACGTAGTCCCCGGTTTCCACGACGGTTCGGCAATAAAGCATGACATCCGGATAGCGGGCGCTTACGTATTCGATCATGGGCGTTCAACCCGCAGTCCGATGCCGTTCTCCCGCCCGGACAACGTCACCGGCATTCCACCGTACGGGAAAATGAAGAGCCGAATTGACTGGCTGCCTGACCGGATAATGACTGATGGCTCGTTCACTGGATGATCCTCCATTTCCCCGCTCGGTATTAGCCCTTTATTCAAGAATATATGAATAATATATCAAATTGGACGGTCGAAATGAATAGACGGGAAGGACCAGCCGGCCCGGCGGGCGAAATGATGAGTGTCAGACAAGGCGAGGAGGGCTTGGTGCCATGGAAAAAAGATGGAGCACGTTCCGGATCGTCAAGGAAATCATCCGCCGTTTTCGGGAAGACGAGGTGCCGGCTCTCGGCGCGCAAATGACGTTCTACCTGATCCTTTCCCTGTTTCCCTTCGCCATTTTCCTGCTGACCCTCATGTCCTACACGCCCATTACCACGGAACAGATCACCGCCAACCTGGTCATGGTGATGCCGGAAAGCGCCAAATCCATCGTGCTCGGCATTTACCGGGACGTCATGGGCGACTCCAGCCCGACCCTGCTTTCCATCGGCATGATCGGCAGCATCTGGGCGGCTTCCCGGGGCATGCTGTCGCTCATCCGGACGATCAACAAAGCCTATGACGAAAAGGAACGGCGCCCCTATCTGAAGGTGCGGTTCCTCGCGCTCGTCTACACCGTTTTGTTCGCCGTGGCGCTCGTCATCGCCTTCGCGGTCCTCGTGTTCGGCGGACGGATCGGCGACTGGCTGGCCGCCCGGACGGAATTTGCGTCCTGGAAGCCGCTGTGGTCGCTGCTCAAAAACGTGCTGTCCCTCTTCCTCATCTGCGCGCTGTTCTGTCTCGTCTACCTGGGTGCGCCCGCCCGCCGTATCGGCCTCAGGGAGGCATTGCCGGGCGCCGTGTTCGCCACCGCCGGATGGGTGGCAGTGTCCGCCCTTTTTTCCATCTATGTCAGCCAATTCGCCAACTACACCCGTACCTACGGCAGCCTGGGCGGCATCATCGTGCTTCTCCTGTGGCTGTATTTGAGCAGCAACATCCTGCTGCTCGGCGGCGAAATCAATGCGGTGCTGGCGCGGTTCCGCCCGCTTTCGGACCGAAAGCGGGCCGGCGGTCCCGAAAAAACATGAAAACACCGGACGCGAAGGTCCGGTGTTGATGCTTTACAGCGAGCTGATGATCGTCACGTTCAGTTCCTTGCGCAGATCGAGTTCGTAGGGGGCGCTCACCGCCCGGCCGTCCGGCTCCCGGAGCACGCGCACCGTCGGCCGTTGCACCGCGCCGGGATGGTTGGCGGAAACGACGCCGATTTGGCCGGTGTTCAGCATGACGGTGGTGGAAACCGGATAAATGCACACGTGCTCGCAGAACAGCTTCACCAATTCGAGGTTGAACTGGGCATTGCCGTTGCCGTACAGGTACTCGATCGCCTCGCTCGGCTTGTGGCGGTTCCGGTGCGGGCGGACCGAGGTGAGCGCGTCGTACACGTCGGCGATGGCGACGATTTGCGCGTACTCGTGGATTTCATTGCCCTTGAGCCCCCGCGGATAGCCGAGCCCGTCAAACCGCTCGTGATGCTGCAGGGCGCAATGGGCGGACAGCAGCGAGATGTCAAACCGGGAGCGAAGCAAATCGAATCCGATTTCCGCGTGCCGCTGCATCTCGAGCCGCTCCTCGGCCGTATATTCGCCTTTCTTGTCGCGGATTTCCGGCGGGATGCGGGTCATGCCCACGTCAAACAGAAGCGCGCCGACGCCCAATTCTTCCAGCTGCTGCTGGTTGTAGCCTTTGGAAAGCCCGACGATGCCCGCCAGGATGGCCACGTTCACCGCATGATGAAACAGGTAGCCGTCCGTCGTATGCAGGGAAACGAGATTGACCATCACATTTTTGCGCCGGGAAAGATCCTGCAATATTTTGTTGAACACGTTCCGGAACGTGCTGCCGATGTCGCGGTCGGCCGCCCGGCTTTTCAGCAGGGTGCCGTCGACGATCTGCATCATCGCCCTGTGCACTTCCGAGACCGCTTCCCGCCGCGTCTCCTCGGAAATGACGTCCTCCGGTTCGATGTCGCCGGTCAACTCGTCTTCCACGTAGACCCGGTCGATGCCAAGCTCTTTCATGCGCTTGATCAGGCCCGACGTCAATTTCACGCCGATGCCGACCAGCACGCCGCCGTTTTCCAGCAAGATCGGCTTGGCCAGCAGTTCGCCTTCATTCACGGCGTCGATCGATTTGATGCGCATCTCGTCCACCCCTTTTTGCGGCAAAAAGCATCTCCGGCATCATGTCGTTTGGGGAGGCACTTTGAAGCGGATGTAAAACGTGGTGCCGTCCTTCCCGGTTTTGACGTCGATCACCGCGTTGTGGCGGGCCGCCACGCTGTAGCAGACCGCAAGCCCGAGTCCGGTGCCCTTTTCCTTGGTGGTGAAAAAAGGCGTCCCCAGCTTGTCCAACAGCTCTTCCTTGATGCCTTCCCCTTGGTCCGATATGGCCAGTACCACTTCCCCGCCCTGGTGGCTCGTTTCGATGGTCAGCACGCCGCCCGGACCCATCGCTTCCAGACCGTTCAGCACCATGTTCAGGATGAGCTGGCGAACTTCCTTCTCATCGAGCAGAAGGTCCGGGCATTCCGACAGTTTCAGTTGCACCTGCTTGTCCGAAAGAAGCGCTTCCGCCTGGATGAGCGGGAACAGCGCTTCGATGACGCCGCCGAGAGACTGGCGCTTCTGGTGGGTGATTTTCGTTTTGGCCAGGGCGAGAAATTCGGAAATGATGGCATTGGCCCGGTCCAGTTCCGCCAGCATCAGCTCGATGTGGCCTGCGAATTCCGGCGCGCCCTTGGCCTGGATGACCTGCAGAAAGCCGCGCACCGTGGTCATCGGATTGCGGATTTCGTGGGCGATGCCGGCGGCCATCTCGCCGATCAGGTTGAGGCGGTCGAGGCGGGCCACTTCCTTCTCCAGATGGAGCCGCTCGGTGATGTCCGTCACCACGATCAATTCGCAAGGCTTGCCGCCCAGTTCGATGCGCTCCGTGGACAGCAGCCCGTCCCGCGCTTGCCCGCTCTTGGTCTCATAGGTGACGCGCAGGTTCCGGGTTTTCGGCTTGAACGCCTTGATCGGCACGGATCGGCCTTCCTCATCCAGCATGCAGAAGCGGACCAGGTCTTCCGGGCTGTCCCTCATTTCCTCGTAAGTGTATCCCGTATTGTAGAGCCAGCTTTCATTTACGTCAATATATCGTCCGTCCTCACAGGACCTGATGCCTATCAGGCTCGGACTTGACTCGAAAATTTTGCGGAACCGCTCCTGGGACTGGTGAAGGCTCGTGTTCGTGTGCAACAGTTCCCGGGTGCGGGCATTGACCAGCTGTTCCAGTCGTTTCAAATGGTTTTTGCGCTCCTGTTCCAGCTGCTTCCGCTCGGTGATGTCGCGGATGAAGCAGACGAACAGGGGGCTCTCTTCCACCTCCGCCTCCCCGATTTGCAGTTCGGCGGGAATCGTCGTGCCGTCTTTCTTGCGGACGACGGATTCGAACGTTTTGTCTAGCCGGGGAAACACGTCCCGGATCCATGCCTCGCGCCGGGGATGCGCCTCCGGAAACAGTTCGAGCACGTTCATGCCGATCAGCTCTTCGTGGGCGTAGTCCAGCATCACCGAGGCCGCCCGGTTGGCCGATTGAACGCAGCCGAGCCGGTCGAAGGTCAGGATCGCTTCCGTGGACGTTTCCACGATCACCCGGTTGAGCGTCTCCGCCTTGTGCAACACCAGCGTCATCTGACGCAGTTTTTCGTTCGTTTCCTCCAGTTCCCGGGTGCGTTTGGCGAGCAGTTGGCTGTGCAGCTTCAGCTGCGCACGGTGTTTGTACATCGCCACCAATCCTTCGATCTTCATGCGAAGCGTCTCCGGATGGAACGGTTTGAAAATGTAATCGATGGCGCCGACGGCGTAACCGCCCAGCACATGTTCCTCCGCCTGGCTGATCGCCGTGATGAACAGGATCGGGATGTGCCGTGACCGTTCCCGCGCCTTGATCAGCCGGGCGGTTTCAAATCCGTTCATGCCGGGCATCTGTACGTCGAGCAAAATGGCGGCGAAATCCCGTTGCAACACCCACTTGAGCGCCTCTTCGCCGGAGCTGGCACAGATCAAATTGTAATTCAACGGCTTCAGCGACGCCTCCAGGGCGAGCAAATTTTCCCTGCGATCGTCCACCAACAAAAGATGGATATCCGAATCGGCGATCAAAACCTCCATCCCCCCTTGTCCCGTTGATTTCCTTGCCTTATTCCCGTTCGCGCGCCAACCAGGTGCGAATCACGTCCAGCGCCTGCTCCCGGGTCACCGGTTTCTCCAGCACTTCCGAGGCGCCGGCTTCCCGCAGGAAAGCCGGGTCCGTCGGCGATTCCTCGTCAATCATGACGGCGATGGGCAATTCGGCCCGTTCCGGCAACGCGTGGATTTCTCCGATGATGTCCGTCGCATTCCGGCCGGCGACGACGACGTCCATCAGCACGAGGGCGATCTCCGGACGCTGCAGCAGATGGGCCATGCCCGTCTGGGCATTCTCGGCATACAGCACGTTCAGCCGATGGGCTTCAAGCAGGGCAATCAGGGCATACACGTTGCGCACTTCGTCGTCGATGACCAGCACGGTGGCGTCAGCCAGCCCGTGCATCGATTCGATGTCTTCGTCGGACGGTTTCATGAGCCCGGCGGCCGCTTCCATGTCGGGATACGACGTTTTGGCGGGCAGCTTGTCGGCGTGGTCCAGCGGCAACAGGAGGGTGAACGTGCTTCCTTCCCCTTCCCGGCTTTCCACCGTGACCGTGCCGCCCAGCAGTTCGGCGATGTTGCGGCTGATCGACAGGCCGAGCCCCGTGCCGCCGTATTTCCGGCTGGTGGTGCCGTCCGCCTGCTGAAACGCCTCGAAGATGATCGACTGCTTGTCCTCCGGAATGCCGATGCCGGTGTCCTGCACCGCGATGGCGAGCAGGTCGCCGTTTTCGTTCCGTCCGTTGCGGCAAGCCAGGGTAACGCGGAGGGAGATGCGCCCTCTCTCCGTGAACTTGATCGCGTTGGACAACAGGTTGCTCATCACCTGCATGATCCGTTGCGAATCGGATTCGATCGTCTCCGGCACGTCGCCGCTTTTTTCGATGACGAATTCGAGTTGCTTCTGGTCGGCCAGCGGTTTGAACATCCGTTCCGCAAAATGAAGCAGCGCGTCCACCGATACCGTTTCCCGCTGCACGTTCATCTTGCCCGATTCCAGTGTTGACAGGTCGAGGATGTCGTTAATCAAATCAAGCAGCCGCTGGGCGGACGAATAAATGGCTTCGGCGTACTCCACCTGTTTGTCCGACAGGCGGCCTTCCTCGTTGTCGTACAAAATTTTGGTCAGGATAAGCATGCTGTTGAGCGGCGTGCGAAGCTCGTGGGACATGTTGGCCAAAAATTCCGTCCGGTAGCGCGAGTTTTGTTCCAGCAGCCTCGCCTTCTCCTCCAGTTCCGCCTTGATGCTCTGCAGTTCCAGCGAGCGGAGTTCGGCGCTGCGATACTGTTCCTCCAGTTCCTCGTTGATGCGGAGCAGTTCGTTTTGTTGCTGCTGCAGTTCCTTCGACCGGGATTGCAGCTCCTCGGTCAGCGCCTGGGAATCGGCCAGCAGCTTCTGGACGCGCATCTGGCCGAGCACGCTGCGGATCGTGATGCCGACGTTGCTCACCACCTCCTGCAGCAACAGGCGGTGCAGCGGGCTGAAGGCGGTCAGGGTGGCAAATTCGATGACCGCCAGCACCTTGCCTTCGTATTCCACCGGCATGATGATGACTTCCGCCGGCGTCGCCTCCAGCAGGGAAGTGCGAATCGAGTAGCCTTCGGCCGGCTCCTTCAATTCAATCGTCTGACGCTCGACGGCGCACTGCCCGACCAGGCCTTCGCCGAAGCGGAACGTGTCCTTCGTCCCCGCCTGCCCGTTTTCGGCGTAAACCGCCATCCGCACCAGCACTTTCTCCTGGACGCATGCCGTCGCATCGTCGGAGCCGTCGGCGCCGTTGCCCTTGCCGTCGTTCCCCTGGCCGCCCTCAACGGGATCCTCCGTCATGTAGAAAGCCCCGTATGAAGCCCCGATCAACGGCGCCAGTTTGCCGAGGAGGCGGCTTGCCAACGTTTTCGTATCCTGCACGCCCTGATACATGGTGGAGATTTCGGCGATCGTCGTTTTGACCCAGTTTTGCTCCTCGATTTCCTTCTGATAGGACCGTTCATAGCGGATATGGCGTTCCAGCGTGTCGGCAAGCCGGTTGTAGGCGATTGCGACCACCCCGAGCTCGTCCTTCGATTTCACCTGCAGCCGCTGGATCGATTCCTCGGAACCGAGCGCCAGATTGTTCATCACCGAAACGATGCTGCCCAGGCTGTCGAACACCTTGCGGATAATCAGCACAACCGTCGAACCCGCCGTCGCCACGATCATGAAAAAGACAAGAATGACGAACAGGCGCACGATCCGCAAGCCGCGCTCGGTTTGCCCGATGGCGGCCGCCAGTTCCCCGTCCAGATGGGAAGCATACGACACAATGACCTGCAACAGCCGGTCCAGACTATCGCTTTCCATCGCCAGCACCCCGGCAAGCCGCGCTTCGTCCCCGGTTTGAATCGCCGCCAGCACTTCCCCGACATGGTCCATGTAATCGGAGAAATGCACTTCGATATCCACCAGCAGGGGACGCGTCTCCCGTTCCAGGTCATTCAGTTTCAGCGATTCCATGGCGACCAATACCTGCCTGCGCAAGTCGGAATACCGTTCATCCCGTTCCCTTTCGTTCAACAGCCGAAAACCGGGGTCGCGCAGCATGCGGGAAACCGCCAGAAGCTGAGTGCGCAGCTCGTCGGCCAGGTGCCGGCTTTCGTGGCGGACGAAAACGATCTCCCACTGTTCCCGGTTCAAATCGGATACCAGGTTGAAGGAGAGCGCAAACATGACGAACAGCAGCAGCATGAGCGCACAGAAACCCGCATACAAACGTTTCCTCAAACTCACGGCGAATGGGATTCCTTTCTGTCCGAGATGGTCCAATATGAATAAATTTCCTGAAAACAGATGCGGTATCCGTAACTGTATTCGCCGCCCCTCCAAAAAAATCCTTTCATTAGTTTACAATTCCAGTTTGCCGGTGCGGCGAACGCACGTGAACGCCACAGCAACACCCATCGCATGTCGGTTACATGTAGTACACGTTTTGTACTTCATGAAGCACAAATCGGCCAATTCCGAAAATTGAGGTACACGAAATGTGCTTCATGCGGAAACCGAAGTGCATTTCATGAACCTCATTCGGCTTGTTCGGCGAAAAACGGGGCAATGAAGTGCATTTTATGCACTATATTTTCCGAAAATCGACCCTTTGGCGAGAAAATGCGAACATGCAGTACACGTTTTGTACTTCATGAAGCACAAATCGGCCAATTCCGAAAATTGAGGTACACGAAATGTGCTTCATGCGGAAACCGAAGTGCATTTCATGAACCTCATTCGGCTTGTTCGGCGAAAAACGGGGCTATGAAAGGCCTCTCATGTCGTTCATCCAAACCGATCAATCTCCGGCGGCGCATCAAAGAAACCGGATTGACCATACAGCGCAAGCCATCGCACGCCGGCCCACGAAAAAACCGCAAACGCACGAAGCGCTTGCGGTTTGGGGGCATGCAGGCAGTCCCGAACGCGGTCCGTCCCGCGTTCGGAGGCGGCAGCACAACAACGGTTTGGGCGGTTTTGAACCGTAACCTGACGTATTCCGATGATCTGGATCCGGCCATTCCCATCAGCTGAGATAGGCTCGCAGCATCCAGATGTGCTTGTCCAGATCTCCGGCGATCGTCGTGAACATGTCCGCCGTGACGTCGTCTCCCGATTCGTTGGCGAGGGTGATGCCCTGCTTGAGGTCATCCCGGAGCGTCGCATAGTCGTCGATCAGCTGTTTCACCATCTGCTCGGCGGTTTCGCCGCCCGCCGCTTCCTTCAAGGGGCTCGCTTCCAGGCACTGTTTCAGGGTGCTGATCGGCGTTTCCCCGGCCGCAAGCAACCGTTCGGCCAATTCGTCCACCTTCGAGGCGGCTTCGTTGTACAACTCCTCAAATTTGGCATGCAGCGTGAAAAAGCCCGTCCCTTTCACGAACCAATGGTAGTGGTGCAGCTTCTCGTACAAGACCGTCCATCCGGCAATCTGGCGGTTGATCGTGTCCTTGAGCGCAGTTTCCATCGTCCGCACCTCCCTGATTTTGGTATGCACCATTATATCAATCCCCCTTGCAAACATCTATGATTGATTTCATAGGTTGCATCTTGTGATAGAATGCCCGGGAGACGGCGCCTTTATGCAGGGAAAAGGGCCGGAACCCGCCTTGGCGGCAGGTTCCGGCCCTTGGTCATACGGATGTTTGGGTTCCCGGACATAAACCCGGCAACCGGAAAACGTCGGCGGCGGAATCCGGAAGCCGTCTTCGGCCGGCCGGAGAACGGCCCGGCATCCGCAAACGTCCCGACGGAAGTTCCGCACCGGAAACGGGCGGACGCGCCGGCCGCGGATCAGAACAAAAACTCGTCCGGATCCTTGCCGTAACGGAAGTTTTCGTCCATTGCCGCGATTTCGGCCATTTCCTCCGCCGTCAATTCGAAGTCGAAAATGTCGGCGTTGGATTCGATCCGTTCCTTGCGCACCGACTTCGGAATGACAATCACGCCGCGCTGGACGTTCCAGCGGAGCACCACCTGCGCGGGCGTCTTGCCGTACTTCTCCGCCATGCGGACGAGCGCGGGACGGTCCAGATCGCCTTTCATCAGGGGTGCCCATGCTTCCAGGACAATGCCCTTGGACGTGCAATATTCGAGCAGCGCAGTCTGTTGCAGGCGCGGATGGCATTCCACCTGATTGACCACCGGCACGACGTTCGTTTCCGCCATCAGTTTCTCCAGGTGATGTTCCTTGAAGTTGCTCACGCCGATAGCCCGAACGTACCCGTCCGCCAGCAGTTTTTCCAGCGCCTTGTACGTTTCAATGTACTTGTCCCGCCCCGGCCAGTGCACCAGGTACAGGTCCACGTAATCGAAACCGAGTCTTTTGAGGCTCGCATCAAACGCCTTCAGCGTCTGATCGTAGCCCTGTTCGGTGTTCCACACTTTCGTTGTGACAAAAATTTCTTCCCGGGGCACGCCGCTTTCCCGGATCGCTTCGCCGACGCCCTGCTCGTTTTCGTACAGGGACGCCGTGTCGATGTGACGGTAACCGGCCTCGATTGCCCACCTCACCGCATTCCGGACTTCTTCGCCTTCCTGCGTTTTGAAAACGCCGAGACCGAGTTGCGGCATCAGGACACCGTTGTTCAGCTTGATGGAAGGAACTGCTTTCGGACTGACCATGATTGTTACTGCACCTCCATTTGATGTTGAAAACGCTTTAGTCATAAAGTCCGGAACCCGCGGCGCATGACCGGGGACCGGAAACTTGTGTCAACGATGACCCAAACGGGCGAAGAGACGCCGAAACCCGGAAAATGTCCCAGACCGTTTCGGGTTTCGGCGGAAGCCGGTCACGGTTTCAGTTTGAAGGAGCTTTTCAGCGACACGATCCGGTTGAACACCAGCCGCCCGGGGGCCGTGTATTTCGGATCCACGCTGAAATAGCCGTGCCGGAAAAACTGGTACTTGTCCTGCGGTTGGCAGTCTTTCATGTTCGGTTCGACGAAACCGTGCAACACTTCCAGCGACGCCGGGTTGATCCGATCGAGGAACGATTTGCCCTTCTTGCCGGCTTCCTCGCCGCCTTCATCCTCCGGTTCATCATCCAGAATGAGCGGCTCATAAAGGCGGAATTCGGCCGGTACGGCTTGGGAGGCTTCCACCCAGTGGATCGTTCCCTTCACTTTCCGTTCGTTAAACCCGCTACCGCTTTTCGTCCGCGGATCATACGTGCAACGCAGCTCCACAACGCTGCCGTCCGCATCTTTGACGACTTCTTCGCATTTGATGAAGTAGGCGTGTTTCAGCCGCACTTCGTTGCCAGGGAACAGGCGGAAGTAGCCTTTGGGCGGGATTTCCATAAAGTCGTCCTGCTCGATGTAGATTTCCCGGGAGAACGGAATGTGGCGCACGCCCATGTCCGGGTTTTCCGGGTTGATTTCCGCTTCGAGCATTTCGACTTGCCCTTCCGGATAGTTGGTGATGACGACTTTCAGCGGCCGGAGAACTGCCATCGTGCGCGGCGCCTTCAGCTTCAGGTCTTCCCGGATGAAATGGTCCAGCATGCGGGCGTCCACCGTGCTGTTCGCCTTCGCCACGCCCGTCTCGCGGATGAAAGCGCGGATCGCTTCCGGCGTCACGCCGCGGCGCCTGAGACCGGCGATCGTCGGCATGCGCGGGTCGTCCCAACCGTCCACGATTCCTTCGTCGACGAGCTGTTTCAGGTACCTTTTGCTCATTACGGTGTTGGTCATGTTCAGGCGGGCGAACTCGTACTGGCTCGGCACATGTTCCGTCTCGCACTCGCGGATCACCCAGTCGTACAGCGGCCGGTGGTCTTCATATTCGAGGCTGCACAGGGAATGGGTGATGCCTTCGATGGCGTCGCCCAACGGATGGGCGAAGTCGTACATCGGATAGATGCACCAGGCGTCCCCCGTGCGGTGGTGGCTCGTATGAATGATGCGGTACAGCACCGGGTCCCGCATGTTGATGTTCGGGGAAGCCATGTCGATTTTGGCGCGGAGCACCTTTTCCCCGTTTTTGAACTCCCCGGCCCGCATGCGCGCGAACAGATCCAGGTTTTCTTCCACCGAACGGTTGCGGTACGGGCTTTCCTTGCCCGGCTCCGTCAACGTTCCGCGGGTGGCGCGGATTTCCTCCTGCGACTGGTCGTCCACGTAGGCGAGGCCCTTCTTGATCAGTTTGACCGCGCTCTCGTAGTTGGATTCGAAATAATCCGAGGCGAAACGAAGGTCGTCCCATTCATACCCGAGCCAACGGATGTCCTCGAGGATCGCTTCCACGTACTCCGTGTCTTCCTTGACCGGATTCGTGTCGTCGAAACGCAGGAACGTTATGCCGCCGAATTCGTCGGCCAGCTCGAAGTTGGTGACGATCGCCTTGGCATGCCCGATGTGGAGATAGCCGTTCGGCTCGGGCGGAAAACGCGTGACGACCTTTTTCGTCCGGCCCTCTTGCAAGTCTTCTATGATAATGTTGCGTATGAAATTGGAGGTTTCACGGGATTCCCTGTTTTCCACTGGAAAAGTCATCCTCCGTCCGACAAAGTTACTTTTAATCATACAACAATCCCGGCCCCTACTTCCACCCCGGGCGTTGCGGACAAGCAAAGATTCCCTGTCATTCCGTCCCGTGAAAAGGAAAAACCCGCATCCGTTCCACCGGGAACGGATGCGGGCGCCCGGCCGGTCAGCCGGGGACTTTCGGTCTTTCCGGTTTGGCGCACTTTTTCCAGGCCGGGACGTACCCGTTTTCCTTCAGCTTTTCGTAGCGGGACTCCAGCCGGCTCAACCACAGGGAAGCCTGTTCCCTGGTGATTACGCCGTATTCGGCATATTTGGTGATCAGCTTTTTCTGCGTTTCGTACAGGTTTTTGTACAGTTTCGCCAGTTCTTTCTTCTGCTTGTCGGTCAGCTCCGGTTTCGGGTTGACGGGTCCCGGGCTTTGGCCCGGTCCCGGACGGTCTCCCGGACGCGGGGTGTCCGACCGCATTTCCCCTTGGCTTGGCCCTTCCGTGCTCTGCCTGTCCGACGATCCTTCCTCCGCGGCGCCTTCCTTTACCGATCCTTCTTCCGCCCTGTTCAGGCCGGCCCGCCGGTCTTCCGCTGCCCCGGAATCGTCCGGTTGCCGGTTGTCCGCCGCGGGCAGCCGCGGGACGGGATCGCTCTGCACGGCATGGCCGTCTTCCGTGTGCAGAAACATCGGTTCCAGGGCAAGCGCCGAACCGGCCGGAACGCAAAGCGCAAGCAGAAGCGCGGCGGCCGTCGCGATGTGCCGGATTTTTGTGCCGTGGTGCATGGCTTTTCCTCCTTTCGTGATGCAACGTTTATCCTTTTCCAATCGCCGGAAAAATATGAGCCCAATAAACAAATCCCGCACAACGCGGGAAGCGTTGGCGGGCGGTTTCGCGATTTCGTCAGTCAAGACGGAATTTGCGGGCCACGTACAGCACCGGCGTGCCGGCCGCGGCAATGATGAACTTGAGCAAATAGGTCGTGAGCACGATTTCAAGCCAGACGGAGGTCGAATAAAGGCCGATGAAGGCGATGGTGCAAAAAACGAGGGAATCGACGAATTGGCTGACGCCCGTGCTGCCCAGCACGCGGATCCAAAACTGCCGGTCGCCGGAAAATTTCTGCCGGATGAGTCCGAACAGTTTTACGTCGATAAACTGGCCGGCCAGGTAGGCGACCAGGCTGGCGGCGGCGACCCGCGGCATGAGGCCGAACAGCGTTTCCATCGCCCCCTGCGCGATGTCTTCGGTCTGGGGCTGGAACGCCAGCACCATCTGCATGATGACCGTCGAAGCCACCAGGCTGAAAAAGCCCAGCCACACGGTCTGTTTGGCCGCCTTCTGGCCGAACCTTTCGTTGATGAGGTCCGTCGTCATGGACAGCGTGGCGAAAATCGTGTTGCCCAGCGTCATGACGATGCCCAACATTTCAATCGTCTTGACCACCTGGATGTTGGCGAGCAAAGGAACCAGGCCCACCCAGGCGTACAGCCCGTTCTTGCCGAACAGCCGGCCGATCAACAGGAACACGGTGAAGTTGACGGCCACAAACAGCAAGCCCCACAGGAAGTTGAACATGAGATGCACGCTCCTTAGTTTTGGTCACGCGGGATGGTTTCGAACCGCGGGCGTCTTGCGAAAAACGCCAGACCCGATTATAACACGGCCGGGACCGCCAGGCACGAAAAAACAAAAAACCGCTTCGGCAACGGGCCGCGCCTCCGGCCGCCGGATGATGGTCCGGCAGCCGGAAGACGATGCGTCCGTCCGATGCGGTTTTTCGGTCATGAAGACCGGCAAGGAAAACGGGTTGTTCCGGTTTCCGTCACCGAATCATTTTCCGCGCTTCAGGCGGTCCCACGGTGTGCCAAGGATCGGCAGCGCCCAGCGGTCAAGGCCCCACCAGCCGGCATTCTTCCAGGCGAGCACCAGCCAGGTGGCGAGAATGAACAGGAGCGGATTGGAGGAAAGCGTGCCGGCAAACAGGAAGCTGACGTTCATGAAGCTTCCGAAGAAGGCGGCGATGCCGGTCAGCAAACCGAGAATGAGCCCGAGTCCGACGGCCACTTCACCGAAGGCAACCATGTAGGAAAAAACTTTGGCGTTCGGCAACACAACGTTTTCCAGGAACGAGGCATACCATCCGTACACTTGCCCCTCTTCCGCTTTGGCCAGCGCGCCGTTGATGAAGCCGGTCACGGCAGCCCCCGCCTCGTCTCCCGTCCATTTCGGGTTCGTCACTTTGCCCCAGCCTGCATCCAACCACTTCCAGCCGAGGTAGAGCCGGACGATCAGCCAAATCCATGCGGAACGCGTGCTCGAAAACAGATACTGGGAGACCGGGTTTTCGGATACGACGATGGAATGGCCTTCGCGAATCGGTTTTGCGCTCATTTGGATTTCCTCCTTATGATTGACGTGTGCTGTAAATTCTTATGCTGTATTCTCTCTCATCTTAGAAAACATTTTGTGAAACTGTCAATGAAACGTCTGTGACAATCATCACTTTTTTGGCAGGATGTTCCTCCGCCCCGGGACCGAGACGAAACCGGCCTCCGGCACGGGGCGAAAATGTCCCCGCAGAACGATGTCTGCAACGCTTTCATCCGTTATGCTGGTTTCATCCATGTGAATCGGAGGAATGACCATGAATCTCAAGATTACCGGAAAAGCCGTCGTCGGACCGCTCCTCGTGCTGGCCGGCGTGCTCCTGCTCGTCAATCCCGGAGGATGGTTCGGTTCCGCCGCTTTCTTTACCCGCCTGTGGCCGACCCTCTTTATTCTTCCCGCAGGCGTACTGTTTCATTGGGGGTATTTTCTCGGCAAGCGGACGGCGGCCGGACTGCTCGTGCCGGGCGGCATTCTGGTGACCGTCGCCGTCGTCTGCCAGATCGCCGTGCTGTTTCACGCCTGGCACATCATGTGGCCGGGGTTCATCCTGGCGCCCGCCGTCGGCCTGCTGGAGCTGTACCTGTTCGGCGTCCGTCACAAGGCGCTGCTCATCCCCGTTGCCATTCTCGCCTGCCTGTCCTTCTCGTTTTTCCTGATGTTTTCCCTCGGCCACATGCTGAACGTCACCGTGGGCGGCCAGCCGATAGCGGCGTTCCTGCTCATTGCCGCCGGCGCCTGGCTTCTGTTCGGGAGAAGGAAGGAGTAGCCGGGGACGCAAAGGGGCGCATGGCGATGGCCATGCGCCCCTTTTTTCTTTGCCTGTGTCCAATCTTGCACTGCCTGCGTGCCCCTCGCCTTCCCTGCGTCATGGAGCGCCCGCCGGCTTGTCGCTTCCGGCCGGCATTCCGCCGCCATCACCACGGCAGCGCCCTGCCCGTGTCCGCCTCGAGGTAGAGCGGCTGATCGTGCAGTTCTCCGCCCCGCTCCCGGATCGTTTTCAGGATATAGGCGGCCGCTTCCTCCGGCGTGTACGTGCCCCGGTCGTCCCATTCGCCTCTCAGGAACGTTTTCACCCAGCCAGGATGGAGAAGCAGCACGCGGCCGCCCTGTTTGCGGATCCGGTTTTGAATGATGGTGGAGCCCATGTTCAGCGCCGCCTTGGCCATGCAGTAGGCGAACCAGGCTTCCCGGTACGATTGCCCGATGCTGCCCGCTTCCGACGAAATGTTGACGATGAGTTTGCCGCCGTTCATGACGGGGCCGATCAGGGCGTTCGCAACCCGGATGGCGCCCACGGCGGTGACGTTGTAGCAGGCGATCATGTCGTCGAAATTCAGCTCGTCTTCGATCGTTTTGGTGGTGTCGCCCAAAATCGCCGCGTTGTTGATGATGAAATCCAGGGCGTCCGTCTTGCTGCGCACAAATTCCGCCGCCGAGCGGACGCTTTCGTCGCTGCCGACGTCCAGATGGAACGGATGCAGACGGTCGCCATGCACCTCCTTCAGCACGTCCATCGCTTCGTTCGTTTCGCGGATGCCGCCGGCGAAGACGGTGTACTCTTCCTCCAGCAGCCGTTTCGCGAGCGCGAATCCGATGCCCCGGTCAGCGCCCGTCACGCAGACGGTCTTCGTCATGTTCATGCCAACTGTGTCCCCCTTGCAAAGATGTTATAAGTTAATTCGCGATTCGTTGGCTGTCACCACGGGTTCAGGGCGCTTTGTCGGACGGCCCGGCAAGCCGCATTTTCCACAGCGTTACGGCCAGATCGATCGCAAAAATGACAACGATGGCGACCGGAACGAAGCGTTGCATGAACCACCAAACGCGGTTCAGGACATCATACCCTTCGCCGGAGGCGTCCACCCATCCGGCGTCAACCCATTCACGGACAAAGCCGTCGTTCCAGATGGACGCATCGGCGAACAGGAGAAGCCCGGCGACGAGCATCAACAAACCGGTGATCGCATGCCAGGCAAGAAGCCTGCGGGTCCATCTGCGCTCCACCAGCTTTCCGATTTCCCGGAGCATCGCCAGGGCGAAGGCGGCAAGGATCAGAAGCAGACGATCGGCCGCCGTTTCGGGATCAAACAGCAGGATGATCACGGTCGCATCGCCCCGGCTGACCGCGAGCAAGCCTGCCGCCGACAGGAACAACAGCAAACCCAGCACGAGGCAAAACAGGCCCACGACCGGTTCCGCCAGCCGGATGGACAATTTCGCATCCGGCACGGGGGGCAGCTCGGACGGGGACCAATCCCGGCGATCCGCTTCCCGCCCCGCTTTCCCGGCACTTCCGAAACGTTCGAGGAGCGCGAAGAGGATGGTCACCCAGGCGAACCCGTGGATGAGTCCCGCCAGAAGATTGGCCGCATAATCCAGGAGCCGGCTGCCGGGTGCCGACGAATCGATCACAAGTCCGATGGCCAAGGCGACGGTCATGCCGAGCACAATGGACGCGCCCACCACCTTGAGGACGGTGACGTAGGTGTCAAACATCCCCGGACCGATCAAAACGCGATCCCGCCCGCGGTACTTGGCGGCGAGTTCGTCCGGATGCCCGAGCTCTTTCAGCACCGCCGCGATCCGGTCGTCTTCCTTCTCCCCGGTTCCGGCCCGCTCATCCAGCATGTCTTCGATCAGCCCGCGCAGTTCCTTTTCGATGTCGGACCGCTGGTTTTGCGGCAACCTGTAAACGACCGCGTACACGTAACGATCGATCCACTCCCTCATCCTTGCTCCTCCCCTTCCTCCAACAGTTTTGCCATCCCCTCGGCGATCGAACGCCATTCCCGGCACAACCGCACGTAGACTTCCCTTCCGGTATCGCTCAGCAGGTAATACTTGCGGGGGCGCGCCTCGTTGGTGTCCCACCGGCTTTCCAGGAGGCCCTGCTTTTCCAAACGTCGCAACAGCGGATACAGCGTGCCCGCATCGACTTCCAACCCTTTCTCCGCCAGCAACGTCACCAGCGAGTAGCCGTATTGCGGCTCTGCCAACTGGCTCAGCACGCCGATGGTGATGGTCCCCCTGCGCAGTTCCTGGGTCATCCCGGAAACGATGTCGCGTATGGTGTCCATGGCATCACCTCGTTGCCGCCATTATACTGTGTGACATACAGTATTGTAAATAACTCATTATTAGGCCTTGTCCATTTCGTCGCAATCAAACATCACTGGATTTGGGGCGCTCGACGTTCCCGGGCAATTTTCGCCACAGAGGCCCTTTCCCGACCGAGTTGCTCGACTTTCTCGAGCTGTTCCCGACACGGAAACGCTTTTCCGGACCGACCCTGCTGATTCGTACGGTCCGAACGGGTATCCCGCCATTTGGAACCGGACGGCATAAAGCAGTATGATGGTGAAACAAGGAGATGATCGAGAATGACGATGAACGTAAAACAGGAATTGACGGAGCGCTTCCTGCGCTATGTGCAGGTGGACACCCAATCCGACAGCAAGCGCGACAGCTGCCCGTCCACGCCCGGCCAGTGGAACCTGGCGCGGATGCTGGCGGACGAACTGAAGGCGATCGGCCTGGAAGACGTGACCGTCGACGACAACGGATACGTGATGGCCACGCTGCCCGCCAATACGGATGAGCCGGTGCCGACCGTCGGGTTCATCGCCCACATGGACACGGCCACGGACATGACGGGCGCAGGCGTGAAACCGCAGGTCATCGACCGCTACGACGGGGGCGACATCGTCCTGAACGAAGCGCAAAACATCGTGCTTTCGCCCCGGGATTTTCCGGAGCTGGCCGGGTACGCCGGGCACACGCTGATTACCACCGACGGCACCACCCTGCTCGGCGCGGACGACAAGGCCGGCATCGCCGAAATCGTGACCGCGATGGATTGGCTCATCCGCCATCCGGACATCAAACACGGCAAAGTGCGCGTCGGCTTTACGCCCGACGAAGAGATCGGCCGCGGCGCACACCGCTTCGACGTGGAAGCCTTCGGCGCCGCTTTCGCCTACACGGTGGACGGCGGTCCCCTCGGCGAACTGCAATACGAGTCGTTCAACGCCGCGTCGGCCCGAATCACGTTTGTGGGCAAAAACGTTCATCCCGGCACGGCCAAAGGCAAAATGGTCAACGCCCTCCGCATGGCCGCCGCCTTCATCAGCAAGCTGCCCGCGCAGGAGTCGCCGGAGCAAACCGACGGTTACGAAGGCTTCTATCATCCTCACGTCCTGGAGGGCAATGTGGAGAAAGCCGAGCTGCGCTGCCTGATCCGCGAGTTCGACCGCAACCGGTTCGAGGAACGCAAGGCGGCGCTGGCCCGCATCGCCGATGAACTCCGGACGGTGTACGGCGAAGAGCGCATTCTTCTGGAGATCAAAGACCAATACTACAACATGCGGGAAAAAATCGAGCCGGTGATGGCGATCGTGGACGTCGCGAGACAAGCGATGGAAAACCTGGGGATTGAGCCGGTAATCCGGCCGGTGCGCGGCGGCACCGACGGTTCTCAGCTGTCATTCATGGGGTTGCCGACGCCGAACATTTTCGCCGGCGGTGAAAACTTCCACGGCCGGTACGAGTACGTATCCGCGGACACGATGGTGAAGGCGGCCGAAACGATCGTGGAAATCATCCGTCTTGTTGCGTCTGCACCTTTCCCGCCCGGAATCCATAAAATGCAGTAAACCCGGTCAATCGCCCGCAGGAGGACGCGGGCGGCCGGACCGAAAGGGTGACGCTTGTGCTCGGCGGCAACATCCATTATTATGCGGGCGGACATACGTCGAAAGGGTTTGTTTCGCTCCTGGATTCCTCCCTGCAGGACATCCGGACGATTTACTTGATCCGGGGCGAGCACGCCTTCGGCGCCTCGGAGTTTATGCGGGAGTTCGGCCGGTCGGCCGCAGCCGAAGGCGAAGAAGTGTGGGTGATCCATTCTCCCTTCCTGAGGGGCGGCATCGACGGCATCGTGATGCCGGAATCCCGGATGGCGGTAATTGCCGAGTCGGGACTGCGGGGTGAGCCGCTCCGCGCTCCGGCCGCGGACATCCGGAACATCGACTGGCCCGATGTTTACGACAAGCGGAGACTGGCAGGCCGGGAAGAGGAACTGGCACGCCTGCGGGAAGCGATGGAGCAGGCGTTCGCCGCGGCCTACGCCCGGTTTGCCGAAGCGCTGCGCGTGCACGACGATTGGGAACGCATCTACATCAACCATCTGGATAAACAGGCGGCGGCGAAACTGGCGACACGGACGGCGGAGCGGTTGCTGGGCGATGCCCGGGGGTCCGGGCGGCAAACCCGCACCTTCCTCCGCTTCCTTGGCGCCGCCACGCCTGACGGGGCGCGGGATTTCGTACCCCGGCTGACGAAAGGCCTGAAACGCTGCTTTCTGAAAGGACGGCCCGGTTCGGGCAAATCCACGCTGCTCGGACGGGTGGCCGCGGAAGCCGCCTCCCGCGGATTCGACACGGAAATTTACCGGTGCGGGTTCGACCCCGCTTCCCTGGACATGGTCATCGTGCGGGAACTTGGAGTGGCCATTTTCGACAGCACCGCTCCCCACGAATATTTCCCCGAACGGGAATCCGACGAGATCATCGACATGTACGAAACCTGCATCCGACCGGGAACGGACGAGGCGTTCGCCGGCGAGATCGCCGCGCTGTCAGAAGCCTACCGGACGGAAATGAAGGAAGCCATCGGTCACCTGGCCAAGGCCAGGAGCCATTTTGACCGGATCGTGCAAATTTACGCAAGCGCCTTCGATTACATTTCCGCCGATTTGCTCAAAAGCGATCTCCGCCAGGAATGGAGCAGGCACCTGTCCCTGAAAAAAGTATGAAAAAAGCCGAATCTCTCTGTGCCGCCCCGGCGCCGGGTCGGTCCGGTTGCGTCCGCCGGGCGGCTTTATCGTTCGGCGTGAAACGAATAGATTCCCCCTTTTCCCAAAACGCCGCGGGTAATCCTTCGCCTCCCCGCTGTTGTCGATGCCAATGCGCGGACCGACGGCGATTTCCCCCAGCATCTCGGCCTGATCGCTTTCAGCGGGAAACGAACGGATTCCCCTTTTCCCAAAACCGCCACGGGTAATCCTTCGCCTCCCCGCTGTTGTCGATGCCGATGCGCGGACCGACGGCGATTTCGCCTGCCTCGCGGCCTTCGGTGATATATAGGGGCGGCGCAAACAGGGGATGCCCGTTGTACGACCGGTCGATGCCCATCGCCTTGGTCAATTTGCCGGGCCCGGAGGTCAAATCCCGCTCCCGCCTGACGGGCCCGCGGCGCAACTGCATCACGGACAAACCGTTCGCCGGCTCGACGGCGCGGATCAGCACCGCTTCGGGGCAACCGATGCCGCCGCTCACCACGTTGAGCAAATGATGGGTGTGCATGACGTACACGTAAGCGTGCCCCGGCGGCCCGAACATCACTTCGGTGCGGGGTGTCCGCCGGTTGCCGTAGCTGTGTGCGGCCCGGTCGCCGGGACCGATGTACGCCTCCGTCTCCACGATCCAGCCGGCCGTGACGGCACCGCCGATCTCCGAAACGAGCATCGTCCCGATAAGCCGGCGCGCCAACTCCAGCGTCGGTAGGTGAAAAAACGCCGGATCCACCGGCGTTGGAAGCACGTCCCGTCGTTCATTGTCCGCCATCTCTTTTCCTCCCGTCGGATTTATATATGCTTCAGTCTCCCGGTTCACCGTGAATCTGTTGTTAGACTGAAAAGTGGACACACCTTAAGTGAAGCCTGTAGGATAGATACAACGAAGCGGAAGAGGTGCGTCCATGGGAAATACCCGGCAGTATTTCGATGAAGAGTTCAAGCGCCAGACCGT